>ERZ779875.136-NODE-136-length-76711-cov-261.603580_pt1 | contig 76711 bp, 77 predicted proteins | sample MGYA00511246_ERZ779875 | MGnify/ENA primary metagenome ERZ779875 (study PRJEB29588, sample SAMEA2155093) | human gut metagenome | biome: human gut; feature: human-associated habitat; material: faeces | place: Denmark | collected 2008/2010 ... | reverse complement strand
CCCAGGGCGTTGCCCTGGGCTAAGAGCTTCTGCCCTTTCAGGGCGTGCTGCTTATTAGAGCTCCTGACACTTCAGGGCATGCTGCTTATCAGAGCTTTGACACTTCAGGGCGTGTGGGGCAAACATGCGGAAGTTCTATAATATATAAAGGTACGCGCGCAAAGATACGAAATGCAGACAAGGAAGATGTCGAAGAGTGTCGCAGAGTGTCGTTTATCACATGACCTAACGAAGCGCTTCGTTACACTCTAAAGAAGCGCTTCGTCAGCAGCTAAGAAAGCGCTTCGTTAAATCGCCATGAAGTGCTTCTTGAAATTGATTAGCTGTTTACCCACTTTTGTCTCGTTTTTGTCCCTCGCTGTATTATCTTTGTATCGCAAGTTAAATACTTGATAATCAGTGATAAAAGAATATATATCAGAAAAGAAAGGAAATAAAATGGGACGAAAGAAGAAGGAAATCCGTTTGAAGGAGCCTGTGCGCAATTGGAGCGTGATAATATCTCCTTCCGATTGCAGTCAGGAAGGAAGGAAGCGGTATATAGAGAAAGGTGGAAAACTCGGACGCAAGGTAGGCTCTGTAAAAACGGAAGAACAGATGAAAGCCGAATATAGGGAAGTAATAAGTCTGCTTCGCAAGGGATATTCAATTCGGGATGTGGCAAAGTTGTGTGGTAAAGGGGTAAGTACCGTACAACGAGTGAAGCGATTACTAAAAGTACAATCATCGCAATAATACTATTGATTTTACGTTCTTTTCAAAGAAAGGGGTTGTGTGATAGTAGTTTAAAGGCTAAGAGCATTACCTTTGAATGCTGTTAAAAATGGGTAATGTTCAAAGTCACAATTTGTGATTTTGGAAAAATGAATATAAATATGACAGACATAACGGAAAAGACAGAAAACGGCGAACTGTGTATATCACATAGGTGCATCCATTAAGGACTTAGGCAAAAAGTGGTTTGGCTTCTCCAAGATGGAGATACTTACACCAGACGAATTGGAGGAAAGAATCAACAGGGAATAAGAAAAAATCAGAGCTCTCTATTGAGTATGGAAGAACTTTTCAGATATTATTTGGGGAATATTATTATTCTTCGTATCGGTACAGGCTTACGCTATCTATGGCTACGCTTTGTAAGGCATCGCAAGATTTCTTACCGAACCCTTTATGAAGGTAGTAAATCGAAAAAAAAAGCAACAGAATTATCTAATTTTGAGAATGAAATGTCAAATCGGGCATGGGGATGTGGTTTTATTCTTTTTGTGATATTCTTAATTATATTTTTACGCAGATTTTTATAATAGACATACAGAAAATAATGATTATGCAAAAGATTGCATAATGTTTAGTATTGAACTTGGAACAGAAATCCTAAAGCAAGGAGCTAATTTAAAATTATCTGGAGCCGAAAGGATTACAGATATGATAATTGAAAAGAAACAAGAAGAAGTCAAAAACGATAGTACTATTTGCAAAAAGTAATAATTATGAACGATATTTATTTTTGGGGAATATTAGCGTCTATAACAGGAATTGCAATAATGTTTTCTGTTATTAAGCACAAAAAGTCGGTAAGTGCCGTAAAATATGGCACTTACTTGATTTTTTCAATTTTGATGATATGCTTAGGAATAACAACCATCTTATTTAAAAGATATGATAGTATTTGTGCAATATTCTATGGTATTACATTCCTAAATATCACATACAAAGACAGGCGTAATTTCCCACCGAGTTTTACAATAAACTATATTAATTATCTTAAAGGATATGTTGTTGGTTTTGGGTCTATAATGTATGCTTTGTTTAGAATTTTTGAATAGTAAGAAGAATGGAAATATTAAAGATTTATTGAAGCGGAATTCTCTCCTAATCCGCCTTTCAATAAAGTATTTGTCTTGTGCTATAAAAACTCAACAGCACAATTATTAATTGCAGTTCGACCTCCATATTTTCATTCGATTGTTCAAAGTATTGCATATTTCCTTACCCCTCATTGTCAGATTCTGCACGAGGATGCTTTCTATTGCTCCTGATACAGACACATTAAATTCCATCATACGTTGGGTTAGACGTGAAGCATTTTCCATCTTACGCATCAAAGGTATTGTACAATAATCTATGGCTATGTAGTTGTTAGAATATATACTAATTAGGCGAAATCGCTCAACATCTTTAAAATAGATTGTTCGATATGTTCTCTTGCGCTGTTCGTAAATGTCAAGCCTATCGTCATGGATTATCAAAAATGGTATATGAGTAGTTATGTTATACAAAGTCATCATAAACATAAGCATTCCGCCACAACCAAAAAACACCATGCTTCCTATACCGCCAAATACTTTTGTTGGCCATGAGGTATTAGCATCATGGAGTATGAAATATCCACCTGCAGCAAAAGCGAAACAACCAACAGTCAGAAGAATATTCTTCCAAAGGCTATGGTATATTCGTATCTCTTTTATATTTTTATCGGTTTGTTTCATCTTTTTATATCGCTTTATTGTGATTACATAAAGTACATTATTTAAGCAACAAAGTTTGTACTTTCTTACTATAATAACGAGTGTAAATTAGAATTATTGCAAGCATTGCAATAATTCGTAACGAGTACAAAGTAGCCAAATTAAACAGAAAGTATATTTTGCATTGAAGCGGAATCTCTCCTAATCCGCCTTTTCAGATAAAACCTTTGTCTTGCGCCCAACCAACGTAGGACAAGGGCTTTTCCGTTGTGGGCAGCAGCCATCGGCATCATCTCCTGTTACGCTTCGCTTCATCTGCACCTTCTTTGGTAAAAACAACCTGTATTAGAAGAAGACCTTCTCGAACACCGCACCGATGGCACCGATGCCTTCGATACCCTCTATATCGGCTGCGAGAAGTTTCCACAGCATGATTTATACCCAATTTGCGTGGGAGGGGTGAGATAATGCAATAAAACGAGGGAATTGCCGTTTTTATGGTGTAACTTTGTGAGGTTAAATTTAGTAATATTATGGATAGGGGTAGAAAAATTTGCGACATACTGAAAGCTGTCAGAAAAAAGATTGCTGACATGAATGGCATTGCATACGAGCCAAGAGTTTGCCACTTCAAAGGACATTGCAGTGGAACATGTCCAGCATGCGAGACTGAAAGAAAATATATAGAGTCGGAATTGTCTTTACGCAAACGCATGGGAGAGGCTGTTTGTGTTACAGGTGTTGCCATTGGCATTTTGGCGACCCCATACAATGTATATGCCCAAACTTCGTCACCGTCTGTACCTATTGGTAATGAAGTAATCGCAGCAGACTCTCTGCCAACAAGAGCACAAGTTACAATCAATGGATGTGTGAAAGATGCTGACGGAACTCCTATTGTTGGTGTAATTATTGTTGTAGGAAACAAACGATCCGGCAGCATTACAGACATTGACGGAAACTTTTCTGTTACCCTTCCAAGGGATTCCACGCTACGATTGGAATATATTGGTTATAAAAACAAGGTCTATTCATTCAGCGAACTGGACTTGAAAGGCTTTAACACGCTTTGCCTAACGGAAGCAGACGATAATATTTTAGGAGAGGTTGTAGTTGCACCACAAAAGCCTAAAACGAAGAAGCGTCGCAAGAAAAAACAGGAAGGAAAAATGGTTGTTGAAAATAAAGATTTTGACACAGGGCCATTCTATCCTGGCGGCAACAATGCCCTGCTACATTTTGTAGAACAAAATTTATGTGTACCTGGAACTTTACAAGGAGCATATCAGCAGCGCATAAATGTTTCTTTCTATGTGTTGGGGGATGGCAGTCTTGCCGATGTTAAAGTCATAACAATTTGTCCTCAAGAGATGAAAGAGGAAGTGTTACGACTTGTTAAAGCGATGCCTAAATGGAAGCCAGCCTTAAAAGACGGCAAGCCGACATGTGCGAAAATTATGATACCAATAGATATTATGCTAAAGTAACTTATGCCACCATTAGAAGCACCATTGATAGGAATTGACCGTCACCGCTTGGCTACAGACGGTGACGGCATCACTACTCTCGTTGCATTTCATGAATGTCCACTTAGATGTGCATATTGCATAAACGCCCAATGCTTCAAAGAATCTCCAGAATGTAAGCTTACTGTTGATAAACTGATAGAACGCTTGATGCCTGACAATATTTATTTTTTGGCTACGGGTGGAGGAGTTACTTTTGGTGGTGGTGAGCCACTGCTGTACGCTGATTTTATAAGTGAGTTTACTCGAAAAATGCCAGAGGAATGGAAAATCACCATAGAATCTTCATTGAATGTACCGAACAAAAATATCTTTAAAGTTGCTCAATTTGCTGACCTTTTAGTGATTGACATCAAAGATATGGACGAGTTTATTTACAAGCAATACACAGGCAAGGACAACTCTTTTGTATTAGCCAATCTCAAATGGCTTGTAGACAATGGGTATGCAGATAAGACCATTACCAGAATTCCTCTCATAAAAAACTACAACAATAAAAGCAATCAAATCAAAAGTAGGGAGATTCTCGAAAGCATTGGCTTTTCTCGCTTTGACATCTTCCGTTATGTTATAAAATAATCTTGGCTTTTTCCCCATACAAATGCTTCCGTACTTTCGCAGTATGGAAGCATTATGCAAAAGATTGCATAATATTAAGTATTGAACTTGGAACAGAAATCCTAAAGCAAGGAACTAAATAAAAATTAGTAATGAGATTTTGCGCGATATTAATACTTTCTGTGATTTCAATTCTAAACAGTTTGGAATTGAAATCACAGACTGTTGTAAACATTTTAAGTAATGGTTATAAGTTAGAGAGAAGTTTATTTCTACACGGGAAAAAAATCGGGGTATATAATAAAAAGGGTAGATTGATTAAATTGTCCACAGATGACAAAACGCGTCAAAAGATATTTTTAAATCAATCTAATAGCCTAACAGATTATGGAATAAAGCTAAAATATCCCGAGGTCATATATAAGGATGCATGTGTTATTGCTGATATTTTATCAAGTTATGACCCAAGCGAAATCTTGTCATTTACAAAGCCAATAGGGGAACAAAAAAAGATTTCTATACAAAATATCAATAAGTATTACACATATCTTGATGCCAGTGTTGACTATGTGTTAAGTATTGAAATTATAGTCAAGGATTGTCTTATTACTCAATATAGTTATACATATAAGCCAAACATGTCTGGCGTCATTATTTCATATACATGTGTCTTTACTTATGATAAGAATAATAGGGTCGTAAAATTAAAAAAAGAATATAGGAAACACTATGAAACAATAGAATTCATATATGAAACCAAATAAGACATGTTTCTTGCCAAGTCATATTGTGACTTTCGATGTATCGAACATTGGGGTCGCCAGATGGAAGAACCATCTTCAATGCCCGATATTTCAAGTCTGCTACCTCCCAAGCTTGATGCTCTCGCCATTGGGTTAGGTTGCCCCAAATGGAGATGACAAGAGATAGAGCCAAGCCTCCAATGAAAAGAAGAACATTCTTTGAAGTTGGCTCGAAGCGATGGGTGACAATCTTCTTTTGAGGATTCTTACCCATTGTGTGAAGTCAGTCCTGCACATTTTTTGATGTGGCATTCAGCTCTTGTTTCACCTGATTAATGACATACAGCGCCCCACAACTTTGCGACACGCTGCTTTGAAAGCAACTGCGACTACAAGACAGTAAGCGTACTGCTCGGTCATGCCAACATCACAACAACCCTTAATCTCTATGTTCACCCGAACATGGAACAGAAGAAAAAGTGCATCAACAAGATGTTCAAGTCTCTTGGAAAATAGGGAAGAACAGATGAAAGCCGAATATAGGGAAGTAATAAGTCTGCTCAGCAAGGGATATTCAATTCGGGATGTGGCAAAGTTGTGTGGTAAAGGGGTAAGTACCGTACAACGAGTGAAGCGATTACTAAAAGTACAATCATCGCAATAATACTATTGATTTTACGTTCTTTTCAAAGAAAGGGGTTGTGTGACAGTAGTTTAAAGGCTAAAAGCATTACCTTTGAATGCTGTTAAATATGGTAATGTTCAAAGTCACAATTTGTGATTTTGGAAAAAATGAATATAAATATGACAGATAAAATAGAAAAAAAGGAGAGCAGCGAACTGTGTATATCACATAGGTGCATCCATTAAGGACTTAGGCAAAAAGTGGTTTGGCTTCTCCAAGATAGAGATACTTACACCAAATGAATTGGTGGAAAAAATCAATAGAGAGTAATCATTACGCTTGGATTATATATATAATCGCGAAAACGATTTGTACAACTTTTCAAAACGAAATGTGCATTTTTATCCATTTTTTCGCGGTTCGTCTTCCAGCTTGGAATATCATTTAAAAGGCTTTTAATCGGTGTTTAAACGCTGCTTAAAAGCCTTTGTTTTTCAGTATTTTACAGTCGTGAAAAAAGTTTGTATTTTCCGTGCAAATAATACTTAAAAAGTTCGTTTTTCTCAGTAATTTTTCGTATCTTTGCAAAAGAATTAATGAGGCTGTTTTCGGCTTCAATTTGTCGTGTTGCATCCATTTTGGAACGGCGAAAGTTTGCGCTTTTGTCGTTCCATCTTCAAGTTGTTTCGCGTCTGTTTGTCTCTGCTTGTGAAAGCCTGAGCAAATAAAAGTTTACAGTTTCGTGATCATAATGTCTTTGTAAGCTGCAAAATCATTTATTCTGCTGTTCTGTTCGTACTTTTGTGCGCCATTCAGCAGCGTAGCATTAAACTGTTTGTTTATCCAGTCGCAAAGCTCAATTATCTGGCTTTTGCCTGATGTAAATAAAACATATTTTGTGCCGTTCAGCAGCGTAAGAACGTCTAAATAGTCTTTCAGCTGCCAATATGTGTCGGCTTTGTATGCGCTGTGTTCTGTCTGCAAATAAGGAGGATCGAGTAAGAACAAAGCCTTTTTGTTTTCCTTGTGAGCCTCGAAAAGTTCGCGGTAGTCGCAATGTGTCACTTCAAGTCCTTGCAGGTAATTTGTCACGTCGTAGTCGGTTTTTACCATTCTATTGTACATGGTTTGTTTGCTGAGCTGCTCATAACTTTGCGCCCAGTTTCCCGAAAACAAAAGTGAGCCTGAAAGCGTGATGTAATCGACCGCGTGTTTCTTCTCTGCCTTAGCGCATAGCTCCAGTATTGTTTTTTTTGTTTCTGCGGGGATTTTCTTGTTGTCTGGTACAGTTGCAACCAATGGCGCAATAGAACGCAACAGCGCGTTTGTATTGGCCACATTTGCCAACCTTTGGTCGTAATGGTCGAAGTCGTTATAAATAACGCGGCAATTTGGTAGCATATCTTTTGCCACACGCGAAAGTAAGCCAGAGCCGCCGAAAAGGTCGACCACTGTGTCGATGTCGTCAGCTTGTGCAAGAACCTCACGAAAACGCTTAATATAGTAGCGTTTAGAGCCTCTAAATGGCAGAGGCGAGCTTGAAAACCGTTTATTCATTCAGCTTTTTGCAAATTATATTTAATTTATTTTGTTTTTATTTTTATAAAGTGTATCTTTGCAGCAGGTTTGTTAGCTACGGCGACGTGCAGAACCCTGCCGCAGGGTTTTAAGTTCGAAATGCTATGGCCGCGAGAGTATCGCGAGCTCCCCTATGTTGGGGTTATAAGCAATATTTTGACCCGTCCCTTTGCTCCACTGTTATTCTCCGTTTGGTAGCGAAAATGCTCCCGATTATTTGGATAACAACTAAAAACTGGCAAATAACCATTTTTAAAAAGCACGGCATACATTGAGTTACGACCGCAGGGACTTAAAAGAGGAACGCAAAGCGCACCTCTTTTTTTTTGCCCTATTCCATGGAAAACGAACGATAATAAGTGTACTTATATACGGGATAAGTCTTTCCTTTTACAGTCTGTGTCCCTATCTTTCGTTTTAGCCGTCTCAGATGATACTTTAGCTTTAGGATATTACCGCCCACGGCAACCGAGCCGTCAGCGTTGTAGCTGACTATTTGAATGCCTATCTGAGTGTAGGCACTGTTTTGCGTGTGGCTACTTTTTTTATTTGTCACCTTGTTGCGCACGCCTGCCATTCGGTAAATCTCATTACCGCTTGCGTCGTTGGCCTCTTGCACCACAAAAGGACGGCACAGGCCGCCAAGTTCGCAGTTCAGCATATTGCCATATAATTTCTGGTCTTCCACCTCGATGCAGCGCGGCACATACCAAGTGTTTGGTGTCGATGTATTCAAAACGACGCCCTTATAATGCACATACTGGCGTTTTGGTGCTCTCTTGATGCGCTTTCCTTTGTTCTTGGCGTATGACTTCGCGCCTCCAGTGCTACGCCAGTGCGAGCGGCGTTTCTTGCGCACCATGATTATTTTGCAGCCCTCTGGTAGGCTTCCGTGACGAATATAAACCGTGCCGCTCACAATCTTGCATTCCAGATTAAGGCTCTGTCCCTCCAGTTTCCAATCACCCAGCCAGTCGTCGCCGTCGTTGATGCGGTAGTATTTGCGGCCGTCAGGAAGGTGGACGTACTGGCTTACCCCAGTGTTCTGTCCGCTATTGCCATTTGGTAGAACCACAAGCCCATAGTCGGCAAAACCGCCAATTTTTACCGATTTCGAGCACCTTACGACACACGGGGTCGTAAGCGTGTCGAGCTGAGTTTGTGTTATGCCCTTCTTGGTCAAAAGCGGCATTTTCTCAGCGAGAATGTCTTGCAGGTAAGTGAGCACCACTTGCGGCACCTGCTTTATTTTCTCGCTTAGTGTCTGATTGCTCTCCAGCACGGTAAATTTTGCGTATTCGTAGGACTCGCCACTGGCAGAAGAAGCAAGCGCGGCCGTGCGGTAAGTTCGCGCCTCCTTGTATGTCTCGCCGTCTGCCTTTATGTCCTCCGTCTTCGTCGTGACGTTTACAAACTTGATGTTAGCCGACGGCGTAGGCTTTGCGGCCAGCGTGAAAACTTCACCGTCGATGAAAGCGAGTCCCGTCTGTGTGCCGTCTGGCTGTCTCAGGATGTATTTGTTGCCGCCGATGAAACCAAGCTGCTGTAAAAGGGTGATTTGCTGCTGTATGAAGTCCAGCGTTTGCGTGGATAGCGGGTATTTACCCTGTCCGCCAGATGCGGTTGCTGTGTTTGTATAATTTCCTTTTTGCATGATGTTAAGTTTAACTTATCGGCGTATATATCGCCTGTTTTGATATTAATTTATAGCTATCGACCAAAGCCTTGATGTCGGCGAGGTTCGTTTGGTAGAGGTCAGCGGGAACGGCCACCATGAAGCTGTTTTGCTGTGCCGTAAGCATGGCCTCGTTGGAAAGCACAGGGACGACCAGTTTGTTGTCCTGATATTCGCCCTTTTCATTGAAGCTGTCTTCTGCCGTTGCTATCGTTATACGGCTGCCGGCCTCAGTGATGGCATACAGCCAGTCGCCGTCCCGCTCTATCGTCAAAATCTCGAATTTTGTGCCGCTTGGACTTGCAAAAGCATCATTCAGCACAGCGCGAAGATAACAGACCTGCCCGTTATGGGTCAGTCGGTAGATGTGGGCGACACGCGCTTTCGTAAAAGCGTCGTAAACCGCTTGCAGTCCGCCGAGAGCCGCGCGAAGCACCCCGAAAATGAGCTGCTGGCGGTAGAATGTCGGAAGAAGTTGCAAAACGAGCTTCTTTAAGTCGATTTCAAACATTATTCTATCGATTTATATTCTTTATATGTCACGTTGGCACTGCCGCCCTCTATCTCGTAATATCCGCTATAAGGGCGGTTGTAGCCCACAACTGAAGAATAGCGGTCGGCGTTTCGGGCTTTCGCCTGTATGCCACCGCTTGCGCTGTCGATGTCCACGACCACGACCGCGGGTATCGACTTTATGGCCTCCAGCAGGTCGGTGTTCCTAAAGATGCCATTAAACGGCAAATTTGTGATGACGGACAGCACGGCCTCGTCCACAGGTTTTGAACCGTCCGAAAGTTCGCCGCGCTCATTCATAAGGGTGGGGTCATAGTACACAAAGAGGTTTATTTTGATAAGGTCGGCCTCCTCATTGCGAAGCTGCACGCTTACACCTGCGTCCTTTATCTCGTTCACATATTGCTTCAGGGCGGAAAACTGGCTTTTGTTCAACAGGCACGGCTTGCCGTTGTCCGTCTGTCCTGCTACCTTGATGTAAACCATGGAGTCGTCCTCCGTGGCTACGGCATATTTAATGATGCGGGCTTTATTGATGTCGGTGTCACTCATTCCGCTGGTGTCGTAGCGGTCAGTGTCGGAAACGAGCTTATAACCATACATAAAAGCCTTTACCTTGTTCACATACCAGCGTAGTGTATGAGGTTCGAGCTGTTCGATGCGTGTGTCCACCTCCGCGCTGTGCTTGTCAAAAAGCGTCTCGACCGCCCAGACGGCGACCGCGAAGCAATAAAACAAAATGCTTTCGATGCTCACGGCACTAAACTGCTGGTCGAACGACTTGCGAGCGTCCAGCCCGTAGGCATTGACAACAGCGCGCTCCTGAGCGAACGCCGTTGTCATTTCCTTTTTGATGTCTGATATACTGCGAGCCATAGGCGTGATGCTTTAGAGTTCGCGGGCTAACAGCTCGTCGATCGTCTCCTTAACCACGCGGCGGTTGTCCTCAAAGTCTTTGAGTTCTTGCGCGTGCTGGTCGGTGTCGTTGCCATTTGCGAGGATGGCTATCTGGCTGTCGATGTCGTATTCCGTGCCTATAAGACCCGCCACGAACTTGGCGCGGCGGTTGTCGTCGTTCACGTCCTTGGCTTCCACCAGAGTGCCGCCGTCAGGCTGCGAGCCTGTGTAGGCATAGCCCTGCATGATGTCGCCCGTTTCCTCATTCTTAACTTCTGCCTGTTCCTCATTGAGGTAAAGCAGGTAATGTTCGTCGTCGAACTTCACAAAGTTCTTTCTGCCGATGTAACTAACCTTGTACATGATGATATTTTTTATTTGTTGTTAAACTGGTCTTACCGTATAGAAGCAGTGTCCCTTTTCGAGCGGCTGGCGGATAATCTGACAGCGCACGGGTTCGGAAAAGTCCACGCCCGTGAAGTCTTCCTCCAGCTTCTTGGAACCCGTAAAGGTGATATGCTGCACCCAGCCCATGAGCGCGGCGGTCTTGGCTTCGTCTTTCCAAAGCAGCTCGCCGTCCTTGTTTTTCAGTTGCTCGAAAATTTCGTACTGAATGGTCAGGCAGTTGCCGTCGTTCCTGCTCGATGGCTTGATGTCCACCGCCTGCACGTGAAGTTCACGGTTCAGTATGGTGTCGATGTGCAGCTTAGAGCCAGTAAGGGCGGTGCCCGTCTTCTTAACCTCAGTCCATTCTTTCATAATATCTAAACTCCTTAATAAATTGATGCTGTTACAGTGAACCATGAAGCCGAGGCGCGAGGCCACCATCAAGCGTATTTCTTTCGATGTATGGCCTTTCTTCCTTAGCTTCGCCACAATTCTACACAGTGCCTTTTTGTTGCGCTTGCGCGCCTTGCAATAGGCGTGTCGCGTGACATAGCCCACAAAGTCGATGCCGCGGGCTTCGACGGGGAATATCTGGTAATTGCCTTTCATCTGCAAAAGCCGCTCAGTGTTTAAATAGTGATTAATAAACACTTCAACACCCTTTAAGCGGTCTTTGCTGCTGTCGAGAACCACGATGTCGTCGGCGTAGCGGTAATAATAGCGAGCGTGCAAAACTTCCTTTACCTGATGATCAAGCTCCGAGAGGTACACATTCGCGAAATACTGGCTTATGTAGTTGCCGATGGGCACGCCGTCCGCGCTGTCGATGATGTCGTCCAGCAGCCACAGCAGGTCGGGGTCTTTGAACTTCTGCCGTACCACCTGCTTCAGTACGCTGTGAGTGATGGACGGGTAGAACTTGCGAACGTCCATTTTAAAGCAGTACCGCGTCCCGTCGGGGTCTTTCCTCAAATCGCGGCGCAGGTTGCGCAGCAGCGTATGAAGACCGCGTCCCTTTACACAAGCGTAGGTGTCGGCCGTGAAGCATCTCACCCAGATAGGCTCAAGCACTTGCATTATTGCCCACTGCACCACGCGGTCGCGGTATGGCAGTTTGTAGATTTCACGGCGTTTAGGCTCATACTTGATAAAGACACTATATTCCGACGTGTGGAACGTCTTGTTTACGAGGTCGTTTCTTATGCTCTCGATATTGGCCATAAGGTCAGACTCGAAAGCAATTACCTCAGAGCGTTTGCGCTTCTTCCTGCTTGCATTGAAATGGGCTTCCAACAAATTGGGCACCGAGCAAATTTGCTCAAAAAGATAACCTTTTCTTTTCATGTCGTTTCTGCTTTGCATAGTCGGGAACTTTCGAGGCGGCGAGCCGTCCTACTAATACCCTTTTTGACTTTTATCTTTTGCCGAGAGGCATGGTTCCTTCCATATCGCTGTATTTTTCTATCTGCAAAGTATAGGGGCGACGAGTAGTTCGTGTTCGTATTCGTGGCCGCGTTGTTCGTATTCGTGTAGGACGCGCCTGCATTCGTACCATTGTTCGCGTTACCGCCAGCCGCACGCACGCGAAGACCCGACGCGGGGAAGTCCGCCAACGGTTTACTCCAAACCGCAAATTATATCTTTTTCGTGCCTCAGAATTTTGGCCGCCTTGCGGCGGCGAGAGAAACACCCTCGCCGCCTGCTGCCTCACTGTTTCAGCTCAACAAGTCAAAGAACATTTTAATTTTATTTACTCACTTGTTTTTTCGGTCGCGTTCGCGCACGCTTACGCAGCCTGTTCGATTATTGGGTCGCTCTCAAAATAGCAGAGGGGCGACGAGTAGTACGCGTACGAATTCGTGGCCGCGTAGTACGTAAACGTGCAGGACGCGCCCGCACCCGTACCACTGCCCGCGTGACCGCCAGCCGCACGCACGCGAAGACCCTTGCTTGTATTGGCGTTTGTATAGAAGTAGTCACAATAGTAGGTCGTAGCACTGCCGCCCACTTCTGTAGGCATACAGCAAAGACCGTTGTAACTCTTGCGTTTGATGTAGCCCTCAGAACGCGGGCATTCCGCCACTTTGATTTTGTCGCCTATTGTCGAGGGATCGAAAGCTGCAAACATTGAACGCGAAATGTACACTTCGCTCTTTTCGTCGCCAGCGTTCATAATGAGGCCGCGAACCCAACGCCACAGACTGCCATAGCCCGCGTGAACCAGTCCGAAGAAAACAGGAACCTTGAAAGCCTTGTATGTGCCCTCGTCGGTCGCGTCTGGCAAATTGTAGTCCACCAAGCAAACGCCGTCGCCTGCCTCCAGTCCCACACTTGTAGGTATTACGGGATAATAGCCGTTATAGTTGCCCCAGTCTGGCATATCGGTGACTCCAGTACCGAAGCCGCCCTGATAAAGTCCGTTAGCGTCTTTGTCGGCGTTAAATGTCGCTTGGCTGTTCTGTGTGCCCATGATAACCTCGAAAAGGAACTCGACCACGAACTGAGCCACAAACCAGTTGGCCTCCCAGCCCTCACCACGTTTACGGGCGTATGTGCCGAAACTGGTAGTGCTTATGTTGGTGGCGGGCATTCCCAGCATGGTGAGTTGTGCCGCGTCCGCCTTTGGTGCCTTGGTGTAGCTGCTTGCATTGAGCGTGGAACCACCGCCGCCACGGAACTGCTCAGCGTTTGAAATGACGCTGCAAAGCAGCTGGTTCGTTCTGTCCATTACACCCGCGCCGAGCCAGCTTGTGCCGCCCGCGGGGATGCGGATGCTCACGCCGTTGCCCACCGGCTTGTCGAACGTGATGCACTTAACCTGCACGCCGCCCTCATTGAAGATGTTCGCGATAAATCCGTTCCAGCACCACATACACTGCCCCTGTGAGCCGTCGAGAGCCGCGGGGCTGCCGTCGGCGTATTTTGTGCTGTCGGTGGGGTCGAGCTTTCGCTTCTTGCGGTCGTCAGTCACGAGGTAGCGACCGAGCCCCAACTTTGCAGGCAGGTCGCGCAGAGCCTGAAGACTGCCGTAGTAGCCCGCCGCCGTAGGTGTGGCGTTCGCGGTGTTCCAGTAGCGACCCGCTATCGGGTTGCCCGCCTGAGACACAGCGTCGGCCAGCTCCATGCTGTGCGTCTCGCCCGTTTCGTCCATTACTTCGATGCGCATATCCTTGAGCGCGCCCTTTGCAGCGTCCAGCTCGTTGATGCGCTTGCCATTCTGAAAGGCTGCCAGCATTGCCACCACGCCTTTTTCCTGTTCTGCTGTTAATGCCATAATATTTATATGTTATGTTAAACGTATGTTTCCTTGTTTGTCGAGCCTCATGCCGCCGCTGGTCAGTCTGATGCGTGGCGGCACGACCTCTATTTTGATAGTCTTGTAATACTTAGTCCCTTGCGTAGGGATGACGTGTACGCGGGTGCTGCCCGCCTCACGCGCCTGTATCTCGCCGCTTGGCTCCACCTCGATGCTCTGCCCGTCCGTCTGGTATATGACGTTTTGGGCGCAGCCGTCTGGCTTCACTCGCGGCTTTATGTATTGCTTGGCGGGGTTTCCCAGCGTGACGGTTTCTGGTGCCTCCACCTTTAGACCGTTCGGGACACCCTGCACCACCTGCTCGGCTCTCGCGATGGCAATCTCCATTTCGCCGCGTGTCGCCTCCAGTCTTTCGGCGGCTGCCGCTGCCTGCTGTCCCGCCTCATTTGCGTAGGCGGTCGCCGTCTTGGCCTTGCCCGTCGCGTCAATGCTCTCTGTGGTTGCCTTTTTCGTCACGTCGGTTGCGGTGGTCGCCTCTGTGGTCGCCGTCTTTGCGTTCTTTGTCGCGGTGTCTGCCGTGGAAGTGGCGGCGATTGCCTTTTTCGTCGCGTCGTTCGCCGCGTCGGTGGCTTTCTTGCACGCCGTCGTTGCGGTGTTGGCGTTTGTCGTGGCCGTCACCGCGGCCGTGGTTGCCGTCTTGGCCTCAGATGCGGCGTTTTGCGCGTTTTTAACGGCCGTGTCGCTTTTTTCCTGCGCCACACTTATAAATTCCCGTACATCTGTGTCGGCGCGTTCTGCGGCCTCCATTGCGGGCTTTTGCAGTTCCAGTATGTTGGCGGGCGTGAAGTCTTCCCACGTGAACTTATAGCCGCGAGTATATGCAGCCACACAGTCGCTTTCTATCACTCCCTCGGTGTCGCCCATTTTGTCCCAAAGCCAGATATGCAGGCTTTCGGGATAATAGACATTTTGCACGCCGTCGCAAAACAGTGGGTTGTTCTGCGCGAGGTGTAGCTCATGGTGCAGCTCTCCCTCGCCGAGCCCGTGGTCTTTGAATATCACCAGCAGGGCGTCGCCGTCCGCCACGCAGTTGGTGAGCACGCCGTCCTTCCGCGATGCCTTAACCGATTTGCTGCCTACCCAGTAACGTAGCTCGAAGTCCACGTCGGGCAGTGCCACGACCTTGCCTGTTCCGTCGCGGAAACGCTCACGGATAACAAAGTCGGATTTTACGTTTATGTGTCTTGTTTCCATTACGTCAGCCTTATGTTGCCTTTTCCGTCGAGCCTCATGCCGTCGCCCGTCAGCCTGATGCGCGGCGGCACTACTGCGATGGTCAGTGTCTTGTAAATACTTGTTTTAACCGTGGCTACCACGTTCACCTTGCCCATGCCCTCAGCCAGCGGGATGATGCGGCCGTCGGGTGTCACCTCCAGCACGTCGCCGCCGCCGATGAAAAGCAGCGAGCCGATGCCAAAGGCGGGCAGGGCTTTCGCTTCGATGCGTGGCCGCTGCTGGTTGCCCAGCGTCACCTCCTTGGGGCAGTCGGTAATTTCCAGCCTTGTGGGCGCGGCGACGTTCTGAGAGCTGAGCACGCTCACGAGGTTGTCCACCAGCGCGCGGGTCGCCTCCGTCTTCTGCGTGGCCGCGTTTGCCTCCTTGGTTGCTGCGTCCACGCCCGCCAGCCTGTTGTCTATGTCGCTGGTTATCTCCTGCACGTTGGTGCCGAGGAACAAAGCCAGCGCGTCCCTCACGTTGCCGCAGGCTGTTATGAGGTCGGCGAAGAGGCTGCCGACCATTTCCACGGTAACGCTCTTTGTTACCACAGCGTCGCGAATGTCCCGCGCCCGCTTCTCCAGTGCGGAGGTGTCTATCTCCGCGACCTTGTTTTCTGTCAGTTTCACCATTATGCAAATGTATCGTCGAATTGGTTGCCGAATATTCGGGCGAGTGTCTGCCCGCTCTCGCTGGTCACCTCCTTGCCCTCACTCAGTTGTTTAATAACTTTCTTAGCCCTGTTCACCACGATGCCGTCCTCACGCTCCGTTTGCGTGTATGTGCCGCTGTCGAACTGTGAGCCGATGTCAGAGAGCGTCCAGCCCTTTGCCGCCGTCACTTCGTCCACGATCGTGAGTTCGCGGCGCGGTGGCCGTGGAATGATGCAGCCAGCAAAATATTTCTTTGTAGCCGTCAGCAGGGCTTCCATTTCCTTTTGCGGAATGTCGGTCGCTGGCTCTATGCCCTGCGCGGCGTATGTCTTTTGCACAGTAGCGTCCACAGTGTCGGCCAGCTCCCAGTCGAGCGTCTGCCCGTCTTTCAGCTTCGCCGTGATGCTGATGCCGTTGCGCTCCGCCAGCGCGAAGATGCCCTCCACGCCGCCCAGATATTGCACGGCGATGTCCGCGAGGCTCTGTCTGTCCTTTACTGTTATCTGCATAGCTGTATTATGTTATGTTTATCGTGCCGTCAGCGTCCACCTTTACGCGGGTGACTTCCACGCCTGCGGCCTTTATCATTTTCTTTGTCTCTTGCGGCCAGAACACGTCCTTGCAGCCGCCTTGCAGCTGCCTAACCGCCGCGCCTATGAGCGGGCGTTCCTTGAACTCGCCGCGCTGTGCGAGGAGCACGGCTTCCACCGTCTGCCCGTCGCTATCCGTGACGACCGCCCTCTTGTGCTCCACAAGCAGGTCGCCCGTGCCGATGTCCGTTATTAGTCCGTTCATTGCTTTACCTTTTCGTTCTCGTAGTCGCCGCGCTTGCTCTCCGTCAGCTGCTGACCCGCCCAGCTTGCCACGCCTCCCTTCAGGGCTGCGCCGCCGTCTTGCGGAACTGGCGACCAACTGGCAAACGCCTGCTTGAGGTTGTTGATGTCCTTTTCTATGAAGTTCAGCCGCTTGGTGATGTCTTCCACCTTTACCAGCCCGCCGAGCGAGCCGCCGTTCATGCAAACTCCCTTCTCATTTACCACGACGCTGGCCGTGTCGGTGTCCTTGACGACCACCTGCGCCTCCTCTATGTCGTCGCACAGCAGAACCATGCCAGCCGCGCCGTCCTGCACAAAGCCCACCATTACAAAGCTGTCCTTTCGCGGTATCTGCACCACGCCGACCGCGCTCTCTTGGTTCGCTTGCAGGTTCACGCCCAGCAGCGGCGCGTCCTCATTGAGCGGCTGCACGTCCACCGTGCGGGCTGTTTTGTCCACCGCTGTGACGGTGCCTACCGTGAAGCCCATGCCCTTGCCGCTGTCTCCAGCGAGCTGCCTAATCATTGTCGCGATGTTCATGTCCTTACTCTGCTACTCTCAGCCCCAGCGTTATTTCTTGGCGATAACCGCCAGAGCCGTATTTTATGACATTCTTTTTCACCTGATAAATGCCCATGGTTGCGCCGTCTATCTTGATGCCCACCGTGTCGAGCTTGTCGACCAGCTTGTAGCCGAATGTCGTAAGGCTACCCTTGAGGCCGTCGCGTTTCAGTCGTTTGATTTCCTGCTCCGCCCATGCCTTTAGCTGGCTTTCCGTCTTGTTGTATGTGGTGATCGTTCGGCGTTCGCCGTCAGCGTCGCCGACCTCCACCTTTATTTTTTTGTTGTTGGGCATGATGCTCACCGCTTTCACGTTCAGCCGCATGGTGTCGGCTTTCTGCTGTTCGAGGCTCTGGTCGTTTATGATGTTCACGCCAGTGGCGAACACTTGCGATGCGGACGTGCCGCGCTCGAATATCACACCCGCGTATAGCACGGGCTTGCCGTCCTCATACCGGTAGAAAGAACGAATGCCGCTCTCTTGCAGCTTGCCCAGCAGACTGGCCACCGTGTCGGCCGTGACGCGGTACGCGCCCAACGCCTGCTCGCCCATGACCTTAACGTCCGTTAGCCCTTGGTCTTTCAACAGCTGCTCCACCGTCACGCTCTTGTAGGTCTTCTTCACGGCTGGCATTTGCTTTAGCTTAAACATTTCGTCCTCGCAGTCCAGCACAACGGGCGTTTTGAAGCCCACCTCCTTGACATAGCCGACGAAAGCCAGTTCGTTGCTGCCGTCGTAACCGAGCCACACCTTGACGGTATCGCCGCGCTTGACGGGGATTTCCGCCGCGCCGTCCCACTTTATTTTCTTGGGCAGGGTGATTTTGCAGATGTCCGTCAGCTTCTCAGTGTCGCGGGTGATTTCCACCTCAGTGACAAAATCGAGCTGCCACGTCTTTGCGCCCGCTATCTCTATTTTTGCCGTTAGCCTGTACATGATGAATGCCGTTTAATGGGGTATTAAATACCGTTTAACCGTTTATTTGTATTCCGTGCTGTACACGTTGTAGTCGCCGTCCGAGAGCAGGGACAACTCGATGGGCTGGTAGTTGCTGTGTGTGGCTTGCGTCACGCTAAAGTCCTGCACCACCACTTTGCTGATGTCGAAAAGTTCCAAGAACTCAGAATGCACATAAATGGCCTCTTTCACGTCGAAGAACTTGCGCAGCTGTGTAATGCCGTCGGATGGGTATTCGTCCACGATTTTGCCGCCCTTGATGGCTTGCACGCCCACTATGAGGTTGATGCCATAGTCCCCGTCGTTTATGTATTCCTTGACGGTTCCGTCCATTCCCACCAGTTGGGTGGTGACGATGTTCTTGCGCTTCGATATGGCGGCTATCGCGTCGTTCACCGTCAGCTCCTCGCCGCTCTCTTTCCTGAATGTCAGCTCGCAAAGCGCGTAACGGCCAGCCCAGAAACTTTTATCTGTGTACGGGCTTGCCACTTCTTCGGCCAGTATGCTGCCGCCCGCGCCGTCCCAGCTTGGCGATGCCGTCGTGCGGGCGGGCTTGAAGCGGTAGAGGTACCCCTTGGCCTGCACGGCCGCGGACGCTGCCACAAACTTAAAACTGATTGGTAACATTTCCTTTTTACTCCATTGCTAAGTTGGTATCGTTCAGGGCGGACAAAAGGGCTTGCGCCACAACGTCCTTCACACGCTCCGCGCTCTCTTGCAGGTTGGCGGTGTGTATCTCCAGACGTTCCACGAGCTTGTCCACGTGAATGCTCACGTTTCGGATTTTGCCGCCGCTGTCAGAACTGCCGCCGCTGCCGCCGCCCGTCTTCTTGCTGCTGGTCTTCCCAGCCGTGCCTCCCGTAACGTCTGGCACAGACGGGGTCGGCACGTTCGGCACGCCTGCGGGCGATGTCGCCGCCTGCTTGCCCTGCCTCTTGGCCGTCTTCTTGGCGTTCTCCTTTTCTCCCGCTTTCATTTCGGCGGTGTAAGCGTCGTTGAACGCCTTGCCCACCTCCTTGCCGTAGCTGCTGTATGCTCCCTTGAGCTTGTTAAGTGCCGCCGTGATGCCCCCAGCGTCCAGCTTAAAGGCTGCCTTTATGAGGTCGCCTATCGCCCCGAAGGTTTGCTTTGCGAGCTGTCCGATGCCGACAAACACGGCTTTGAACGCCGCCCACAGTCCCTTCAGCACCGCGCGGAACTTCACCGACGTGTTCCAGAAGTAAACGCCCACGGCGATGAGCGCGGCGATGGCCGCCGCTATCCAGCCGATAATCGGGATGTTCATTATGGCGATGCTCACAGCCCTGCACGCCGAGACTGCCGAGAGCTTGAAAGCCCCGAAGCTCACCGACGCGATGCCCGCGAACGTGGCGGACGCGCCGCCAGTGGTGACGAGAGAGAGCAGGAACGCGCCCAACGCCTTGATGCCAGACCAGATGCCAGCGGTGGCGAAGCGAAGCAGCGAGAGGGTGGCGCGCCCCACGTTTCCGACGAAGCCCAGAGAAATGCCGTTTGTGATGGCCGTCTGGCTGCCCATGAGCGCGATACTCACCGCCGCCGAGCGTGCCATGGTGGCGATGCGTCCGAGATAGGAGGTATAGTTCAGCGTTACCACAAACTTGATGGCCTTGCCTGTTCCAAGTATAAGGGGCATGAGCTGAGACACGGGGACGAGCATTCCTGCCATGATGCCGATGTAAGAAGACACGCCACCCGTGAGTTGTGCGAAGCTTATCTTTAGATCCTCTATCTTTTGACGGAAGCGCGCCTTTTTCTCAGCCGCGCTCTCCATGATAACGCCCGCCTGTTCCACCGCGCTGTTTGTCCCAGTCACAGCTTCAGTGAAGTGCGCCAGCGAGTCGGTGCCCTGCACAAGCGCGCGGGCGGCGTTGGCGTTCTCCATGCCGAAAAGTTTACTGAAAAGTGCCGAGTCGCTAAGTATGGGCTTCAGCATCTCGAGTCGTTCTTTCAGGCTCTTGCTTTTGTCGCCCAGTGCTATAACGTCGATGCCCGCTTTCTCCAGTTCCTCGCGTGTGTCCTTTGGCAAGAAACGCCCCTGCGATAGTATCGACAACGTGTTACGCAAAGCCACGCCGCCCTCGCTGCCTTTCTTGCCCGCCTTGTCGAGCACCTGAATGGCGGCGTTCGTTTCCTCAAAGCTCACGTTTGCGGCCTTTGCCGCCATACCGCATTGCTCCAAGGCCGCCTTGATGGCTGGTAGCTCCGCGCTTCCTGCCTGTCCGGCCGCTGCCATTGTGTTCATCATCTCAGCCATTTTGCGGCTGGCCTCCATAGGGTCGGCGAGACTTACGCCGTACTGGTTCATGGCGGTGGTCAGAACCTCAGCCGCTGCCGTGCCGTCACCTCCCATTAGCTTGCTGGTCGTCTGTATAGCGTCGCCCATGGCTTTGAGGGCTTGCGGGCATTTGCCCAGCTCTGGCGTGAGCTGAGAGAGAAGCAGCTTGTAGCCCTGCACGGCCGTGCCTGCGTCCGACCCGAACGTCTTCGCGCTCTCGCGGGCGTAGTTCTCTATCGTTTTAAGACCCTCGCCAGTGACACCAGCCACAGCCGAAAGGTCGTGCATCTGACTGTCGAGCTCTACGTTTGCCTGCCCGAAGTTGCGGAATGTGGCAGAGAGCTGCTGCACGTAGTCCGATGCCAAATTGAGCTTTGCAAGTCTTCCAGCCCATTTCTCACACCACGCGCAGGCACCATGCGCCTTTTGCGTGAAAGCGTCGGTCTGCTGTGCCATTTGGGTAATGGACTGAGAAAAATTCCCGTTTATGTTAAAATTGTAATTAAAAACTTGCATAGTTCAATTTATTTTGTTATATTTGCAGCCGTGTTAAATATAACGGCAAAATTATGATAGAGACGGTATTTTTATTTTTGGCTAAGGTGGTAACGGTGCTCGTTGGCGTCGGTCTCCTTGTCATGCCGTTCTATCTGCTCGCCACTTTCTGCCATGCCATTTACATGGATTTGCGCTCGCCGAACAAAGCGGACAAAACGCGCGCTAACACCTCAGCTTGATTTTTCAGCCTTATTTCTTCCAGCCACAAAGCCTCGGCGTACCATTGCGCGAAGTCGTCGTCGCTGCCCGCCGTCGGGTCGATGTGCAAGTTGGAACGAATGAGCGCACAGGCTTTCACGAACCCGTCCTTGTCTTCCTCTCCGTCTTCCACGTCCACCCGAAGCAGGTGCGACGTTATGCGTTTTTTAGGCTGGCGGACGCGCCGAGCATGATGTTGTTTAGCTGTGCCATTGTCGGTACGAACAAAACAGGGTCGGTGCGCATAAACTCGCTGCCGCCGAGCCAGCAGCCGTCGAACAAGATGCCGCCCGCCTTTACTTCGTCGGTCTTCGCCACCTTGGTGCTGGCCGCCATGGTCTCCATGCTTGGACGCTTGAAATAGCCGACGTGCTTTTCGTCGCCGTCTTCCACCTCGATGCGGGCGACCTTGCGGTGCTGCCCTTTCCATATTTTCACCTGCTCAGCGGTAACACCGCCGTCATATACTTTTTGTTCCTGTATCTTTGCCATAGCCTAAATACTGTTTAAATACCTGTTTATTGTTGTTTAAATGTTTATTTGTTGTGCCACTCTATATGCGACATGATGAGGTCGAGGTCGATTTCCTGCTTGGTGTCTCCCTCTTTCCAGCTGCGCGAGTTCTTCGAGAAAAGGCAGTTGCGTAGCTTGTCGGTCACGATCATGCCGTTTGCGGGCAAGTAGCTCACGGTGATGTTAAAAGGCGCGATGTCCTGCAAGCGTCCGCTTGGTGCCTGCCGCTGTATGGAAACGACCTCCTCCTGCAAAAGGGTAATTTTGCCTTTGCACGTGATGCGCCCCTTTCCGTAGCCGACGGGGTAACGGCCTGCGCCGTACACGGCGTTCACTTCTTGGTCGTCCTCATATTCCACGCCAGTGATGCCAGTCACGGGCACGCCCGCGAGGGAAACAACGATGTCCGCCCAGCCCACGACCTCACCGTTCACGTAAGGCACGCCGTTCTTAATCTGTATTTTCATTCTGCTGTTACTCTAAGGATTTGACAAAACCGATTTTAACCTTGAACTTTCTAACCACGCCCACGGGCACGTTCTTGATTACCACCTCGATGGTGCTTGTGCTGAGCACGTCCTGCTCGGGGTCTATCTCCGCCTTGTAGCCGCTCAGCTCTCCCGCCTTTTCCATTTCCTCCAGCGGTATGTTTGCCGTCGTTTCGAGGTGGCTTACGGTGTAGGATTGCAGCTTGCCCGTGTCGGGGTCTATATAGACGTTTCCGCCCAGCTCAGGCGTGAGGTAGGTGCGTATTCCGCGGACGGCCTTGTCCATGGTTCGCACGCTCTCTATGGCGGCGTAGTCGCTGGTCGCGCTGTCCATGGTGTGGCTGTCGTTCCAGTAGCTGCCAGCCACGCCCACCACGGTGTTGAGGAACAGGTAACGGGCTTTGTCGAGCTTTTCCAGCTCCGCCTTGTCTATGTTCCTGATGAGCTTGCCGTCGCCCAGAGCTGGCACACTGATGCCAGACGGGAAGTTCTTTACCCACGCGATGCACTCATGCACAGCCGCCTTTGAGAGCGTGCCGAGTGCCACGCCGATGGCCGACACGGAGGCCTTGGTGCCGTTTCCTTTGTCCGCGTAGAGTTCCGCGCCCGTTCCGCTGCCAGCCTGTGCGATAACCACGCTTACGCGCTCAGAGCTTGCGGCGAGGTCGGTTGGAAGCGACTTGTAGCTTTTCACCTTTGGCGCGTAGAGCACCGAGAGAGGCGCGTTCTGCTTGTCGAGAGCGTCGGCGGCTGCCTCCAGCTTGGCGATGTTGTCGGCGGTCACTTCCGTGTCGCCGTTCCAGATGGCCATTTGCCTGATAGCACCCTCCGCGTAGTTCTGCACGGTCGCCACCTCAGCGAAGGTCATTTGCTCAGGCTTCGAGAAAAGACCCACAAAGAGGCTTATGCCGTCGTTGATGCGGAATATCTCCTCAAGCTGGTAATGCAGCATCTTGACGCTCCATTTGTCCGAGTCGGCCGTGATGCCCAGCTCTTCGGCCTTGTCGATGGTGCTTACGGCCTGCACTTGGCCGTTTGCGAAGGCGGCGGGTATGTCGCCCTGCAAAAGGTAGGCGATGAAGCCGCTCACGTGGTCTTGGCCGTCCAGCGACTTGGCCACGTTGCCATTCTGGCGCACGATTGTTAAACTTGTTGCCATTGTATTATTTTTTGTTTTTACGTTTGTACTTGATGAAGCCCCAGACCAGCAGGACGCACAGTAGCCCGCAGAGCCATGAATTGAAAATCGTGTGTGCGGGCTGTGTTGTCTTTTCCTTTGTCTTGCTGTTCGTGTCTGCCAGTCTCTTGCCTTTGTCCTGCGTCTGCCTCTGCACGTTGGTGGCTGCCTGCTCGCTGCTTCGCTGTGCGGTGCTGTCCTTGCTCTGCACGCTCTTGCGGTGCTTCACGGCTGCCTTCACTGGTGGCAGACCCGTCGAACTGTCGGCGGGCTGTGTGGTGTCGAAGATGATAACGTCCGTTTCGCTCTGGCTGTTCTGCTCATGCAGGCGGGTGAGCGTCTTGCCTATCTCCACCCTCACCATGCTGTCGAGCCTTTGCTGGTAGTCGTTATTTTCCTGCGTCGTCGTTGTCTGCTCCGTTGTCGCGGTCTTCGAGCTTTTGCAGCTGGCGAGACACAGGGCAATTGTCAGCGTGAGCGCAGGAAGGTATTTTCTCCACTGCTTTTCTGAATTTATCCACGTCACGGCGTAAACTGTTTATTTCCTTTTTAAGCGGCGTTACAATACCCTCGACCAAGATGTCGTTTGCCTTGCGCACGTTCTCCAGTTCACTGTCTTTCACGCCAGCGAGTTTTTTCTGTACCTCCGCCCGCAGGCTGTCGATTTCCGTCTTGTACTTCTGGCTTTGCAGCTTCGCGCCGAGCCACGCGCCCAGCGGTGCGCTAATTGTCGCCGTCAGTGAAGACACGATGAGGGTTATTATTTCGCTGCTCATTCATTTTAATTATTGTTTGATACCTATGCTTTCAAGCCACGCGGGTACGTCGAACGACGGGCACGCCTTGGCCTTGTTTAGTTGGTGATGGCCGACGATCATTACTTGCGGGTGTCGCTCGTGGAAGTCCAGCACGTATTTTCTGAGGGCTTCTTTCTGCGCCGCCGTGCGGGTGTCCTGCGGGGTCTTGCCGTCGGCTGCCAAGCCTCCGGCATAGACGACGTGTCGGCTTACGCTGTTGAAGCCTGCCGCCCCGTTGGTTATCTCCCAGCTGTCCACGTTGTCGTTTTCGTTGTTCCTCACCAGCCGCTCCACACTGCCGTCCAAGTGGAAAAGGTCGGTATATCCCACCTGCTTCCACCCGCGACCCACAGGCGGCGGCGAGGTATGCCAGCGGCGTATTTCCGCCGCCGTCACCTCACGGCCTGCCTTTGTGGCTGTGCAGTGTATGACCAAATATTTTAGCTTTGCCATTCTTTAGCGGGTTATATTGTTAAGATGCCTTTGCGCTCACGACGGCTGCGCGTGTGCAGTTGTCCTTGAGCGGTAGGGCTAAGTTCCATTTGCGGAAGTTTACGAGGTTGCGGTGGTAGAGCGGATCGGTCACAGCGTCCTGATGGTAGAACTGCACCGAGCCGTTCGCTTTCATCATGCTGCCCACATGGAAAGCGACCGATGCCTGCGCGTCCGTTGCCCCTGCCGCCTTTCCAAACGCAATTTTGTTGAGCGTTGTCTGGTTGAAGTAAGGACAACCGTTGTATTCGTAGATGTCGAAGCCGTACAGGCGGGTAATTTTGCCCTCCGTGTCGTTGATGTTGTAGTGCTCCGCGTAGTTCTTCGATGTCTCCAGCAAGTCGTTGCTGTGGTCAGGGCAAAGAACGAGCACGCGGCCGTCCTGTGGCATTTTCATCTTATCGCACTCGCGTTTCAAGTTCACGAGGTCGGCGACGGTGAACTTCTTGCGGCCGTCCACGGTTTCGCCCGTAGTGGCGAGGACTGGCGTCTTGCCCGCCTTGTGGCCGTCAGGCGCATAGGCATGGATTGCCTTTTGCCATGTGGTCTCCTTTAAGGCTTCGCGGTGACGCTCCAGCACGCTGCCCATTTTGTCGTAGCTTACGGCGTGCAGTTCGTCGTCGGTCACTGGTGTGGCCTCTGTGTCGAAGCGGTCGAGAGAAACGGGCTTGTCCGCGTCGTCCAGCTTGGTGATTTTGAGCGGGTAGGTCTTGTTGTTCACCAGCACCGTAGGGTCTCCGCCAAGCTCAGTGAAGTGGATTACGTCGTTGTTCACATACTGGTCGTATGAGCGTACACGGTCATACCAGCCCACCGCTGCGGGCGGTGTGCGGAACGCCTTAATCATTTCGCCCGTCCACAACTCAGTGAGCACGCCAGCGCGCGCCACCGCCTTGGGCAGGAAAGGCAAGAGGAAAAGGGCTACCAAGTTCGCCACTACTGCACCCGCCAAAGGCTCGCCGCCCAACACATAGGCGATGCCCGCGCCGATGGCTCCGTTGATAGCCACCTTTGCCGCGAAGCTGAGCGCGGCCAGCAAAAGCATGATGCAAAAACTCAATACTTTCTTAAATCGTTTCATTCGTTATGTTATCTGTTTTAATTGGTGTTTAATGCCGTTTAATCTGTCTTTTAACGCGCCCTTTAGTCGTCGAGCTTCGGGCAGTCGATGCCGTACTCTGCCTTGTAAAGGCGCATATACTCCTTTGGGTTCTCCTTGCGCATTTTGCCGATTTGGTCGGCTGGCACCTCCGAGAGCTTGGCAAAGGTGGCCTGTTCGTGCTGGCCTCCCTGTGGCGCGTCCTTGCTGGTGTCGATCACGTCGTTAGGCTTGCGCACGGGCTGCATAAGCTCCAAAGTCTGGCGCAGGGTCTCCGCGCCCGATGTCTTGCCGAGATTGATAAACATATCCTTTTTGTCGGCTGTGATGCGGTGTTCCTTGATGGCGTTCTCCACCTGCGCCGTGATGGCGGCGAGGGTCAGCGTCTCCGCGTTGTCCGCCTTTGACTTCATGGCCTTAATGGCGGCGTGTACCTGTTCCTCGGTCGCGGTCTCAGGCAAGCCGAGGAGCAAAAATGTCTCTTTCTTCATGTTGAATGTGTTAATGTTATCGTTTGACTGTGCCTCCGCCTCTGGCTCAGGCTTCGGCGTTTCTTCTTTCGAGAGCTTCACAAGTGGCAAGAGGTCGCAGTCCTGACCAGCCGCCAGCTCCAGCAGCTTGCCGCCGCCGTACAGCTTCAGGGCTTCGTCGTTCGCCCCTATGTCCACGATGCTGACCTCCACCAGCTTCGACGATGTGGCGGTGGCGCGGGTCTGTCCCTGCAAAAGGTCTTTAGGCTCCACGCTGTACTCAAGTATTTCGATGCCTGCCGAGCACATATTGAGGTAGCCGTCCTCCCATTTGCTCGCTATCTTCTTGGCAAACTCGTCCTTTTCGTCAAACTTGGGCGTGCCTATCAGGCGGTCGCCGTCCACTCGCAGGTTCTCCATTTTGCCGATGGGCATATTCTCGCCGCCACGGCGGTGCATCCAAAGAAGCACGGGGTTCCTGCAATATTGCGTCGTGTCCAGTCCTGCCGTCAGCACGCGGCTGCCGTAACAGTTCAGTCCACTGGTGTTAATAACTACTTCTTTCATATCCTTGTTTTTAATTTAAAAGTTCTACTTAAAAGGTGGCGGGCTTCACAGCTGGCCACCGTTCCGATGGTGTTTCGTTACCCTAAAAAATCTAATAACCTTAAACTCAAAAAATCGTAAATTATGACTAAAAACTAAAACCTAACCGTTGCGGTGGCAGGACTCGAACCTGCAACCTCTTGGGAATGAGCCAAGCGAGCTGCCGTTGCTCTACACCGCGATGAAACACGACCGCAAAAGTCGCGACTTTTCCTGAGCTACAAAAATAGAGTGTCGAAGTTTGACACTCTTTTTTTATTTTCGCCGAAAAATGGGGACTTTTGCACTCGTATTACGCCGATGCCCACCGCTGTGCGATGCGTCGGCGTTTGTTTTAGTAGTAACTTAAAGCGTTTTAATTATGAATGGGTACAAAGAAAGAACTTGAGGATAAGAAGGACTACGCCCGCCTCCTCTACATGCAGGGCGAGCAGCAGAAAGTAATAGCCGAGAAAGTGGGCGTGTCAGCCCAGACCATTACAAAGTGGGTGAACGTCGGCGGATGGGTAGAGCAACGAGCAGCGCAAAACATAACACGCCCCGAACTTGTTAATAAGCTATTGCGCACGGTCGACAAGATGATAGAGGCCGTCAATGACAGCGACGACCCAGACGCGGCAAACGGCTTGGGCGACAAGCTGGCCAAGTTCGCCGCCACTATCGAGAAGCTCGACAAGCACACCAGCATCGTGGACGTTATCGAGGTGTTCATGGCTTTCTCCAAGTGGTTGCAGTTTCAGGCCGAGTTCGACGAGGATATTACGCCTGAGCTTTTGAAGACCATTAACAAGTATCACAACCAGTACATTAATTATCTGATGCAAAACAAACTTATCAATAAGTAAAAATGCCAAAGTACGACAAACTTACGCCCAAAGAGGCGTTGGAACTGTGGAAGGCTCACTGTGAGGACGTGCAAGAGGCCACCACCGTGAACACCCACGAGACAGATGCGCAGAAGAAGCAGCGCATTAAACGCCTGCTTTCCGACTATGGCGCGTTTGTCGACTATTACTTTCCACACTACACCACGAACCCGCAGACGGGCAAGCAAACGCCGTGCGCGCCGTTCCACCTCAAAGCCGCGAAGCAAATCATTTGCGACAAAAATATAAAGGCGGTCTATAAGTGGCACCGTGGCGCGGCGAAGTCCACACACTTGGACATATTTATCCCGATGTGGCTAAAGGCGCAGATATACGGCGGGGCTTCGCTCCGCCAGTTTTGGGTCATGGTGCTGGTGGGCAAGTCTCAGGACAACGCAAACACGCTGCTGGCCGACTTGCAGGCCGAGCTCCAGTACAACAAGCGTTACGCCGCCGACTTCGGCGAGCAGTACAACAACGGCACATGGGAGGAGGGGTCTTTCGTCACAAAGGACGGCACAGCCTTTTTCGCCCGTGGCCGTGGACAGTCGCCGCGTGGTCTCCGCTATCGTTCCCACCGTCCCGACTACATAGTCATAGACGACTTGGACGACGACGAGCTTTGCGAGAACCCCGCCCGCGTCTCCCGCCTCACCGATTGGGTGAAGGAGGCTCTTTTCGGTGCCTTGGACGGCGGCCGCGGCCGCTTCATCATGGTGGGCAACCTTATTTCCAAAACGTCGGTACTGGCCAACATCTGCGCCATTAAGTCCGTAAAGGTGTCGCAGGTCGATATTTTGGACAAGGAGGGTCGCGTGTCATGGGCGGCGAAGTGGACGCGCGCCGAGGTGCAGGCGATTGAGGATTTCGAGGGGTACCGCTCTTTCCAGAAAGAGTACATGAACAACCCGATCGTGGAGGGTGCAGTATTCCGTCAGGACTGGATAAGATGGGCGAAGCGTCCAGCGTGGCGCGACTTCACCGAGATAGTGCTGTATATCGACCCCGCTTGGAAGTCCACCGCCAAGAACGACTACAAGGCGGCGAAGCTGTGGGGAAAGGATAAACAGACGCGGCTCTGGCATTTGCGCGCCTTTGTACGCCAGACCACCCTCAGCGAGATGGTGCGCTGGTGTTACGACCTCTACGAGTGGGCGCAGCAGCAGGGCATAGCAGTAAAGTTCTACATGGAGGCCAACTTCATGCAGGACAAGCAGCTTGAGGACTTCGAGACCGAGGGACAGCTTCGGGGCTACCAGCTGCCAATATTGGGCGACAAGCGAAAGAAGCCCGACAAGTTCCAGCGTATCGAGGCGGTCGCGCCGCTGTGGGAACGCGGCTTCGTCTTCTACGATGAGCAGCAAAAGGACGACCCCGACATGGTGCGCGCCGTCGATTTCACGCTGGCTTTCCAAAAGGGTATGCGCGGCCACGATGATGCGCCCGATGCCGACGAGGGAGCCATTTTTCTGCTGCAAAAGCATTCGAGTATTTCCAAATTCACGCCGTCTTTCGGTAAACGTCGGTCGGCTAAAAACATAACGTGGTAAAAACATGAAAAAGTTAAAGCATTTCTTTCGTGCCGTGGTCTTCGACTTTAGGGCACGTCGAGCCATTCGTAAGGCTCAGCGCGATGCAAACCTGCACCGCCGTAAGTTCTTGGTTCTTGTTTGGGGTGGCCGTCCCCGCGTGATTTCCATGCAGGGCGTTAAGAAGCTCATACGCCAGCACCGCTTTGGCAAGGGTTTCACGGCCGAAAAGGCGCGAAGCATTGCCATGTTCGAGGCTGTTCCCCAGCCGCTGCCCAAGAGTGATTGCCGCCGTTGTTTCCTTAATTTCAGAAAGCGCGATGTTTCTAAACGATGACGACTACAAGGCGGTGTGCGACGACTTCGAGTTCGAGACGTTGCAGGCCAACACCGACCTGCGCCTCACCGCCGAGCGCGCGGCACAGGAACAAATAAGCAGCTACACCCGCGGACGCTACGACATGGCGCGCGCCTTTCGCCAGACGGGCGAAGACCGCAACCCCCAGCTGGTGCAGTGCTGTGTCAATATCGCCTTGTGGCTCATGGTTCACCGCCTGCCGCAAAACATGGGCATAGAACGGCGTGAGAGCCTTTACAACGAGAGCATCAAGTGGCTGCGCGACGTGCAAGCCTCCAAGGCTTCGCCCAACTTCCCCACATACGTGAGCGAGGACGGCGACACCGACGCGGCAAACCCAGTAAAGTGGGGAAGCCAGAAGAAGACACGCCCCACATGGTAGTAAACAGATTAAACGCCGTTTAATGGGCTTTTCACGGCTTATTAAACGGCGTTAAACACTTTATTAAACAGCATCATAGTTATGGATATTTTAAACAGACTTAAAACAGCCTACGCCGCCGTCACGGGCGAGCAGGTGTATAGCCGCTATGATATGCAGCGGCTGGCTAAGTTCGCGCGCTCAAAGCAGGGCATGAAGCTCACAGCCCAGCTGCTCCAGCAGACCGACGCGCTCACAAAAAAGGACGTTGGTATGTGGCGTCAGGCATGGCAGGCGGCCATTAACGTGGACAACCCGCAGCGTTGTTTGCTTTACGACATCTACACCGACAACCTAATAGACCTGCATTTGCAGGGCTGTATCTCCCAGCGCGTGGGCATGGTGAAGCGCAACAAATACCGACTTGTGGGCAAGGACGGAAAGGAAGACGAAAAGGCCACCGACCTGCTGCGCAAAGAGTGGTTCGACGACTACTGCACGCACGTTCTGTCCTCACGTTATTGGGGGCATTCCCTCATTCAGTTCGGCGACATTGTGGGCACGGGATACGATATGCGCTTCGAGGACGTGGAACTGGTGCCGCGCAAACACGTTTGTCCTGAGCATGGCGTCCTCCTCAAAACGGTGGGCGACGACTGGCACAGCGGCATTCCTTACCGCGATGGCGAGTTCTCGCAGTGGTGTTTAGAGGCTGGCGGCAAGACCGACCTCGGTCTTCTGCTTGCCTGTTCGCCCCAGTGTATCAGTAAGCGCAATATGTTGGGCTTTTGGGATATGTTCGGCGAGATATTCGGCGCGCCTATGCGTATAGCCAAGGCCACCACCACCGACGAGGGCGAGCGAAAGAAGATAGAAGACGCGCTCGAAAACATGGGCTCCGCCTTTTGGGGTTTGTTCCCTGATGGCACCGACATAGAGATTAAAGAAAGCAGCCGCGGCGATGCTTACAACGTCTTTGACAAGCGTATAGACCGCTGTAACTCCGAGATGTCAAAGGGCATTCTTAACCAGACCATGACCATAGACAGCGGAAGCAGCCTCTCACAGTCTGAAACCCACCTCGAAGTTTTCGAGAATGTGGTCGAGGACGACAAAACCATGCTGGCGTACAACATCAACGACAAGCTACTGCCGTTCATGCTCATGCACGGCTTTCCTGTCGCTGGCTTGCGCTATGAGTGGGACGACGCGGCCAGCTTCACGCCGTCCGAGCAAAGAGAGATAGAGCGCGTTTTGCTCGAATACTATAAGATTGATCCTCAGTATTTCATCGACAAATACAACGTCGGTATCACAGGCGAGCGCGAGGCGAAGACACAGCCCGACGCGCTTAACTCTTTTTTCCAGTAAGCCCCGCGCAGGCCGCAGACCTGCGCAGCTCTTACGGGGCGTTTCACTCTGCTTTGCTCCAGCTCTACTATGAGGGCGACACCCTCCAGCTGGCCAAGGGCGAGGACGGCGACGTGCCGACGTTCGACCCCGCCGTCTTCGACGATGCCGCGCAAATGGTGTACGATGCGGGCGGCTTCGATGCCTCACAACTCACCGACCCGCGCGCCAGAAAGGTGATCGACGCGACCACGCAGATAATCAACCGCGCGGTCGAAACGTCCATACCTCACGACGTGCCCGAAACTCTCCGCTACGCGCTCGAAAACAACGGCTTTATTTTCTCTGGCTTTAAGACGTTCCACGCCCTCCGCGAGGTGGGGCTGTCCATGCTCGACGACAAGGGAAACGTGAAGCCGTTCGACGACTTCCGCAAAGACGTGCAGCAGATTAACCAGAACTACAACGTGAACTGGCTAAACGCCGAGTATAAGCACGCCCTCGGTTCTTCACTCATGGCGGTAAAGTGGGCAGACCTCTCCAAGGACACAGACCGTTATTTCCTCCAGTACCGCACGGCGCAGGACTCCCGCGTGCGTCCCGACCATGCCGCGCTCGACGGCATTACGCTGCCAGCCGACGACCCGTTCTGGTCGAAGTATTACCCGCCAAATGGTTGGGGGTGCAGGTGCCAAGCGGTGCAGGTCAGACGCTCCAAGTACCAGCCGAGCGACCCGAAAGAGGCCATGAAGTTGGGCGATGAAGCCACCGACACGCTAAAGCAGCGTATGTTCCGCTATAACGCGGGCACGGAAATGCAGCTTTTCCCGCCTAAGCACCCGTATTACAAAGCACCAGCAGCGGCAAAGAAAGTTATAAAGCAGCTCACGGCGGAACAAAAGAAAAATAAGCGAGTGGCAGAGCTTCGCGCACAGCTACCCGATAATTTGACGGATGCAGAGAAAGACGCAAAGGCTCTGAATAATTACGAGATTGCCGAAAAGTTAGGCGTGAAAGTTGGCAAGCCTATGAGCGTAGAGCAAGCGGACAAACAGCACGCAAACCCTCACCATGTGGAAAAATTCATATTAGACCCTAAAGGGGCGTATGTGGATAAAAAGGGCAACCGGTACAGACTGAACACGAAATATAACAAAGCAAAGGACAGACCTTACGAAATAAACTGCCAAACTTGTGCCCCTGCCTATATGCTTCGCCTTATGGGTATAAACGTAACGGCCAAAGGTAACACAACAGGTTCCAAACTTGAATATTTAAGTCGTGGGTATAACTGTTGGGAAGTTTGGAAAAACCCAGACGGGACACCTGCAAAATACACAAAGGTGAACGACTGGCTCGCTGCCAAGAATGGCAAACAAATGACAGAAAAGCGGTGGTTGCAGTTCTTTGATGAAACGTGCAAGGAGGAGGGCGTTTATGGTCTCTCTATAGGATGGGGCGCGCGCAGCGGGCACATGACTATTTTACAACGTTTTAAAGATGGTACGCTTAAATATATAGAGCCACAGCATGATAACTCCGAGGGTTCGGGGCGTGAATGGGATGATATAAAGAATTTGGCCAAACAGGGCGGAAAAATACAACATGATTGTCACGGTATCATGCGAATAGACAACAAGCTATTCAATACCGATTTCGTCGAGATTTTCGACGTATAGCTCTGCAAAATCAAAAACGGACGAACCTGTTATCTCCACAGCTTTGCCGTCTTTGAACAAATAAAGAAACGGATAGCCATTCGTCACCTCCTCAGGGTACACAAAAAGCCACGCCTTTTGGCCGTCCACGTCGCCGAGATATTTAAGACGGTCGCCGTAGCGGTCAATGAGGTACTGAGCCTCCTGCTTTACTTCCTTTGGTATTGTTATCTGTTTCATGTCCGCAAAGATACGTCGATTTTCTGTAAAGTAGTATATTTATTAACAATAATTTAGCAAAATGTCTGATATTATCGACGGCCAGAAGCTCGAAGCCGACATTTTAAAGGATATGCGCGTAGAGCTTACCGATGAGTTCGACAAGAACTTCCAGCGCAAGGCGTTCTTCACGGATGCGTGGAAGCCCCGAAAGGATAAGAAAGCCCTCGGCTCTCTCCTTGTGGTCACGGGCGCGATGAGGCGAAGCATCAAAAGCGAGGTCGTAGGCCACGGCGTGCGCTTTTCTTCCTCACTCCCTTACACCACGATCCACAACGAGGGCGGAAAGGGCACCCTCACCGTTAAGGCGCATTATCGCACAAGCAAAAAGGGAAAACGCTATCAGGTCAAGTCCCACCAGCGGCGGTTCAATATGCCGCAGCGTCAGTTCATAGGCGACGGCAAAGAGACCCAGCAGCTCATTAAGGACGTGATCGACGACAACCTCCAAGCATTCAGCCTCAGTATGTCCAACTTTATAAGCAGTAGAATTAAGAAGAAATGAGAAAGCAGATTTTTAAGGCTATCGCCCAGCGTATCGCCGAGCGGTGCCCAGACGTTAAGTTTATCGACCTTTGGAACGAGCACGTCGTCGAGGTCTCCACCTCAGTGCCGTGGCCTTTGCCCGCCGTCTTCATTGAGTTCGAGCAGTACGAGGTTCACCAGCTCAGCAACTGGCAGAGGGATGCCGACATTCCCGTGCGCCTCCATGTCGTCACGCGCTGGCAGGCTTACACCGCCGGCGCGGCCGACAAGCGCATAGACATAGCCCTCCAGTATTTCGACCTTATCGACCGCGTGAACGCCGCCATGCAGGGACTGAGCGGCGACGGCTTCGGTTGCTTCATGCTCACCGCCAGCGCGACAAACCACAACCACGGCGAGCTCATGGAAAACATAGAGAGGTGGCAGACCCACGCCGTGGATGCCACCGCAAAGCGACCATGCAGAGCCGTGCCGCTCACCGACATGGACATTATCGACCGCGTCTGATGAAGACAAAAAAAGGCTGCACCATTTCGATGCAGCCTTAATTTTTCAAGATTGATAAACTGGCATATCGTCCCAAAAGTCAAAAAGCGACTTTTCCAGTGGTGTGGGGTTGTCGGGTGGTGGTGTAGGAATGTCCAGATAGCTAAGGAACGTCCGGTAGCTCATAGGATAGAGCGGGTTCACATATCGCCGCCACACTGCCTTGTAACATCTGCTATTATTGCCACTCTCATAATAGCGATTTACTATCGCACGCACTTTTTTTACGCGCTCAATGGTAGATTCGTGGTGATTTCTGCACATTTTCCGAAAAAATTTGTTATTTTTGCAACCGCTTTATTAACAAAATTCGGGGCGTGTTGTCTTGTGGTATTCTTTTCGGGGAAATGCACAGGCGGCACGCTTAATCTTTTTTTGCTTCTTCCTCCGCCTTTTCTTCGTCGGTGTCCGCGTCGGTCACGCTCAACGGTATGATGTGCCACTGTCCCTTCTCGTCTTTCCACTCAGCGCGGATAAACTGGCGGGTCATGGTCGGCTGGTATGCCTCCTCGATTATCTGCACACCCTCCTTGAACTTGTCGTCCTTGCTCTCGTCGGCCATCTTTCTGAGCTGCAACACGCGGCTCGCCTTTAGGTTGCCCATGCCGTCGCGGCTCAGCAGTCGCATAATGGCCTTTACGAGGGTCTGTGTCTTCTCGTCGGTGGCGAGGCTCTGTATGTAGTCCTTCACCATGGCGATGCCGTCCTCCACCGTGTCGCGGTAGCCGTCTATACAGTTGCAGCCCAGCGTCAGGCGCATTTTGCCGTTCGAGTGGGTGAAGGTGTGCGTGCGCTGTGTGTCCTTGGTGATGCGCAGCACGTTGGCTTTCATGTCGAGCACCTGCGCGAAGCTGCCGTACACCTTGGCTTTTACCGCCTTGATGCGGTCGCTCAGGGCGCGCAGCTCTGGTATGGCCGCCGCTATTTCCTCATCCACGATCTTGGCATAGGTCTCGCGGTCTTCCTTGCGCTGCTTCGCCTCTGCCTCTTTCTTCTGCTGTGCCTGAAACGCTGCGAACGCTTCGGCCTGTTCCTTGGTCATTTCGACCTTTACTTTGTCCTTTGTTTCCATTGTTTTAATACTGTTTAATTGGTTATTTAATGCTGTTTATAGCAGCTTTACTTGTCTTATTTCGTCCGTGGCGTGCTGGAAGTCGCCAAACAGCGCGTAACCCGCCGCCTTGAATATCATGCCCGTGGCGATGACGATAACGCCAATAATGGCAAACGGCGCATATACCAGCGCGATGCCCAAACCCTTGAAATACTTTTTCATTCCGTTGCTTGTTTTAGATGTTATACAATAAGATGATTAATGCCACTTGCAGCAGCTGCCCCACGATGCCGCCCAGCACCGTGGCGGCGATGTCGAGCCAGTCGAACCGCCCGCCGTACATTCTGTCCTTGAACTCCATGCCGACCGCCAAGCCCAGCACAAACAGCTCCGTGCCTACAAAGCCGCACGGTATCGCATACGCGAAATGCTTCATTCTGTTACTTTCATTCAACCACATAAGCCATTATCTTTATTTTAGGCTTGGCCTTTCGGCATTACGCCGTACAGCTTCGCCATGTTGTTTAATACGTCTTCCGCCGCCGTCAGTTTGTCCACCGCCTCACTGTCTTTCACCTTGTTGTTAAACAGGGCGATGAGGTTGCGCAGCCTCTCGCGCGGTATCTTGTTGAAGTCGTCGTGAGCCGTAGCCCTGCACGCTATCGCCTTTATCACGCTGGCGTTGCTCTTGCGCCCGCTCTTTCTCAGGTACTGGCCTATCGAAGCCATGACACGCTTGCGCAGTTTGTCCATGTCGCCCGTGCCCGTCTTCTGGTTGGCCTGTTCCGAGAGCTTCGCGCAGATGTTCACGAGGTCGTGGGTGTCTATGTCCCTGCTGCTCTCCACGCCGTAGCTCTCCGCGATCGCTCTCTTTTCCTCCGCGCTCAGTCCGAGCACCGAGCAGAGGGTGTGGTATTTTTTCAGCAACCCCCTGTGTATTTCGTCCATTGTCTTGTTTTCTCTTGCCATAGTCTTTTTTTTATTTCGTTGTGATGTTTGCCCAGTATTCCGCCGCGCCTTTCTCCCAGATGGTGAAGTCTGCGCCGCCCTCATGCCGTTCTGCCACTTCGTAGCGGGTGGTCGTGAATGCCTTGTAGCCCTCCACCCTTATTTTGATGTCAGCGTCGTAGCGCAGGTTTTGCGCCAAGCTGCCTTTCGGCTCGCCCTTGCGCTCATGCGCCACAAAGATGAACAGCTTGTCGGGGAACTGCTGCCGCAGCTTCATGTAGTCGCTCATTTTGAAGCCAAGCCAGTAATGCACCGAGTCTATTACGATGATGTCGGGGCTTTGCTTCTTCTTTAGTCTCGCCGTGAGGTCTTTCAGGCTCTCTTTGTCCAGCAGGATGATGCGCGTGCCCACTTCTTCCATGCCCACGCGCTCCCATGCCTTTTGCAGAGAGAGCGAAAGACCTTGCTCCAGCGAGTTGTAGGCCACACGGCGAAAGCGGGTCAGATACTTGCAAAGCTGCATTACAAACGTGGTCTTGCCGCAGCCCGAGCCGCCGTATATCAGCCATTCGCCACGAAGCTCCGGCCGTCCGAAGCTGGCGAGGAAAGCCCCGTCGAAGTCGGCCACGTCAAACTTTGCCTGTAATACGTTCTTGTTACTTATCGCCCTTGCCATACGCCGTTTATATGTCTTTGATGTCCACTTTCACGCCGTCGAGGTTCTGCACGCACCATGATGCCCAGATAAGCCCCGCGCCGTCTTTGTCCTTGGGGTCGGTCTCTATTGTCACCGCCACCATGCCCTTGGTCTTGGCTCTGCGCACCCTCATGTCGCAGGGTGCCTGTCGGTAGAGCCATTCGTCCATCGCCTTGCTCGCCTCCTTGGTCTTCATGCCGAGGGTGATGCGCTGGCGTTTCGTGAAGTCCGCGCCGTTCATGCCCTGCCCCCTTTCTTGATAGTCCAGCAGGCGCGTTTCACGCGGCGCAGGTCGCAGTCCGCGTCCTTGATTATCGCGCCTATGTCGGCCGCGCTGGTCACGCCGTTGGCTCTGCATACCGCCGCGATGTCTTCGTCGTTCACCACTTGCAGCTTCACGAACTTGCGGCCTATGCGGCTGTAAATCTCTTGGTAGCCGCGGCGGTTGAACCTCACACCCCGTGTGATGCGCTTCTCCAAGAAGCTGGTCGCGCACAGCACGAGCCCGCACTGACCCTCCAGCTGGTTGTAAAGCGATATGAAGAAGTAGAGCACTTGGTCGCTCAGCTTGTCGGCTTCGTCCAGCACGATGAGCGGCTTTTCCACGGCTTGCAGTTCCTCCACTATCGCGTCCATCTGCTCGCTTACCGTGCCCGCCATGTCCTTGCCCAACGCGCGCAGCAGCTTCGCGATGAATGTGCGGCGGTTCCAGTATTCCGAGCAGCACAGGTGATAGGTGGCGGCGTGCCCCGCCGTGTACTGCTTTACGGCCTCCGTCTTGCCGCAGCCAGCGTCGCCCGTCACGGCTATGGCGAGGCTTTCCTGCTTGGCGTTGTCCAGTATGAAGCCCATGCGCTCAAAGCCTCTGGTCGCCACCGTCTGCCATGCCGTCGCGTCGTGTCCCGTCTGTGCCGCGATGCTTCGCCACATGTCGTCGCTTATGGTGTCCCAGTCGCCGTTCAATACCTTGCTCAGCGTCGCCGAGCTGATGCCCATGCTCTTGGCTGCCTTGTTCTGGCTGCCTTTCTGTGCGCAGAAACTTTTCAGGCGTTCTGCTATCTGTACCTTTTCGTCCTTTGTCATGTTGCTGTTATTTTTTATTGTTTGTTACTTAAAATATTGAGTAGTCGTCCGCGTCGCTGCCCTTTGGCGTTGTCGGTATTTCCTGCGCCTCTGCCGCCACCACCTTGGTGCTCTCTATGCCGAGCCTCTTTTCCTCGCGCGGTAGCTTGTGTTGTCCTCTGCTGTCGCACAGGCAGAAGCGGTTCAGCACGTTGCCCAGCCGTGGGTTGTCGGCGATGAGTTCCTCCGTCTTGTGGTAGGCTTCGGCCAGTTGGTCGGTCACGTGCGCCTCCAGTCGGTCGTTGTAGTCGAACACCTTTTGCAGCTCCCTTGCGTCGCCCTCCGTGCGGTCTGCCAGAGCCATGGGCTGCACATACTTTTCGGTGAGCATGTAGCGCAGCGTTCCGTCCTCGTTCACGGCCAAGACTTGGTTTAGGTCGTTCGGGTCATACAGCACCCGCCACTTTTCGCCCGCGTGCTGCCTGAATGTCAGGTCGAACGAGTCGTATTCCCTTTTCACGCCCAGCAGGGTAGGCTTCAGCCCGCCGCCGCAAATGGCGTTTGTCTGTCCCGTCGTGTCGCCGAAGTAAAGCAGGTAGTTTTCCTTTGTCAGCGGTAGCCGTCTTTCGGCGGGCAGGTTGGCGAGCATCTGCATCATTTGCGCGTGCTTCTTCTGTCGCTCCGCCGCCATGATGGCGTGTATCTGCTGTCTCACTCCCTCCTCGTCGGGGAACTGGTGGCGCAACATGTTCAGTGCCTCGCTGTTCGGCTGCTTCTTCGGGTCGGTCGTGATGCCGAAGCCCGACCAGTTGTTGCACCTTTGGCAGTAGTTTTTGTTCAGGTACCCGAAGTATGCCTCTACTGGCTTCGCCTTTGCGTTCTTCACTCTCGCGGGTGTCAGCTTGTCGCTCATGGCGAGATAGAGCGGGGTCATGGCCTTGATGCCGTAGTGGTCGCATTGCAGCTGGTTGGCTCTCAGCATCTGCCCCGCCAGCTCCGCGCTGTGCTGTGCCGCGTTGCGCAGTGCCTCAGTGATGAGGGCGGGCGTTTCGTGCGTGCCTATCGCGTAGCCTATCGGGTAGTCGCAGCAGGGGTCGAGCACCACTTCCAAGCACAGGCGGTTCGAGTAGGTGGTCACGTGGTGGCCTTGCGCGTCTTCCCTCACTGTCTGGTAGAGCAGCTCGCAGTCCCAGCCGTCCAGCGTCCACATAAGGAACGCCGCGCTTGGTCTCCGCCGCTTCACCTGCATGCTCCTCTCGTTTCTGAAGTTCGTTGCGCCGCGTCTGCCCGCTGCCGTCACGAGGTCGAGCTTTTCTTTCCACACGCCCACCGTGCTGGCGGTTATCCGCTCCCAGCCCTGCATGTCCGCCACCTTGTTGTAGTATTCGGCTACCATGGTGTTGTCGAGGTTGTTGTGGTGTGCTATCATTTGCGTGAGCACGGCCTCTTTCTGCCCGTCGTCCACCTTGGCGGCGTTCGAGTTCTGAAACTTCTTGCTGATGAATACCACCGCGCCCGCCTTTTGGTATTCGTTGAACTTCATGTGCAGCCTCCTTGCGTTCTGTGGCAGGCTGTTAGGCCATGCGTCCGATATGCGGGGCAGTGCCGCCGCTGCCTTTGCCCAGAACTCGCCGAGCTTTATCTTCGCCTTGCTCTGGCGGATGCGGTGGCTGTTCGCGCGGTCTATGCACAGCCTGAAAGCGTTCATTATGGCGCAGTTGTTGGCGTATTCCGTTTGCTTCTCGTTGCTCAGGTGCCGCCCGTCGGCCAGCACATAGTCCGCATAATACTGCATCGCCTCGCCGTCTGGCTCTATCGCCTCCACAAATGGCTTGCTGTCCGCCTTTTCCTGTGCGTCGGGGTAGCGGCGGTAAACCTCTGTCCGATATTTCAAAGGCAGGCTTTCGACGGCAAACAGCGCAGGAGTACCATTACAGCCACGGCGAACGCGTTCTACCTTGCCGCGTTGCGCGAGCTTTAACAAACTGTCATTTGTCATAATGCCAGCTGTTAGCTCTGTGTGACTAATACAAAGCGTGTTACCGTAATACTCCATAATTAAAGCCCTCCCGCAAAGGTTTGTTCGATATAGAGCTGCTCGATCGTGCAGTGCTTCACCTCGCGGCGCACGTTGCCGTCCTTGTCAAACACCTGCACCGTGCCAGTGCCTTTGTCGGCCTCCAGCATGGCACCGTTCTCGAAATACTGGCGCATATACCCGTCGGCGTCGTGTATGGTCTCAGTGGCAGGGGTGAGCAGAAGCAGCACGCCGCCCTTCTGCTTCGCAAACTTTCTGATGCGCAGGCTGGTGGGCGTGTCGTTGCTAAAGTTCAACGCGCGCCACAGGGTCATATCTGAGCACTTAAACGCTTTCTTAATCTCAGCGCGTACCTCTTTCGTTACCTCGATTTGCTTTCTTGTTGCTTCCATATCTTTACTTGTTTAAATGGTTCAAAATATACTTTTTGTCTTCCTCTCTCAGTCGCAAACCCATGCGAACTTTGCGCTCCACCACTTCGCGGCGTGTCACCAGCTCAATGGCTGCCTCGTAAGCGTCCACGTTGTCGTCGGCTTCATCTACCGCCAGAAGCACGTCGGCCGCGTGGCTCATGTTCTCGCGCTCTGCTGCCTGCTGGTCTTTCATGTCGTCGAGCTCTTGCTCTTTGTTGGCGAGCACCTTTTCCGCAAAGGTGACTTTTGCGGAAAGGTTGCGTTCTACCTCCAGCGCGATGCGGAAAAGGTCGTTTTTCTTCCACAGACCGCAAAACGTCTGTTTGTCCATGTTGCCCGTGGCCATATACAGCTTGTTGATGTCCTCGAACTCGTTTTCTGTAACTTCCTGCCCTGTTAGGGTTCTAAATTCCTTAATATTCATTGCTTTATTAACTTTTAAGTTATAAAATTCGTTATTTTCGGCCTTTTTTTGTATCTTTGGCCGCTGTGTTATACTTAACACGGCTGCAAAGATAATACGCATTTGCGGAAATACCAAATTTTTCGGCAATTATTTTACGCATTTGTGGAAATTTTATTAAAATTATGACTATAAACGAAAGATTTGACCAGATAATTGGCACTTTATTCAAAGGAAATAAGAGTGCCTTTGCAAACGCAATAGGCGTAACACCGTCTGTTGTTGACAATATTGTGGGCAAAAGACAGGGGAAACCGTCTTTTGATGTAGTAGAGAAAGTTTCCGCACTTGCGGAAATAAACATCGACTGGCTTATTACTGGTAAAGGTGATATGCTTAAAAGCTCTAAGGGAATAAAGCCAACAAAGGACGGGACGGGCATTCCGCTCATTCCAGTAGAAGCAATGGCGGGTTGCTTCACGGGTAGCCAAACCATTCTTTTGCAGGAATGTGACCACTATGTCGTGCCAGCTTTCAAAAATGCCGATTTTCTTATATATGTACGCGGCGACTCCATGCAGCCACGTTATTTCTCTGGTGATATGGTGGCGTGCAAGATGCTGTCCCCGACCGACCTGTTCTTCCAGTGGGGTAAGGTTTACGTCCTCGACACCGACCAAGGCGCGCTTATCAAAAAGGTAGAGCAGGGCACCGACGACGAAACCATTACGCTGGTATCTGAAAACGAAAATTATAAGCCATTCCAGATCCCGCGCCGTGCCGTCTATCATATAGCCATAGTTATGGGCTTAATCCGCACCGAATAAAAAAAACGATGCTTCATTTGCCGTTAAACACCCGTTAAACACCGCGAAACACCGATAAATAAAGGGTTTGCGCCGTTTCTCGCCATCTGTTTTAAATGGTAATTAAAGGGGTGTATTCTCGTCGAAAAGCCGCCTTTTGATGCTCAAAAAGGATAGTTAGGGGTAATATTCGGGACACAAATGTCCTCCCAACTGTCCACCCAACAGTCCACCCAACGGCTAAAAACAAACGAAAAGTGCAGGGTTCAGCCACCGCCACCCTGCACCGTTTGGCCTCCTTTCTGGCCACCGATTAACAACCATTTAAACGCTGTTTATGCACCATTTAAACGCCCACCCCTGAGCATCATGCAGCTGCACCCCGTCAAAGCCCCCACGCGCGCCAAAAATAGCCCCAAAACACGCCCAAACGCCCGCCTTTCCACCTCTTTTGCCCTCTTTTCTTTCCTCTGCGCCCCGCCTTTGCCCCTTTTAAGCCTTTCTCCCGTCCTTTCTCCCTCTCGCCCCTCCATCTGCCCACCGCGCCCCGTAGAAACGCCCACGCACGAAAAAAGCGACCAAAAGCAGCCCCGTCGCCACCTTTGCCCGCTCTCAATTCAACCAAATTAAACCGCGCCTCGTTCAAAATTCGCCCCAGATTAAACGCTTCCCTAAACAGAATTAAACCCAAATTAAACCCGATTCAACCTTTTGCACATTTCGTTTTATCCTCTGTTCTCCCTCCACACTCTCGTAACTCCCTCATATACACGCCTTTCCCTCTTTTCAGGTTCATAGGCTCTTTGTACATTTCGTTTTCATGCCCGTATATAGTATTAAGGCGCATCGCCAGTAAACGTCCTTTGTTATTTGATCCAAAATAGAACACCTAAAAACGGAGGTAGAATGAATAGATATTTCGACTCTTACGGCTCAGATCCACGCCGCATCCAGTATGCTGGTAGTGAGACTGATGGCTTTTCTGTTGATTATAAGGTTATTGAATTTTCACTTGCGAAACTTCAATTAATTACACCTAAGCGAATTTCCACAAGTAAAAGGCTCTACCATCTTGCTGGATGAGTTTTATAAATTAAAATACACTATCTTCATGAATAAATTACTAAAAATATTTTGTTTGTGTGGGTTGTTTTGCCTATGTGATTGTTGTAAAAATAGCATACATCCTAATCTTATAAACAAAAAAGTTTGTAAGCAAATATTGGTAAAAAATTATTTTGATGATAATGAATACATTATTAATGATGATATTTCAATCCAAGAACTGTATGAACTCTTGCAGAATGCAACTCTCTGTGACATAATCAAATTGCCTCCAAGATTAGTATTAACTATAAAAGGTACAAATTATCATCAAACTTTTTTCATATGTGATAATTATATAAAAGATGACAAAAGAAAAATATATAGATGTAAAAAAAATATAGAAAAGGAGTTAAAGAAAATCATCAAAGAATAGTGGACTATCTGCAAAAAACGTGTGGACTATGCATAGATTTTCATTAAACTAAAGAAGAACAGGGCGTCTTAGAGATTGCTATTATACCCAGGGCGATGCCCTGGGCTAAGAGCTTTTGGGCTTTCAGCCCGTTTCAACCGTACAGTTAGAAAACTTTCAATCTGTACAGGTCGAAATAGTTCATCATTTCTCGCGCTGTGCGAATCGGCAAGCCTCGATGAGTTTCTGCTTCAGCTTGCCACGGCCAGCCATCACAGTTTTATTTTGCTTCAACACGCTGTTAGGCCAGCCATCCTCGAAGCAGGTCACACTGAGATACTCCGAGGTCTGGGCATCTTGGTCAACTGCCTTGTCTATCTCCTTCTTAAACTCGTCGTCCAAGTCCTTGATGTCGCCATCATGATCTTTGCCGTCCTCGGTCTTCTTGCCCTTCAGTCCTTCCATGAAGGCACCCATCAGTCCGCCCATCACCTCCTTCACGGTCTCCTTTGGTATCACGCTGACCACCTCGCAGGAGATTGTGTAGTTGCCATTCTTCTCTATGCTGGCATTGATATAAGTGTCGTTGGCGTAGCTATCCTTGGTGGCATCCTCGTGCTCGTGATGCTCGCCCACGGCATATTGGCCTCCGTGGTAGGCGAAGAGCAGTTTCAGCTCCTCCAGGTAGCCCTCCACCACCTCGTCGGTGTTAGCCTGGTTGCCTATCTTCATGAAGTCAAGACCTATCGCCTTCTTCATTTCCTGCATGATGGGCATGGCGGCGATGTCCTTCATGCTCGCCTTGAAGAGAGCCTTTGCCTGCTTCTTGATTTGCGAGAGATTGGTAATCTTGGTGATGCGACCATATTCATCGGTCTCAAAGTTGATGGTGGTGCCTATCACGCTCTTGGCGGTGCGCTCCGCTACCATGGCCATCATCTTGTCCCGGAAGTTGTCGCCCACCGAATCGGCCTTTACGTCCAGGAAGGTGTAGCTCATCTTATAGCCCTTGCTGGTGGAATCGTTTACCACGAGGCGCACCTGGGTGGATACGTCGAGCGTCTTCACCGTGTCCTTGCCGTTCACCTTCCACTCATTCTCATATATCCAGTATTCGCAGGTGTCGCCCTTGCAGAAGTAGGCCACCACATTCACCACCGAGTCTTCGCCAGCTGTGTCCACTTCCAACGTGTCGGAGTTGTTCGATAGCCATTGACTATCAGTGATTTTCTTGTCAATCGATACCGTGTCCTCTATCTTAGGCGACATTTCTCCGCCCTTCACGATGCCGTGGTTGGCGAGCAGTCCGCAAGCTATTATGCAGCTCATCACTATCAACGAGATTTTCTTCATAAGTTCATTTTTATGTTGTTTATTCTTCAAGTTTTTATTTCTCGCTGCAAATTTACGATTTTTTTTGTAAAAAAACTACCCATGCACCCTAAAACAGGGGATATGGGTAGGATAAACGACATAGCCATTAGGTATGTGGCGAAGTTGAGTGGTAAAGGAGTAAGTACGGTGCAACGAGTTAAGCGATTACTAAAAGTAGAATCATCGCAATAATACTATTGATTTTACGTTCTTTTCAAAGAAAGGGGTTGTGCAATAGTGGCTTAAAGGCTAAAAGCACCACCTTTGCATGCTGTTAAATATGGTAATGTTCAAAGTCACAATTTGTGTTTTTGGAAAAATGAATATAAATATGACAGATAAAATAGAAAAAAAGGAGAGCAGCGAACTGTGTATATCACATAGGTGCATCCATTAAGGACTTAGGCAAAAAGTGGTTTGGTTTCTCAAAGATGGAGATACTTACACCAGATGAATTGGTGGAAAGAATCAACAAAGGGTAATACACTACTATAATACGTATAGCAGAACATTCTCGTTTGTGGATTGTTTTTCGTACTTTTGAATAACATAGAAAAAGATAACTTAAAAAGATAAAATATGGCCAACAAGATATTTCTTTTAGGATTATTTTTGCTTTCTGTTGCTAACGTGAAAGCTCAAACTCGGACGCAAACGGATTCGCTCACAATGGAGACAATGTTGCACAATCTTCCAGAAGTGATGGTAAAAGGTTCTCGCCCCATTGTCAAGGCAGAGCGGGGTATGCTGTCGTACAATATGCCGCTACTCTTAAAACAATTGCCTGCTGACAACGCTTACGAGGCATTGACACGCATACCTGGTGTCAGCGATGCCACAGGCAGCATATCGTTCTCTGGCAATGAAGTAACGTTGATTATCAACGGACAAGCCACCACATTGACGCAAGAGCAACTTACTGAACGCTTGAAGGCAATGCCAGCCGCACAGTTGTCAAAAGCCGAGGTGATGCTGTCTGCCCCTGCTCGCTATCATGTGCGTGGCATGGCTATCAACATCGTCACGAAAGACTACGCCGGTACCAATCAGCTTTCGGGACAAATCATTGGTGGCATGCGGCAAAACAAATACGCCAATGAGTTTGGTAATTTATATCTTTCCTTGCAAAGAGGCAAGTTTGGACTTGACGCACAATATAAATATGTAAACGGCAATTTCTACGGTGAGTCTTCACGCAAAGCCAATCATCCGCTTGGCAACAATCATATACGCTATAATGATGAAACCGGGCAGAAGTCGTTTGGCATTACACACGACTACCGACTGGGGATGAATTACACCTTTAGCAAGAACAATCGTCTTGACGTAGCCTATACGGGACAATGGGACAAGACAAACTCAAACAGCCGCACGACAGGTTCAAGCATAAGCGGAATGCATCGTGACAGTCATGAATATCTGCACAATGTGGATGTTAACTACGCGCTTCCTTTCGGACTAACCCTTAGCGGTTCGTACACTTACTATCGCACGCCTCAGCAACAAGCCCTCGATGGTACGATAACTACGGAAAACAAAAATGAAACTGAACGCAACCTGACAAGTGGCAGCGAGCAGACCATCAACAAATGGATGTTCACAGCCGACCAAACCCATTCTTTGTCACACGGTTGGGGATTGTCGTATGGTGTGAAAGGGCAATTCACAAGCAACAAGAGTTATCAGACCACAATAGACAAGGATGGGAGCGTTTTGCCCGATGGGACAAGCAGCGTAGACCTCAACGAGCGTATATGGAACATATATGCAGGTTTCAGCAAGCAGATAAACAAGGCTATTAGTCTTGAAGCATCTGTTGCTGCCGAGCAATACCACTCTCCGATATGGGATAAATGGCGCGTGTATCCTACGCTCAATGCTTTGTGGAACGTCAACGATAACCACTTGCTCAATCTATCATTCAGCTCCAATTCGGAGTTCCCGAGTTATTGGTCGACCATGAGTAACGTTTTCTATTCTTCAACATACTCAGAGATACATGGCAATCCCGATTTGAAACCCTTCTCTTATTATAATGTCAATCTGATGTGGCAGATAAAGCGACGTTATACGCTGATGGCTTTTGCAAGTCTGAAGCCCGACTATTTCGTACAGTTGCCATATCAGACCACAGAACGCATGGCTGTGATAATGAAGGAAACCAACTTCGACTATTCCAATAGCTTTGGATTGCAAGCATCAGCCATATTCAGTGCAGGCAAATGGCTCAACGGCAATGTGTTTGCTGTAGGAACCTACAAGCACGACAAGAGCAGTAATTTCTTCGACTTGCCATTCAATCGCAAGAAACTCTCTGTCATACTTGGAGGTACAGCATCTGTAAAACTATGCAACACTCAAGACTTGCGCCTCATACTCAACCCTTTCTTTCAGTCGAAAGCCATACAAGGAGTTTACGACATAAGTCCTATCTTCAGAATGAATGCCAAACTGCAATGGTCGTCGCATGATGGGAAATGGGGATTGCGCCTTAATGGCAACAACATCTTCAACAACCTATACGACACCCGTTCCGTGCAAGGCAACCAAGACTACCGTATGAAGATCAACTACAACTGGGCATCTGTCACCTTCGCAGTTATCTATAAGTTTGGTGGCTACAAGGAGAAGACGGTCAAGGAGGTAGATACCTCGCGCATGGGACACTGAGGATGGTATAACTTTTAGCATGTAAATATAGAAATAAAAAGTGCATTCCAAGAAGTTCAAGTCTCTTGGAAAATAGGAAAGAAAAAGATGAAAGCATTGTTAGTCATCATAATGAGTTTGTGCCTACACGTAACTTATGCACAAAAACCAGATACAACTAAAACTTTTATTCAAGGCAAAGAACTTGGTGAAGTTGTAGTAAAGTCATCTTATCTTACAAGAGAAGGTGATCATATCCTTGCTATTCCTACAAAAGAGCAACGTAAACATGCTGTAACTGGTTATGACCTGTTGAGCAATCTCATGATTCCGGGAGTGTCTGTCGAGCGTTCGACTGGAAGTGTGACAACTCCCAATGGGGCTGCGACTCTCTATATAGATGGGCGTGAAGTTGATTTTCGAGAGGTACAGTCTTTAAGACCGAAGGACGTTTCTCGAGTGGAATATTTTGATGTGCCGACTGGTAAATATGCAAAAGATGCATATGCTATAAACATAATAATGAAACCACTCAACAATGGTGGCTACACGCAACTTGATGCGTCTCAGAATGTAGGCTATCTCCATGGTGATTACAATCTTATTTCGAAATTTGTCACAGGAACCAAAAGTTTGAACCTATGGGCAGGATATTCTTTGGAAAATCCAAAATCGTCTATGGACGAGAATGAGACTTTTATTTTCCCTGATTATCAACTGAATAGACTGCAGCATTACAATAATGCTGACAATAGGCAAACGGAAGAATATGTACAGGCATCAATCAGCAATCGAGGAAGAAAATATATTTGGATGCTTAGAGGTGGTATGGCATGGAATGCCTCAAAAAACGGTGTCAATAATGGAATGACGGAGTATTGGAAAACTGCTGATGCAATCAAGAACGGTAGCATTTTGGACATTAACACTAAAAACAAATCTTATCGTCCAAGTGTCTATTTTTACGGATTGCACACATTTTCTAACACAAAATCGTTGGATTATGTTTTTGATGGATATTATTCTCGAAACGATTATGACCGTCTCTATAACGATGATAATGTGTCTTTTCGTTCACTTGTCAAGGAAGATTATTATTACATCAAAGCGAATGCAAACTATTCTATGGCGTTCAGTCATAGAAATAGATTGGCTTTCAGTTTATACGAGTTCATGAGAATTAGTGATTCCGAATACATTGGGACTTCTGCATATAATCAAAATTTGCATTCGTCCGAAACCATCCTTTTTGCAGACTATTCCCAACGTTTAGGGAGTTTTTTCTTTGATATTAATCCAGGACTGTCATTTCTGACATATCGTTTAAAGGGGATGAGGTCAATCAATCATCTTACTCCGAGACTTCAGGCAAGGGCTACTTATAGGATAGATAAAGTACAGCAACTTCAATTTATGTTCGCTTTGGGAAACACCTATCCTAGAATAAATACGATTAACAATGTAGAACAGCAGATAGATCCTATCATCATTCTCAAAGGTAATTCTAACATGGATAATTCAATTCTTTTGAATCCGCGATTAAGCCATACCTTGAACCTTAACAAATTCGCTTTGCAAACAGGAGTGTCATACTTTTACCAGAATCATTCGATTATTTCGGATTACTATATTCGAGACGGGCATCTTATTAGCACTTTTAGAGATGACTGTATCTATCATCGTCCCAGTGTAGATATGTCTATAACCTATAAACCTTCTGGTACACTTAATATGAAGTTATCCGGTCAATGGGTTAAACATTTAGTTCGAGGAGGAGCAGAGCATCGTAATTTGTCTGCATTCTCTGGAACTGCTATGATAAACTACTATGTTCGGGATTTTTCTTTTGGTGCATCCATAGCGTCACCGTCAAGAGATTTGATAGACAGCCAGATTAGTAGAAAGACATTTTGGCGGTATCAACTATCGGCAATGTGGAATCATGGGAATTGGGCTATCGAAGCTAATGCAAACAATTTATTCATGATGAAGAATAACATTGTAGATGAATTATCTGCATCATATTATTCTTTCAAACAAATAGATCAAAGTCGTAGTTATAATCAGTATGCAAATCTGAAAATTGTTTATAGTTTTGACTATGGCAAGAAGACATCAAAGTCACCAAATTACAAACATCAAAATAGTGAAAGTGCAATCTTAAAATAAGAAGGCAAAGACATAATCAAGTCATTGGTAACATGTTCATGCGAAATGCAAATTAAAAATTACGAATTATGAAAAAAATACCATCTATAATGATTGTAGTTTGGGGAATAGCGGTATTATGTACACTATTCTTGAGTTCATGCAAGCGACCAGGGGTCTTAGACAATAGTACTCTTGTAAAGAGTGCAAGAAACGTGGCTTTGACCTTTGGTCCTGCGTATGTTCCATTTTTTAAAGAGGCTAACGCATCGGATGTTCAAGTTTTCAAAAAGGAGGATTACGGAGGAGACAGCCGCCCTCAAATAAGAAAACAGATAGGAAGAAAGTTCTATACTGTAACTTTTACATATGATAGTACTGCCGTTAAATTTGATTTTGGATTTGCAGCAAGAGTCAGAATATGGAAAGATACAGGGGAACCATTAGATGTTATATTTGGTAATGGTTGGGGAAGAAATTTTCTATTTAAAACCTTTGTAGAGCAAACCAATCACTCACCAAATGACTATGAGAAAGTGGCTTCTGACTCTATTGTTAAAGTACCATTGCAAACTGTACATGAACCAGAGAACATTTGGAATTCCAATGCTGACAACAAACAAGACAGCCTATCAACGAGAGACTTTCTAACAAATACAGAGAAAGAGAAAATAAAAGAATTGGCTTCACAAGTTCCAGACAGCATAAGAAATCGTTTTGCAGTTTTAGTGGATAAATGGAACATAGCAATAGATCATAATCCTAAGACGCGATATAGTGCAAGCACATATTCATATACAAAATTGCCTGAGTTCATTCCTCTCAAATCAATGGGAAAACAAATAGTTCCATTAATTATGGAACGAATGATAAACCCTTCCGATTTTTATTTTCTTGTTCTTTATGAAGCTGTTCTGGAAGGAAATGAAACGAAAGACGATTCTAAGTTTAGCGAAAGCGAACAAATCAGAGCTATAAGGTGTGTAAAAAAATGGCTGGAAAAACAATAATCGGCAAGTTCTTCTATTATAATTGAATCTACATCATTTCTCCTGTGCCGCAGAATATAGTAGTAAGTTTACTCCGCAAGGGGTATTCCATTCGGGATGTGGCGAAGTTAAGTGGAAAGGGCGTGAGTACCGTACAACGAGTGAAGCGATTAATAAAAGTACAATAACAGCAATAATACCATTGATTTTACGTTCCTTTCAAAGAAAGGGGTTGTGCAATAGTGGCTTAAAGGCTAAAAGCACTACCTTTGCAAATAATATCAAAATAGAGTATAATGGAAGGAAACAATATAACAGTAGATAAAGCTGTCCAAACCATAAAAGGGGCTATTTTGCGAGCTCAAGCACAGGCGAGCCAGTCAAGTAATGCCATACAATTGTCTTTATATTATGGTATAGGACGTTATGTGTCTATCAATTTACAGCAAGCACATTGGGGCGCAAAGGCTCTTGATACTATTAGTGACAGGCTGCAACATGAATTACCAGGATTAAGAGGTTTTTCTTCTGGTAACTTGAAGAAAATGCGTATTTTCTATGAGGAATGGCAATGCCTTTCAATTGGTTCGCCAATGGCGAACCAATTACAACAGCTTGAAAATAAAATAGAAGAAGGTGTTGAAATAGGAGAAAAGACACTCCTTTGTATTAACAGACCTATAGAGTTAGCAGACTTGCGTATAGAAGATTTCGTGGGCATTAGTTTTACTCATCATATGGAAATTTTGCATAAAACTACCACTTTAGATGAGCGTATCTACTATATACATCAAGTGAACTTGCATCATTGGAACAAGTACGTATTACGGAAATACTTATCAGATGATCTATATCACCATCAAGGCAATATGCCTAACAATTTTCCGAAAGCGATACCAGACATCAGGCAATCAATAAAAACAATATCAATGTTTAAGGATGAATATTTGCTTGATTTCATCAATACTGAAAATTTGGGACTGGAGATTGAGGACATTGACGAACGTGTAGTTGAGCAAGAAATTGTAAGAAACATGCGCGATTTCATTCTTCAATTCGGAAAGGATTTCATATTTATGGGTAACCAGTATCGTGTCGTACTTGAAGGAGAAGAAATGTTCATAGACCTTTTGTTCTTTAGTCGAGAACTTGCAGCAATGGTAGCCGTGGAACTAAAATACGGTAAGTTCAAGCCTTCATATTTGGGACAACTATGTACATATCTACAGGCATTAGACCTTACTGTAAAAAAGCCACACGAAAATCCTACTATTGGTATTGTGTTATGCAAGGAAATGAACAAGGCTTTTGTTGACATTGTTGTAAGGAACTACGACAGCCCAATGGGAGTGGCAACATATAAAACCAAACAGGATATGCCTGAAGAATTACAAAAGGCTTTGCCTGATTTGGATAAGATGAAAGATTTGTTTTGCAAATCGTTGTAAATGTATATTTTATATAAAATGCGTATTAAGGAGTAAGGCAATAATGTTCTTACTCCTTTTTTCGTATCTGTCACAATTGATGTTACAAGGCTTTAGATGGCGATGTCACACTTTTTATACTTTTATATACAGCAATAGCTGCTATTCAAATGTTAAAATCGGACAGTAGTGGCAGAAAATCCAAGCAAACCTTGCTTGTTTTGAAGAAATTTTGTTATTTTTGCTGTGGCTGCAAGTAAAATGATGTAATAGTTTTGGATTCGGCTATATCACCTTTTGCAACGGCTATGCAGTTTATACACATTGTACAAACTTCCCAACTGCATCAAAAAATAAATAATACAACCTTTGAGAAGTCGGTTGTAACTAAATCTCCTTAACTATGAAAAAGGTAAGATTATTTTCCTTGGCAGCAATAGGTTGCTCTTAGTAGTTTTATTGCTCCTCAGACTGCTTCAGCTTACAAGTATCATGTGACTTTACCCGACGGAACACATGAAGTTTTTGAATTCATTAAAATTAACAGAATGAGATTCCTTGTTTTATTTATTACGATATTATTATGTTCGAACACGATTAAGGCTCAAAGGCTATATAGTGAGAGTGGCGATTTTTATGAGAAATCAAAGAGGAGTGTTGTTGATCATGCCAAGTTGGGAGTATTTTATGAATTAAAGTTCCGCAAAGATTCTACCAAGTTGGATGATTATACTGAAGCGCAAACAGTATTGATGGTTTCAGATAAGCACTTACTTTTTAGTGATTATAATCGATTGGCATTAGATTCAATAAATGACTATTTAGCCAGTAGCAAACAAAACAAAAAGGACCAAAAGGCTCGTGAAGAATGGATGCAAGCTATAAAAAAATGGACTTTTTTCTTTGTTACGCTAACTGATTTAGAAGAACAAAAAACCACGGTACAGACTTACGATGTATTGCGAAGCTACGAGTACACTTACCCAACGCCTCAAATGGACTGGCAATTGGTATCCGGAGATTCTATAATAAATCAAAGAGCTTGCAAAAAGGCCATTTGTTCTTTTGCCGGTCGAAATTATATTGCATGGTACACTGAAACGATAGCACTTCCTTACGGACCTTATCTTTTTACAGGATTGCCTGGGCTGATCATGGAAATCCATGATAAAGGTCGCAACTGGATTTTTACAAATAACGGGGTCGGAAAGATGCCTCAATACAGTGACATGTATCTTTATAAAAAAAGGTATATCAAAGATTTGATTGTAACCACACGCGAGAATGCCCTGACCGGTTATCGGAATGACATTGAGGATTTTGATAATCTGAGTATTGAGATTTTCAAGGTAAGGGTTGAAAAGAACGGCCAAATGGTTACTCCGGAAGCAAACAAGCCGAAACGTCCCAGTAATATGCTTGAATTACAATGGTAAAGAATTTTAAAATATTATTTATGCTATTTCTGTTTCCTTTGTCTGTATGGGCACAGGAAACAGAAGTCGTTTTTAAGGGTATTGTTACGAATACAGAAGGCATCGGCATTGCTAATGTATTATGTAAGGCATTAAGTGCCACGGATTCTTTACTGGCGTATGGTATCACCCAAAACAACGGACAATTTCATTTGCAATACAAGAAGAATGTAAATAAACTGACATTCTCGAAAATGGGCTATGCAACACAAATTATTTCAGTTCAAAAGGATAAATATCAATATACCGTTCAGTTAGAAAAGAAGCCTTATGAGCTTAATGAAGTTGTAGTGAAAGTGGCCCCTATAACTCATAAAAAAGATACGCTTGACTATTATGTAGAGTCTTTTCGTCAGAAAGAGGACTATAGCATTGAGGATGTGCTCAAACGCATGCCGGGTATTGAAGTGACGACTTCAGGACAAATTCTGTATCAGGGTAGCAGCATCAATAAACTGAACATTGAGGGATTAGACCTTATGGGTGATCAATATAACCAAGCCACTCAGAATATGCCAGCTGAGGCCGTATCTACGATTCAGGTTATGGAAAATAATCAGCCCATCCGTGCCTTGGAAGGAAAAATTCATAGTAATCATGCAACACTCAATATAAGATTAAAAAAGAACTATAAAATGCGCCCTTTTGGTGACACAGAAGTGGGAGCCGGAGGAACGCCTGCTATATGGGACGGTAGTCTGACAGGGATTCAAGTGGCAAAGAAAAATCAAGTATTATTTACCGGAGCCTTAAACAACAGAGGTGCCTCATTGCGCAACTTGCAAAATGGCATGTCGAACTTTACGGGCATTTATGCACAAGAGCAATTGCCAGCTCCTTTCCTCTATTCTACTACAACCCGCCGTCCACCCATTTCACCTATTTATTACTTGAACAACCGTTCCTATTTTGCCGGACTGAATTATATGCACGCTTTCACTCCTTATTCCACTTTACGTTTCAATCTGCTTTACAACCACGAAGGAGAAAACCGTGAGGATAGCACCCGATGCGAGTATTATGCGGGCGACACAATCAGTATTTACGAAAACAATAGGCAAAAGAGCTGTGAAGATGTAGTAAAAGGACAGATGCGTTACGAATTGAATGGCAAGAAGGTGTACGTGGAGAACGTCCTTTCGGGGCAATGGCAGGATGTCAGCTCCTATAATCAAAATGTATCCAATTTAGGCTCTTTGGGAGAGGACATACATCGCAAACCTTATTTTATTCAGAATGTCGCCAATGTCAACCTGACCACTCCAAGTCGTGTCTATAGTTTGGCTTCCATTGTGCGTACCTATCAGACGCGCGAGCGACTTTCTGATTATTGGACAGCAGATAACGAATACAAACGGCAGAGCTATTATCTGAACCATTGGTTTATGCGCCACCGGCTTTCCACGGCTTTCGATATAGCGGGCAATCCCTTGACGTTGGGTTACATTATAGAATACAAGCACAACCGACTACACGATACCCAACAGACGGCTACTTCGTCCTATTGGCTGCACACACTCGAACCATCGTATCAAATTCAGTGGAGCAGTGGAAACGTCGAACTACTTCTTCCTGTGGAATATACCATTTACCACTGTGGCTGGCGGAAAGAAAAAGAACAAAAAGTTCTATTCTCTCCTTCGCTCGATTTCACTCAACAAATTAGTTATCTATTGCGAATGGAAACCTCGGTAGCCTATAACCAAAATGCTTCAGACGCCGATCCTTGGTTCAACGGAACGATGATGAACAACTACCGTACATTTACGACAGGTATCGACAGCCTTTCGGTGCAGCGTGTCGCGTTGGCGAATCTCCGTCTGTCGTATATGAACACCATCACGCTCTTTTCGTGGAATGTTTATGTCGGCTGGACGCGCAGTACTTCCGACCATTATCTTAAAAGTCTTTATATGCCCGATTATACGCTCTTTGTTCCAGTGTGGAACGACCGCACGAAAACTACCTGGAGCATGGCACTGTCATGTCGTAAGAACTTTCGCGATGCCCACATCAATTTGAGCGGACAGACCAATTATTCATATAATAAGGAGTTTGTGTCTCAAAACGAGGTGGAAGATTATCTGCGCTATCATGCCTTGCATGCTTCAGTCACGGCGCAATGGAGCGGACTGACATGGTTCCAGTCCAAACTCACCATGGCCGGAAATATAAGTTGGAAAAAGCCTGATGTCTTCTCCGCAACTGACAATCTGCTGAAAAATGCCTATTATTCCTTAACAATGGATTTCTATCCTATCAGTAAACTCCGACTGTATGCCGACTTTTCGCAATCGGTCTTCGAAATAGTCCGTAACCATTACTCTATTAACAGTTTTTTGAATGCCGGTATGCGCTACGATTTCAATTCTCGCTGGTCTGCAAGCGCAAATATCAACAATCTGTTTAACCGCAAAGACTACGAAGTTTCGCTTTATCAAAGAGCCAATTTTCAATACTACCGCGTACCGCTGCGTGGTCGTGAGTTTATGATTTCGCTACGGCTTAAATATTAAGATAAAGGCCTATTTAACCCAAATCCTTTAATTTTTGTTGCAAAATATCTATGATTATGAGGATGGCATAGCCAAAGTGAGATGGGAGGTTAATCCTGATGGTATGTATTATCGTGATGAGGATGGCTTTGGCAAGACTGACGATGATGAACAGAACCTGTTCCACAATCGCTTTATGGAAGGGGCTTTCTGAGAAATATAATATTATCTAAAAAAAACAGCAAACTTCGCTCTTTTCTTCTCTTTTTAGTATCTTTGCAGCGAATTATGCCCTGAGGCATCGTAAAGAAAGTAAAATCATACATTTAAGTTTTAAAACAATAATGAAACAGTACAAATTGGTGGACAATATCTTCGGATGGGTCGCTTTCCTTATTGCGGCCTTCGTGTATTGCTCCACAATTGAGCCGACAGCCAGTTTCTGGGACTGTCCTGAGTTTATCACAACTGCCTACAAGCAGGAAATCGGTCACCCTCCTGGGGCACCTTTCTTCATGCTCTTAGGTAATTTCTTTACTCATTTTGCCAGCGATACCACACAAGTCGCCAAGATGGTGAACACGATGAGCGCTCTGCTGAGTGCCGTCTGCATCATGTTCCTCTTCTGGACCATCACCCACTTGGCACGCAAGCTCATCATCGGCGACTGGAAAGAGATGACCACCGCCAAAATGGTAGGCATCGAGGCATCGGGTATGGTGGGAGCACTCATCTATACCTTCAGCGATACCTTCTGGTTCTCGGCTGTAGAAGGTGAGGTATATGCTTTCTCATCTGCCTTTACTGCCGTGGTTTTCTGGCTTATCCTGAAATGGGAAGACCATGCCGACGAGCCTCACAGCGACCGATGGCTGGTACTCATCGCCTATATGACAGGCCTCAGCATCGGTGTTCATCTGCTCAACCTGCTCTGCATCCCTGCCATCGTATTGGTATATTACTACAAGAAGGTGCCACATGCCAACCTCAAGGGCTCGCTCCTGGCGCTGTTCGTTTCTTTCCTGGTAGTCGTTGCCGTGCTCTATGGAGTGGTGCCTGGTATCATCACCGTAGGCGGATGGTTTGAGCTGTTCTTCGTCAACACCTTAGGCTGCCCATTCAATACGGGTGAGATCGTATATATCATCTGCTTGGTGGCTTCGGTCATCTGGGGTATCTACGAGACCTACAATGCCACTGACAAGAACGAGAAGCGACAGAACCTTGCCTTCGTCTTAGGCTTCGGCATGCTCGGAATCCCTTTCTACGGATATGGATGGAGCGCTGCCATCACAGGTATCGCGGTGCTCATCGTACTGTGGTTTGTACTGGGTTACAAGCGCAAGAAGGAAGCTGTGGTTAAGAACGACGAGACTACCGGACTCACCAAGACCAAAGTGCAGCTCCTGCCTCTCATCTCAGCCCGCGTGAAGAACACTGCCCTGCTGTGCATGCTGATGCTGATGATAGGTTACTCAAGCTATGCCCTCATCGTGATCCGCTCGGCTGCCAACCCTCCTATGGACCAGAACTCGCCAGAGGATATCTTCACCCTTGGCAGCTATCTGAGCCGTGACCAGTATGGCGACCGTCCTCTGTTCTACGGACAGGCCTATACCTCACAGGTGGCACTCGAGGTAGATGGCGACATGTGCAAGCCGGTGATGACGGAGGGTGCTCCCGTATACCAACGCAAGGAGAAAGCCAGCAAGGACGAGAAGGACTCATATTTCGTAGTGAGCCACAAGAATAAATATAAGTATGCGCAGAATATGTTCTTCCCACGTATGTATGATGCCGCTCACGCACAGGCATACGAAGACTGGATGGGTGGCGTCAACGGAACAGAAGTTCCTTTCGACCGTTGCGGTGAGAACATGACAGTAAAGGTTCCATCACAGTGGGACAACATACGCTTCTTCCTCTCCTACCAGTGCAACTTCATGTACTGGCGCTACTTCATGTGGAACTTTGCCGGACGACAGAACGACATCCAGGGCAACGGCGAGCCTGAGCATGGCAACTGGATTACGGGCATTCCGTTTATCGACAACGCCATGTTGGGCGACCAGAGCAAGTTGCCTGATGACCTGAAGGAGAATAAGGGACACAACGTGTTCTACTGCATGCCTCTGATATTGGGTCTCATCGGTCTCTTCTGGCAGGCATGGTACACCCGCAAGCGCAAGGTGGTGAAGAACGGAAAGGAGACAGAGGAGTTGCTGCCTATCGGTATCCAGCAGTTCTGGGTGGTGTTCTTCCTCTTCTTCATGACAGGTCTTGCCATCGTGATTTATCTGAACCAGGTGCCTATGCAGCCTCGTGAGCGCGACTACGCCTATGCCGGCTCGTTCTATGCCTTTGCCATCTGGTGTGGCCTGGGCGTACTGGCTATCCTCGACCTGCTGAAAGAGCATGCCAAATTGAGCGGTACTGCCGTAGCAGCCATCGTGGCAGTCATCACACTCCTTGTACCTATACAAATGGCTTCGCAGACATGGGATGACCACGACCGCAGCAACCGATACACCTGCCGCGACTTTGGTCAGAACTATCTGATGTCGCTCCAGGAGAAGGGCAATCCTATCATCTTTACCAACGGTGACAACGATACCTTCCCACTCTGGTACAACCAGGAAGTGGAAGGTGTAGGCACAGACGCACGAGTTTGCAACCTGAGCTATCTGCAGACCGACTGGTACATCGACCAGATGAAACGTCCTGCATACAATTCACCTTCCGTTCCTATCACCTGGCCACGACTCGACTTCTGTTCAGGAACCAATGAGTATGTGACCATAGAGCCAGAGGCCAAGCAGCAGATTCTCGACTTCTACAAGCAGGATCCCGAGACAGCCAAGAAGCAGTTTGGAGAGGATCCATTCGAGCTGAAGAATGTGCTGAAATACTGGGTGCGCAGCAAGAACCCCGACCTGCACATGATTCCTACCGACACCCTCTACCTCACTATCGACAAGGAGGCAGTAAAGCAGAGCGGTATGATGATGGCAGCCGACAGCATACCAGACAAGATGGTTATCTCATTGGCAGGAAAAAACGCGCTCTATAAGAACGACCTCATGATGCTCGAGATGCTGGCACAATGCAACTGGAAGCGTCCGCTCTATGTGGCACTCACCGTAGGTGAGGAGAACTATATGAACTTGGGTGACAACTTCGTACAAGAGGGACTCGTCAACCGTATCACTCCTTTCACCACCAACAAGCCTGGTGCCAAGAACTTTGATACGGAGAAGGCATACCACAACATCATGAATCGCTTCAAGTTTGGCAACCTGAAGCAGAAAGGTCTGTATGTGGACGAAACCACTATGCGTATGTGCTACACTCACCGTCGCCTGCTGGCTCAGACAGCCCTGGCGCTCATCGCAGAGCACAAGGACAAGAAAGCCATCGACATTCTGAAGAAAGCCGACGTGGAGATACCTTATTATAATGTTCCTGTCGACTATATGAGCGGCGGTCTCGACATGGCACGAGGATGGCTCCTCACCGGTCAGAAGGCCAAGGGTGAGGAATACCTCAAGAAGGTATGGACCAACGCCACACAGTATCTCAACTACTACCTCTCGCTCAACGCCGACCGATTCGCACAGGCACAGAGCGACTGCATACGCCAGATCATGATCATGCAGAGCGCAGCAGAGGTGGCTGGCATGGTAAGTCCTAAACTGGAAGCACAGTATGCCAAGCAGCTCAACGCCCTCTACACACTCTATCACGGACGTGGAGGACGTATGCCTGAGGGGTACTAAAATAAAGAGTTAAGGAGTTAACTCCTCAGCGACCGAAGGGAGCGATAACTCCTTAACTCCTTTAGCTTCTGAATATTAAACATTTAAAAAGAACTCGTCTATGTTTATCGAGCAACCAGCCAAATGGCTGAGATGGCTGTATCCGAAGGCAATTTGGAGGATGGATCCGAAGGAACACTCTGTTTACCTGACGTTCGACGACGGCCCCATACCCGAATCTACACCTTTTATCCTTGAGACGCTGAGGAAATACAACATCAAGGCGACATTCTTCATGGTGGGAGAAAACGTGTTGCGCAATCATGACCTCTACAACCAGATTGTGGCAGAGGGCCATCAGATAGGCAACCATACATTCAACCACATTGGAGCCTTCAAACATCGTGTGATCTCCTATGTGCTCAACACCAACAAGGCCAACGAAATCATCCACGCCCACCTATTCCGTCCGCCACACGGATGGATGAGACCCAGCGAGTACTGGTGGTTGCACCGCACCTACGAGGTAATCATGTGGGATGTGGTAACACGCGACTACTCCAAGTGGCTGACGGCAGAGGACGTGGTAGACAATGTGAAACGATACGCCCGCAACGGAAGTATCATTACATTCCACGACTCGCTGAAAAGCATAGACAAATTGAAGACTGCCCTTCCGAAGGCTATAGAATGGCTTCAGGAACAGGGCTACGAATTCAAGATATTCAAATAAATGAAGAAAAGAATAAACAGCTATCAGGCTGTGGCAAGTTTCGTAAGAGGTTTCTTCGAGGCTTACGCACGTGGCATCATCGATGCTGTCATAGAGGGCAACGACTTCGAGAAGAAGAACGATCCAAAGGAAATCAAGCAGATGATGTTGGAACACTATGGCGAGGTAAACCAATATTACTTCGACATCATGTTCTCTACCTTGGTACGTCTGAACTACAAGACTGCCGAGGAAGCCAACGAGCGCATGCACAAGAACTTCGACAGTATGAAGAAAGCCGACCCAACCTTCGAGCCTACCATGCTCGACTACCTGCGCATTGCCTGCAAGAGTCCACAGCTGTACAAGGCGATGGAGGCTGAATACAAGCGCAACTTCACCTGGCTTCTGCAGGGCAAGTTCACTACCCTTGAGGAGCATGTACGCGACTATACCCACGGCATCCTCATCAGTCTGGCCGACGAGCCCATGGCTGTGCACCTGCTGGTAAGGATTATCGTGAAGGCTTATGCCGCCGGACTGAAATGTGGAAGCAAGGAGGGCAAACTGCCACAGTTGCACATGCCAACTATCCACGGCATGCTGCTCAACAACGTGAACATACTGCTCAACGAGACACCGCTGAAAAGCAGCAGCGAAGACCCTGTGGCGCTCTTCAAAGAGGCGTGCAAGGAGGAAGAAGAAAACATCAATGTACTCTTCAATACTCTCAACGACACGATGAAAGAACTCGCCGAAGAGTAAAAAGAAAACTTCACTACTCGTGTCGTGCAACCGCACAACACCAGAAAGACAACCGCCCAACAGCTATTGTGCAAGTGCACATCAGCTGTTGGGCGGTTTTATTACTTATATTCTGCAAGAACATTTCACCCATATTCCTGCATTTTTCGCAGCATCTACTGCATATCATAAACCACCTGCATGAGCTTCTTGCCGAGTTCGTCGGCCTGCTCCATGGTGGAAGCCTCGCTATATACGCGGATGATAGGCTCGGTATTACTCTTGCGAAGGTGAACCCACTTGTCAGGGAAGTCGAGTTTCACGCCATCGATATCTGTTACGGTCACATCCTTCTCCTTGCCATACATCTCCTTTACCTTCACGAGGATAGCATCTACATCGGTAGAAGGTGTCAGGTCGATACGATTCTTGGCGATGAAGTAGTTGGGGAAAGTGGCACGAAGCTCGCTCACCTTGCAACCCCTATGTGCCAGACTGCTCAGGAAAAGGGCGATACCTACGAGGGCATCACGGCCATAGTGGCTCTCTGGATAGATGACACCGCCATTACCCTCGCCACCTATCACGGCATGAACGTCCTTCATCTTGGTGGTGACATTCACCTCGCCTACTGCAGCAGCTGTATATTTGCCACCATGCTTCTCGGTCACATCACGGAGAGCACGGGTAGAAGACAGGTTGCTGACAGTATTGCCAGGAGTATGGCTCAGCACAAAATCGGCCACGCTCACCAAGGTATATTCCTCGCCAAACATCTTGCCGTCCTCGCAGATGAAAGCCAAGCGGTCAACATCAGGGTCAACAACGATACCCATGTTGTAGCCACCCTTCTTCAACTCGTCCATGATTCCACCGAGGTTCTTCTCCAATGGCTCAGGGTTGTGAGCGAAGTCGCCAGTAGGCTCACCGTTCAGGAAAGTATACTCCACTCCTAACGCATCGAGCAACTCTGGAAGGATGACACCACCCACTGAGTTGATGGAGTCAACACAAACCTTGAAATGTGCCTTACGGATAGCCTCCACATCGACGAGTTTCAAAGCAAGCACAGAATCGATATGGCGCTTGTTGAAGCTATTGTCCTCAGTATATTTGCCTAAATGATCGACATCGGCATACTCGAAGTCTTCTTTCTCGGCGATGGCAAGCACCTCATTGCCGTTGGCGGCTGTCAGGAACTCTCCCTTCTCATTGAGAAGCTTGAGGGCGTTCCACTGACGAGGATTGTGAGAGGCTGTGATGATAATACCACCTGCTGCCCCACTCATGGTGACAGCGAGCTCGGTGGTAGGAGTAGTAGCCAGACCTATGTTGAGCACATCATAACCCATGCCCATCAAGGTGCCACATACTACATTCTTGACCATCTCGCCAGAGATGCGGGCATCGCGGCCCACTACGATAGTATTGCTTGAAGACTGTCCGCTACGACGAATAAAGGTAGCGTAAGCTGAAGTAAACTTGACGATGTCGAGCGGATTAAGAGTATCGCCCGCTGGTCCGCCTATAGTTCCGCGGATACCAGAAATAGATTTGATTAGAGTCATAATATTCTTATTAAGACGTTAATGCTTGATGAATGTTCAGAAGAAAAGAAGCCACTCCCTTAACGGGCAGCCTGGAAGCGAATGTCATACAGACAGGCATACACACTCGCTGAAGCTGAGGTAGTGCCATAAGTATGAGGTACCAACAGGCGCACATGCGCCAGTTCATCGTCGGCAGTAATGAGACGCCCCACCTTGATCCAAGTGAAAGGAATCAACCAGCCTGATGGAACCGTGGCACTCACGGTACCATAATAAGAGGAATTGTAGGTATTTGCCAAGAGACTTTTTTTGATGTCGACAAAAGAGCCTTCAAACGTTCCTGACGTATTGGTTACGCTTATCTCATCGGTCATTGCCGCATAAGTAGGCACATCATTGGTCAGTGTGATAGCCTCGTCGCATATCTTGGCACGGTTGGCAAGACAATACTCCGTGAATCGGCACAACACATTCTGGGTTTTACCCTTGGCGATATAGTCGCCACAGCCATCGTTGATGACCTGCATATAGATACCATTGCTCTCGAAGAGCACATACTCGTTGTTGTTGGGATCGGTATCAGTCAACTTGACCGTCTTGTCACCAGCCTTACGGGCTTCGAAACGTTTTTCAAACTCGGCCTCTTTGATGACTTTGATATTCTCATTGCGCAAGAACGCATTGATAGAGTCCAGCTCTCTGTCGCGCTGGTCTGCATATGTCTCATTATGGTCACAAGCGGCAAATGAGATCAAAGCCGCTACTGCTATCATTGCTAATAATAGTTTCTTCATTCTTTAAGTTCGTAATTTTTATACAAATATGGCGCAAAGGTACAAAAAAAAAACAGGACTGCCAATGTTGGCAGTCCTATTTTATTATTATTTATCACTTATCTTTCTTATTTCAGCAATGCCTCGAACGCCTTGATGGCTTTTTGGGCTACCACCTCTGCCTCTGCCATGCTGCAGAACAACTTGCCTCCTGAGGCATTGAGATGGCCTCCGCCATTGAAAAACTGCTCGGAAACCTTGTTGCACGGAAAGTCGTCGACCGAACGAAGACTCACCAATATCAGATTGTCGCGCTCGGTATCTTCGCGCAAGGAGATGGAAAACTTATGTCCCTTGATACGCAGTGGTTCGTTGACCAAACCTTCGAGGTCGCCCTTGATAAAATGGAATCGCTTCATATCCTGACGGGTGACACAATAATAAGATGCATGCAAGCCCTCCACCACACGGAGCTTCTCGCTCATCAGATAACCGCGAAAACGGATAGCAGAAAGGCTGCTGTTATTGAATACATTGCGATAGATTTTGTCTTTATCGATGCCCTTGGTAAGCAGCTGGCTGATAATAAAATAGATGGTAGGGTCGGTGGAATTGTAGGTAAAACCGCCCGTATCGGTCATCATGCCACAATATACACAGGCAGCCCACTTGCGGTCCATCTGCCCGAAGCCTCCCAACTGCCACACGATGCGGAACACCAGCTCGCTGGCACTGCTCATGTGGGGCTGAGAAATCTGAAGATCGACATCCATACAGGGTGCCAGATGATGGTCGATCATCACCTTACGGGCACGACAGCCGATAAGCACATCCTGCATCTCGTCGAGACGACCAGCACCATTAAAGTCGAGACAGAACACCAAATCGGCCTCATCGAAAGCACGCTGCACCTCGGCAGGATGCTTGTCGTAACGCAGAATGGTCTGACTGTCGGGCAGCCACTGCAGATAGTCGGGCATCATGTCGGGCATACATACCTGTGCCTGCTTGCCCTGCGAGAGCAAAAAGCCACGCCATCCCAAAGAAGAGCCGATGGCATCTCCGTCGGGCGACTTATGACAACATATCACAATATGCTGAGAAGCCGCTATCATCTCCTGGAGGGTAGCGGCTTCTTGTGAACTCAATATATTTACGTTCATTTAGAAGAGTTTGCTTGGATAAACGCCTTCGTCTATCAGACTCTGAATTCTTGCTACTACTGATGGACGGTCGGCAGCATAAGTGACACCAAACCACTTGCTTGTGGTGTCGAGTACCTTGACGGTAGCTGTGCCATCGTTGATCAGCTTGTTGACCATCAATGGAATGAAGAACTCAGCTTTCAGGTTCTCCATATTCTTAGGATCGCTGAGGAACTCCTTGAAGTAAGCCTCGCTGTACTCAAAATAGTCGGGAGTGAAGCCCCATACGTTCATAGATACAGGAGTGTTGTCCTCAACAGCTACCCACTTGCCTTCCTCGTCCTTGTAAGACACCTTGCCGTCTACGCGCATAATCTCTGTACGCTCCACGACTGTGGTCAGATTCTCAGCATCGTCCTTTGAGCAGATGCCACGAGCCACAGTACCATTCTCGCTCAAGGTGTTGCCTACACGGAAACCTACCATGGCATAGTTGTTCTTGCTGCCCTCTGGAAGTTCGGAAAGGAACTTGCCTATGACCTTGAAACAGTCACGATTGTAGAAGTCATCACAGTTGATGACACAGAAAGGCTCCTTGATAATGTCCTTTGCCATCAATACAGCATGGTTGGTACCCCATGGCTTCTCACGACCCTCGGGAACTGAGAATCCTTCAGGAAGAGCGTCGAGTGACTGGAAGCAGAGTTCTGCTGGGATATGTCCCTCATACTTGGCAAGTATCTTCTCACGGAACTGATCTTCAAAATCCTTACGGATGACAAAGACAATCTTGCCAAATCCTGCCTGAATGGCATCGTAAATACTGTAGTCCATAATGGTCTCGCCGTTAGGACCCAGACCATCGAGCTGTTTCAAACCACCATAGCGGCTACCCATACCAGCCGCCAAAAGCAATAATGTAGGTTTCATATTTTATTTGTTTAATAGTTGATATTATCTAACAGTATGCAAAAGTAATAAAAAAATGACTGCTGCACAATTTTTATCACTTTTTTTTGGCGAATTATATTTCATTCGTCTACATCTATGCGACTACCGGCAAAAATCAGAAAGGATAACCCACAGTCAGATGGAGGCTATGCGAGTTTTTGAAGGAATCGATATTGTAGAAGCCCTTCTTGCTGGTTTCGTAAGGCACATGAAGCCCCACACCCCAGTCTACACGGATGACGAACATACCCATATCATAGCGCACACCCACACCCGTGCCCACAGCCATCTGCTTGAAGAACTTTCGGAACTTGAACTGTCCCTGCGGACTGTGCTCCTCGCTGCGAAGTGTCCACACGTTGCCGGCATCAAGGAACAAGGCTCCATACAGGTCTCCCCAGATGCGAGGACGATACTCTATGTTGGCAAGAAACTTAATGTCGCCTGTCTGGTCGATATAGGAATACTTGCTGCCTGTAGGCAGATACTGGCCGGGGCCAATGCTTCGCACATTGAAAGCACGCACACTATTGGCACCGCCAATGTAGAACTGCTCGTAATAAGGCGCCTTCTCGCTGTTGCCATAACTCCATACCACACCCGCATTGAGGTGACCCACCAAGGTGGAATGCTCGGCGATGCGCCAGTACTTCACAAAGTCAGTCTCCAACTTCAGGAACTGGGAATAAGGATTGCGGAACATCTCCTTGTCCTCGTCGTTCCACTTCTTGCCAGTACAGAGATAACCCAACGACAGGATGTTGCCTGCCTCGCTGACAGTCGTCGACCAGATGATGGGATGACGGTATTTCGCCGGACTGGTATAAGTATAGGTGTAGCTCATTTTGGGTACAAACTGGTCGCGCATGGCTATCTGCAGATAAGGACTCTCAGAGATGGCCTCATCGAAGGCTGCGGTACGGCTGTTCATAAACTCATACGACAACACTAAAGGACTGAACGAATGGCGATGCTTGGCTGAGGTAGCCCAGTCGTAGGTAAGTTCACCCGACACCACATGGCGACGGAAATAACCTGCCCTGTTGAGCACATTCATCGAGGCCTTCACTGTGGTGGAAGGAACACCATAGAATGAACGCGGGATATGACCTTTGCGGAAACGCCGCTCACGCTGTGCCATGGTCGTAAATAGATTGAACGGGGTGACGATGCTTGGGAACGAGAGTGACACATCCGTACCATACTCATAGGAATTGATATGGTTGGAGCTGGCTCCGTTGCCCTTCTCGCCTGTCTGCCACTCGTAAGAGCCATGCAGATTGATATCGAGCTTCTCGCCTCCACGGAAGGCATTGCGCTTGGTAAAACCTACAACCAACTCGGGACCTACACGGCCTGTGGTTTTGCCCTTGACATTGGTCTCTATATAGAAATCATAAGGCTTGTCGAAAATCAAGTCGAGTGTGGCATCCAAGGTATCGCACTGAGCTGTGGTGTCACGAGGAGTAAACTGAAGGCTGGTATAGTTGAAGACTCCCATCGACTGCAAATGCTGGCGCGCCTTCTCCTCGTTCTCTACCCTGTATAGCTGTCGGGGACGCAAGTTCAAGTCGCGCAACACCACACCCGCACGGATAGGCATCTTCTTGCCATGATAACGGATATTGAGGTAACGGCGACAGAAAGAATCGGTAAGCTCTTCTGTAAACTGCTTGCGGAAGTTGATATTGATATTGCCGAGATACCACTGGCGGGTGACCTGCGAGTCGAGGCTGTCGGCCATGATCATCTTCATGCTTGCCTTGCCTGGCACATCTAAGGTATCAGCAAGATAGGAGACATAGCCATTCTGATAAAAATAATAGCCATTGTTGCGGAACAGACGGGTAAGGCGCTGACGCTCACCTTCCAGGCGAGGTACATTGAATGGGCTGCCCGTATGTACCAAAGCCTCCTGACGGGTGGAATCGATCAAAGCAGAGACTACTGATGGGAAATTGACATACTGCAACGTATCAATGGTCATCAACGGGCCCAAAGACACATGATAAGCCAACTTGGCCTTCTTGGGATTTTTCTGGGTCAGAATCTCGTAGTTTACCTTGCCATGAAAATAGCCATACTTGGCAAGCTGGTTCTCTGCTACCTGTGCACGCAATCGTGGATTCACATTGCCCATCAATTTAGGACGTGAGCCGAATGCCTTGGTAATCCACTTGGCTATGGCGCCATCCGACTGCGAGAAAGCATTCCAAACCCAAAGGCGAACAGGGAAAGGCGTGCGATAATAACTGCTGCCGAAGAGGGCTCCATTAGGGGCAGAAGCCAGTACCGACTCCATTTCGAGAATCGTAGAATCGGCATAACCGCCTGGCTCATAATCGGTATATTCTATTTTCTTCAGACCCGTGAAGAGCTGCTCGCCTTCCTTGAGAGCACTCGTGGAAGAACAAGATGTACCTGCGGCAACCACCACTATGGCAACAAATACCATAGCCAACAGGCGGAAGCCGCGGGAATGATTATAGGGAATGCACTTTCTGTTTTTCATCATTTGCTTTTTCATTTTTGTTGAACAGCTGCAGGCACAGCCTTCAGGGTGTCGGCTGCAGCACGTGGCAAAACCTGTTTCTCGGTCTTAAAGCGGAAGATATCACTGAAACGCTGCAATTTTCTGCGCCACATGAAACCTACACCATACTCGCCGATCTGACCTTCTAACCAGTCGTAGATGTTGTTGTTGTAGAAACCTCGGATATACTGACTGGCTCCATCGTTGAGTCGATATTGTATCTCCACATTATTAAAGAAGGTATCGTTGTTGACAGCATTCTCCATCTCGGCTCCCGAAGAAACCTGACCGCCCACACTGAAGCTCAGACGATTGTTGAAGAATCGCTTGGCAAACTTGAAATTGTAGTCAGTATGCAATGCACCGGCAGCATTGAGAGAGTTGTCGACTGTCATACCTATATCAAGTCCCATGGAGCGCATGGCGGTTCCTGCAATGTTGTTGATTTCGGAATTGAGGAACGAGCTGAGGGCACTGTTCATCGAGAACGAATTGGTATTGCCGTTGGCAAGATACATGCCCGAAGCCAGCATGGTGATAGCCACCTTGCCACGTTCGTCCACACTCATCGTGTTCAACTCATCCTGGACGTTCATGTCGGAAGGTGCTGAGATGATAAACTGTATACCAGGTTTATTCAGTGTCTGCGACAGTTTCACCCCACACTCGAAATCTACCGATCGGCCTGTACCCTGCCCTTCATTCACGGTCGATTTGATCTTCTCGGTAGCCGTGATGTTGAGCGTAGGATTGAAAGGATCGCCCGTAAACTCGATATAACTTCCGTCCTGAATGGTAAAGGTCTTCAGTGGAATGACAGGCAAGGAGTATTTCATCTCGCCATTACTCAATGTATACTTACCCGACAGACGCAGATTGTCGGCAGGATTGTAAGTCATACGCAAGTCGCCTCCACCCACAAGGTCAATATAATTGGACTTGTCGGCATTCAGCGCACAAAGAATATGGGCAGACTCATCTATCGACATACCCAAGAGCATATCGAAGCCTTCGAGTTTTGGACGCACCACCGTCTCTTGCTTACTGTCTTTGAAATCGGTAAACTTCACCAACTCCTCAAGCTGAGTATCAGTGGTGAGTTCCGACTCTCGCAGGATATAAGTCATGTCGGTATTACCCAGCACGTCGAGCTTACCTCGCATCTTCAGATTAGACAAGGCGCCACGCATACTTCCCAAAAAGTTGACATACGCCTTACCGAAAGCCTCGGAACGGGCATTCTCCTTAGCATCTACCAGGAGGAAGTTCTGGGCACGCATCCTGACATCAAGCATCATCTTATCGAGATTGGAGAAATCCAGATAGCCCTGTATGTTGAGCGGACTCTCATTGTTGGCATACATCATGAAGTTCTCGAAGAGCAACTTACTGCCGGCTATCCTCACTGGGTCGTTGTCGAAACGCATCCTCAGTCCGTAAGGCACACTCACTAAATAAACAGAGTCCATGTATATCTCGCCGTCTACCTGTGGCTTGCTCAACGAGCCCTTGATGGTAAGACTTCCCTCACCACAACCTTCCAGACCAACAAGCTGGTCGGGCACAAATCCATTGATGAAGTGGAGCGGCAGTTTGTCCATGCCGACAGTAGCGTCGAGATAGCCCTCGCCCTCCGACTGGTAAGTACCTTTGATGGTAGCTACGTCCTCATCGTTGTATTTCAGTATTCCGTCGACGGCATGAGTGCCATCGCTCATAGGCATATACACGAACTCGGAGCCGACATTACCCATCGGGCAATTCTCGTAAACCAAGTTGTTGACCGATAGATTGGACGATACAGACAAGGCCTCCTTGGTCTGCACGATATGGAAATCGCCATTCATGATACCTGAGACATCAGGCATATAAGGTATGACACTCAGTACCTTGTCCAAATCAAAACGGGTCATGCCGATAGTGATATCCTGCAGGGCATCCTCATTGTCGTCGTTAGAGTAGATACGCACACCCATTCCCTTGCTGGACTCCAGCTGAAGCTTGGCGGAGATACGCATATCGCGTCCCAGCATCAGATAGTTGTCATCGTTGGCTGTAAATTTCTTATATCCCAGTATAGGATGAGTATCGGTAAGACTCACCTTGATGCCGTTTTCCTGCATCATTGCCGCCAAACCTACACGCACGCCCAACTTGCCGTTGGCATCATAAATGCGGGCAGCGATATCGGAGCCTCGCTCTGCCAACTCACCATCCACCAATGCCTGGAATACGTATTGCGGATTCTTCTTGTTGTTCACAATCCTCGCCGTATACCGGATGGTGTCGCCCTGGGTCATCACGTTGGCACGAACCGTATCCAACTGTACACCTTGTGCCACCAATGAGTCGATATTAAGATGACCGTTCAGACCTGATATGGGTGAGGTACGAAGATCCATGTCCACCGTCTTGAAATGATAGCCGTTGTACTCGATAAAACGGGAGATGAAATTGTCTTTTCCTGTGGTAAGAGTGATGCGACCCAAGGGGAACTCGCGACGGATAGCCACCTGGTCGATACGTCGGTTCTTGAGTTGACTCATCACCTCGCCTTGCAGTTCATCAAGTCTTGACAGCAACTTTTTATAACCTCCATGGGTGTCCATACGAAGATGGAAGTCACCACAATTGAGTACGGCATGGGTTGTATCGCGACGAGTCAACACGTCGGCAACAATATCCACGGGACGATATTCTTTCTGCTGAGTCTTGATGACGATACTGCCCAACATAGCCTGCAGGTAGTGGTCCTCCTTCAGGTTGGTCTTCAGGTCTACCTGTCCACAGGCAGTTGCTCTCATAGGCACCTTGGTGAGTCCCATGAGGTAAAGGTCCACATTCCTGACATCAGCTACTACTGTTCCTTCCAGATTCTTGCTGTTGGTCAGCGCATCCAGGCTCACCAATCCCTTGAGCAACTGATTATTGCTGTCGATGTCTGCATGTACTTTACCATTTGCTACATGGGCAACAGCCAACAGGTTGTTGATGTGATACTTGCCATAATGCAGCTCTGCCACCTTTGCCTTGGCGTTGAGTCGAGTATGGTTGGACAAGAAATCAGTGCCCACGCCCTGGGCTTCCATCGATCCTGTAAAAGAGTAAAGTTCCTGATGAGGCAGGAAATGACTCACCTGTATCTGATGGGCTTGCACCTTGGCACGATAGGCCAGGTGGTTCATGTCGAGACTTCCGTCTTTCTTTGTATGAGTAACAACAGATGCTTCTACATTCATTCGTCCACGACCCTCCCACAAGGTCATCTTGGTGGCATACTTAGAGCCGTCCACTGCGACATCTCCCTTCAGAATCAAGCCATTAGGGATACGCACATCCTTCATTAGAGCCGGATCAAGCATCGCTGTTACAAATCCCAAATGATAGGTACGCGCATCAAAATGTATTTTCGCCTTCATCTGAGACATATCGTTGAGATGTGCCAACCAACCATCGGAGGACAACTGGAAGGCTGAAGGCAAATTGAGTTTCAAACCCGAATAGCTAAGATGCTGCATGTTTCCCTTTACTGTACCGGCAACCTCCATAGGATAATAAGGCCAGTTCCGACGCATCTTTTGAGGCATGTATGCACCGGCAAAAAGCATGAGGTCTTCTCTGCCGATACTGCCTCGTATCATAGCAGTCAACTTGCCAGGAGCGCTGTCGGCAAAGGCATTCATATCCATGTCGACCATGGTCTGAAGAGTGGAGGAAGGAGTTCGCAGACAGAGGTCGGGCAACTGCAACTTCAATGAATCCATCACAAACCGGCCATACATCTGCTGTACGTTCAGACCACAGCGTTCTCTGAACTGTGCCTGACGAATCTTTACATCTATCTTCGAGTCACAGAAATAGAATGAGTCTGCCTTCAAGGTCATATCCAACAAGGCAATGTGGTTGAAGTCCAGACCTTCTGCCGGACGAAGCACAGAGATATTCTTACCAGCCAGCATTTCTGTCTGATAATTGTCGTAAGTTACCCTGCCCTTTCGCCAGTCGAGGGCACGCACTTGATAAAGTCCTTTGAAGAGATCGAGGTAGGTACCATGAGCCGTTGCATCACCCATATAGGCATTTACCCTGAGAGTATCTCCTGGCATGTGAAGCGCCAAAGCTGTGTTTTTCAACTTGAGCTTCTGGATATTCACCTTCCACTTGTTGGTCTTTGGCGTAGTATCGGGAGGTACGGTATCACTCAGTTCTACCGACAGACGGGCATCCGACAACAAGGCGTCATCTACATGGACAAGTTCCTTGCTCAGGTCGATACCATGGGCACGCAATGCCATCTGCCCGACATCACCCTTGATACGCGCCTCGTGTATCCAGTTGGTGGTGTTGACCTTCATACGTCTGAAGTCCAACTCGTCCACCATTACCTGCTGCTTGAATAAAGGCATCAACTGAATGTCAACTACCATTTTTTCTATATCAGCAACTGTATCTTTTTTATTTCTGAGAGTTACATCATTACTGTTTTTCAACGAATCGATGGGCTGAAGCGCCTTCACACCCTCAACACCCAATCGCAGTGGAAAGACCAGTTCCACGTGCTTTACTGTAATATCCATGCCTGTAGACTCGGAAGCATAGGCAGCCACGCGCTTCACTGCCCAGTTCTGCACAGGTGGCAGATAAAGCAACAAAGTCAGCAAAGCTATCAGCAATATCGGGGTAAATACGATAACTGCTGCCCAAATTCCGCATTTTTTCTTTGTAGACATGGATTCTAAGTTTTATATTGTAAAACTGAAGTCAATTTCTTACTAACCATCGCCTATGGTATCAGTGATATGGATTCTATCGGTTATGGCGCTATCGCCTTCCATAGATTGTCATCGGGCAAAGGAGCCTCTACGACGATAGTCTCCTTAGATACAGGATGAACGAACTCAACCCTATGCGACAACAATGAAATGCTGCCGTCGGGATTGCTGCGAGGAGCACCATACTTTAAATCTCCCTTGATAGGACATCCCATCTTTGCCAACTGGCATCTTATCTGGTGATGACGTCCTGTCAACAGATTCACCTCAAGCAATGAGTAATGGTCGGAAGAACCTATCATCTTGTAACGCAGAATCGCCTTCTTCGAGTTTTTCACCTCATGATCATAGGCGTAGCTCTTGTTCTGCTTCTCGTTTCTCACAATCCAATTCACCAGCTCAGCCTCTTCCAAACGGGGCTTATTCTTCACTATGGCCCAATAAGTCTTGTGCACCTCGCCGTCTCTGAACATATTGTTCAATCTGCTGAGCGCCTTGGAAGTCTTGGCAAAAACAACAAGTCCTGATACAGGACGATCAAGGCGATGTACCACACCCAGGAACACATTTCCCGGTTTCTGATACTTCGCCTTGATATATTGTTTTACCGTCTCAGAGAGAGGCTCGTCGCCGGTCTTATCGCCCTGCACGATTTCACCACTTCTCTTTGAGACAATAATTATATGATTATCTTCGTAAACTACTTGCACGTTCTAATACAGATAGATTACATATTCATACCACCATCAATCTGGATAACCTGACCACTAACGTAGCTGGACATATCAGAAGCCAGGAAGAGACAAACATTTGCAATATCCTCAGTCTGACCACCACGACGCAAAGGAATCTTCTTCATCCAGTCCTTGCGGATATCCTCTGGCAACTGAGCTGTCATAGCTGTCTCGATGAAACCTGGAGCTACAGCATTAGCACGTACACCCTTAGGACCCAACTCCTGGGCAATAGACTTAGCCAAAGCAATCATACCTGCCTTAGAAGCTGCATAGTTACACTGACCAGCATTACCATGAACACCTACTACAGAAGCCATGTTGATGATAGAGCCACTGCGCTGACGGAGCATGATAGGTGAACAAGCATGGATAAAGTTGAACGCAGACTTCAAATTTACATTCAGAACTGCATCCCACTGAGCCTCTGACATACGAAGCATCAAACCATCCTTGGTAATACCAGCATTGTTTACCAAGATATCGATAGAACCAAAGTCTGCCTGTACCTGCTTAACTGTCTTCTCTGTCTCCTCGAAATCGGCAGCATTGCCTGCATAAGCACGACAAGTTACACCAAGAGCCTCGATTTCCTTACGTGTTGCCTCCAAACCGGCAGCCATGTCATCGTTAAGAACGAGGTCTGTAAATGCGATGTTTGCGCCCTCTGAGGCGAATTTCATTGCGACAGCCTTTCCGATGCCGCGGGCAGCTCCTGTTACAAGGGCTGTCTTACCTGTTAATAATCCCATTTTGTTTTGTTTTATAGTTTATGATGTGTTTATAAATTTATCTACTTGGATATATTGAATACTTTCTGCTTAGAGTCTGACTATACACCTTATTATATATAGCATGTTCGACATTGACAACATTAAATATAAATTTCGGTTTACAATTTTAGTCCAGACTTTCCTAAAGCACCATACACCACCTTAGCAACTAAAGGCTTGCTGCTCTCTTCAGTCAAGCCATGTCCCAGACGACCATAGATGAAGGGTACCTCCAAACCTTTGATACAATAGTGGGTGATATCGGCAACCAAATCTACGTTCTCTATGTCAAACTCACCGTCTTCCTTTCCTTCAGTATAAACCTTTCTGAAAAGTTCAATCTCGTCTTCATCAAAGTTCTTGCGAGCCTTTTCTACCATCCAGATATTACGGAAAAACTCTGCTCGAAGGTTACCGTTTCGAACCACGGTTTCTTTGATCATACTCAAATGGGTATAAATCAATTCGATAATCTTGTCTTGAGGTCGTATCTTGCAGGCTGCCACCTCATCCAACTTGTCGGAAAGACGTTCTAACTCTGATTCTATAACCGCATAGTATACATCTTCTTTCCTACTAAAATAAGTATACAGCGTTCGTCTTCCCTTGCCCGAAGCCACAGCAATGTCATTCATCGTCGTGTTGGCTATACCATTCTTTGCAAAAAGTTGCCGAGCAACGTCTACCAGTTTCTGTCGAGTTTTGGATATTGACATGTCAAAGTCCCCCTGTTATTATTAGTTGCACAATAAATTATCTGTGTGCAAATTTAGTGCTTTAATTCGATATAAGCAAATAATAAACTTTAAAATCCGTTAAAACGGTAATAATATACAGAAAACATTTGGTCATTTCAAGAAAAGTTAGTACCTTTGCACTCGCAATTCAGAAATGAGTTGATTATATCGCGGTGTGGAGCAGTTGGTAGCTCGCCAGGCTCATAACCTGGAGGTCGCATGTTCGAGTCCTGCCGCCGCAACTAATATCGGGTAAGAAGTTGATTTTCAACATTCTTATCCGATTTTTCATTTAAATAAGGACGGATCCAGACGATAAAGGGAATGACGAGGTCGCTATTTAAACCCATGAAAAAGCACTAAAAGACGAATCATTCGGCAATGTCAGCAATCTCAGAAAAACATTACAGAAAGAACAAGTTATAAAACAAAAAATCCGGTTACTCCATTGGAATAACCGGATAGTATAAAACCATTTCATTTTTTCAATAGCTTCATTACTTTCTCAAAATAGCGCTGCGTTCTCTTGACGCTGTAATGGTTACCACCATTCCAGGCACGGATAGCCTGCTCAATACTATTCAGAGGATTGTAAACAGACTGCATCAACAGGAACATCTCCTTAGACTTAGAGATACTATATCTGTCTGATAACTTGTAACGCTTCTTACTATTCTTACGTTTCAAGATCTTGTTGCATTCTGCTACCAAGATTGGAGTTATCTGCATCACGCCAACAGAATTACCACTCTTTGCTCTTGGATTTCCTTCACTCTCTACCTGAATTATCGCCTCCATCACTGGATTCCAATCAAACTCATTAGAGGAAACATTTTGTTTAGACATCGTTGCAGCCGATGCTGCGTCTACATTCAGCGTCAGCATGAGAATGCTGACCATCAACATTGTTATTCTCTTCATATTAATTATTTTATGGAACCTGAAAAGCTGAACTACAACATCAGTGATTTCGCGATGGCAACTTTTGAGAAAAAGAACGGTTGCTCACCTCAGTTCCGTTAGATACCTTAACGGATAACAGTCTATACGAAAAAACATAAGAAACTGCTATCCTTATTCTTATCGTTTGCAAAGATACGAAAAAAAAATGAATCTCACAAGTAATTCACTGATTATCAGCGGTATTTTAAATTCTTAAACACTTTATAACACTATTCTTTGACTTAAATCAATCAACTTTTCATAGATAAATTATAAAAATAGTCACTGATGAATAGAAAATGAAAGAATCAGAAATCACCTGCGTGAACTTAAAAAGAACAATGATGGAAAGACTCTGCGCTATAAGCGAAATCGGCGCGAGCTACCTCGTCAGCAAGAGATACGTGAAAGAACTGCATTATCAACAAGAGCTGCTTCATTTGCAAGAATTGCAGCATCAGCATGATTAGCGTGAGAAAAACGAAAAAGCCTCAGGAATCTTTCGAAACCTGAGGCCTTGATGAAAAAAGGAGGCGGC
>ERZ779875.135-NODE-135-length-77141-cov-8.295618_pt1 | contig 77141 bp, 62 predicted proteins | sample MGYA00511246_ERZ779875 | MGnify/ENA primary metagenome ERZ779875 (study PRJEB29588, sample SAMEA2155093) | human gut metagenome | biome: human gut; feature: human-associated habitat; material: faeces | place: Denmark | collected 2008/2010 ... | reverse complement strand
GTCAAGCGGTTAAGACATCGCCCTTTCACGGCGGTAACACGGGTTCGATTCCCGTAGGAGTCATTGTTTGTGGTAAGAGGGGACCCGCTTGCGGGGAGATTTCTTATCACGTACACACCCAGGTAAGGGGGGACCCGCTTGCGGGAGGATTCCTTATCTGAAAAACATTATATCGAAAAAATGTTGCATAAATGTGACAGTAATGATATAATATATTATATATGGCGACATAGCCAAGTGGTAAGGCATGGGTCTGCAACACCCTGATCACCAGTTCAAATCTGGTTGTCGCCTTGAATAAACCGAGTAACTTAGGTTACTCGGTTTTTTTGTAAACAAGTTGTCTTGAAAAAGAAATCCCATTCCGCTTGCGGAAAATCTAAAAGAAATATGCGATATTTTGGAAAAATAAACGCAGTCTACTCCCGTTCCCGTCTCGGAAAAAGCAGCAGTACAAGCAGTCCTACACCCACGACGAGGATAATGGTTTTGTATTGATTGAAATAATGGAAAAAGGTGTCGCGGTATTGGTATCCATAATACCCCAGGGTGATGAGGACACTATTCCAGAGTGTAATTCCGATTGCGGAAAAGATGGCATAAGTAGGAAAAGACTGTTTGGAAGAACCGGCGACAAAAGCGATGTATGTGCGGCAAAGTGGAATTACGCGGGCGAGGCAGACTGCGATTTTCCCGTGGTCGCCAAAAGTACGGTAGGAGGAAAGGATGGGCTTTTCGGTCGAAGGAAATCGCCGCATCAATCGGTCGAGAAGTGGGGAGCCGCCGAAGCGTCCGATCAGATAGGTAAAGGTAGTTCCGATAAGTCCGGCGATGCTGCTATATATAATAAGAAGAAACAGCGGCGTACCATGACCGGCACCGAAGGCTCCGGCAAAGGGCAGGACAAGCTCGCTGGAAATAGGAAAACAGGCGTATTCCAGCGCAATGAGTACAATAATAGCCGGTGTTCCGTAGTTTTGTATCCAAAGAAGAATCTGATCCATAAAATCACCTTAATAAGGGTATTAGTTCATTATATGGGGGAAACGCAGTTAATAGACTTTTTATTTGCGCAAAAAGAAAAGATGGAGTATACTGAAAGCGCGAGAGAATGGAAAGAAAGGCGGCGGAAAGAGTGCAGACATTACAATCGAGAGTGACATTGAACAATGGCGTAGAGATGCCGATTTTTGGACTTGGTGTGTATAAGTCCGAAGGGGATACGGTTCCGGCGGTGCAGGCGGCGATAAAAAACGGATATCGTCTGATCGATACAGCGGCGTTTTATTTTAATGAAAAAGAAGTAGGAGAAGCGGTTCGGACGTGTGGAGTACCGAGGGAAGAATTGTTTATTACGACAAAATTGTGGAACGATAAGCAACGGGAAGGAAGACAGAGGGAAGCATTTGAGTCAAGTTTAAAAGAATTGGGGCTGGAATATGTGGATCTTTATCTGATTCATTGGCCTGTGCCTGAAAAAATTCACGAGACATGGAAAATACTGGAAGGCCTATATGAAGAAGGCCTTGTAAAAGCAATTGGAGCCAGTAATTTTTTGGAGCATCATTTGGAAAAACTCAGTGTGAAAGCCAACATTGCGCCGGCGGTAGATCAGTTTGAGTGTAATCCGTATCTGACACGCCAGAGTCTGCGGCAGTATTGCCGGAAACACGATATTGTGCCGGAGGCATGGAGTCCTCTTGGACGCGGTGCCTGTTTTGAAGATCCGGTTCTTTTGCAAATTGCAAAGCGTCATGGAAAAAGTGTAGCACAGGTGATTTTACGTTATGATGTGCAAAATGGCATCATTACAATTCCAAAATCAACAAAAGAAGAGCGAATCATACAGAATGCGCAGGTGTTTGATTTTGTGCTGACGGAAGAAGAAATTGCAGCAATTGACGGATTGAACCGCGATGAAATGCACGGCGATCCGGATCATGTGAATTTTTGACAGAAGAGAGGACGGCGCGTATTGACGAAAGTGCAGGAAATTGATATAATAAAAGATACGTGATGTCAGGGCGGAGAGGTGTATTGGAGGAAAGTATGAAAAACAGGGCGAGAAGTTTAGTGAGAATTGGTTTTTTAATGCTTTTTCTGGCACTGCTGATACCGGGAGCGGCGCAGGCAAAGAAAACGGCGAAAAAGAAAACGGATTCTTACATTATTAAAATCAATAAATTGCAAAATACCGTCACCGTCTATAAGAAGAGAAAGGCCATCAAGGCATTTCCGTGTTCTACCGGCCGTATAACGCCGACGGGAACCTTTCGGATTCAGCAGCGGATGCGCTGGCATGTGCTCAAAGGACCTTGTTATGGACAATATTGCAGCCGTATTTATAAGGGTATTTTGTTTCATTCGGTCTGGTATCACAAACAGAATCCGGGAACATTGTCCAATAGCAGTTACAATCGGCTCGGAACGACAGCATCGCATGGATGCGTTCGTTTGACCGTAAAGGATGCTAAGTGGATTTATGATCATTGCCCGATAGGCACGAAAGTGGTTATTTATAATGCGAAAAATCCGGGACCGCTCGGTAAACCGCGGGCAATCAAGGTACCTGGATATTCCGGATACGATCCGACCGATATATGGAGCAAGAGAAACCCATATAATAGGAAGAAACCTATGATCCGCGGCGCAAAGAAAAGACGTATCGCGTATGGAGAGCGAAAATATAAAATTATGGAAGGCATCCGTGCACGAAATACGACAGGATACGATGCGACACGGCGGGTGAAAACGTTTATAGAATACCGAAAAGATGAGACATATGAATATGAAGAAGTTCGCAGAGTAAATACAAAGAAACCCGGAGATTACCGGATTACATATAAACTGACGGATGAGATCGGACGAAAAACGTCTGTAAGAGTTATCCATAAGGTGTTAAAAAAGAAGTAAAAATGTAAAGTTAAATTTAGGAGGAATTGACATGAAGTCATCTTACAACCCGAAAGAAATTGAGAAAAAATGGCAGAAAATCTGGGAAGAGAAAAAGGCTTTTGCCGCTACTGACGATTATTCAAAGCCAAAGTTTTATGCGCTGGTGGAATTTCCTTATCCATCCGGACAGGGCTTGCATGTAGGGCATCCAAGACCTTATACAGCACTTGATATCGTAGCGCGTAAGCGCCGCATGCAGGGATACAATGTCCTTTATCCGATGGGATGGGATGCATTTGGTCTTCCTACAGAAAACTATGCAATTAAAAATAAAATTCATCCAAAAGAAGTTACAAAGCAGAATGTAGCACGTTTTAAAGCGCAGCTGCAGTCACTTGGTTATTCCTTTGACTGGGATCGTGAGATCAATACGACCGATCCGAATTATTTCAAATGGACACAGTGGATTTTCCTGAAATTGTTTAAAGCAGGACTTGCTTATAAATCTGAAATGCCGATCAACTGGTGTACTTCCTGTAAATGCGGACTTGCCAATGAAGAAGTTGTAAATGGTGTCTGCGAGCGATGTGGAAGTGAAGTTGTCCGCAAAGTAAAAAGCCAGTGGATGTTAAAAATTACCAAATATGCAGATAAATTGATTGATGATCTGGACGACGTGGATTATATTGAGCGTGTTAAAGTTTCCCAGAAAAACTGGATCGGACGTTCTCATGGTGCAGAGGTGGATTTCCAGCTCAAAGATAAGGAAGAGAAACTCCGCATCTATACAACACGTCCGGATACACTGTTTGGTGTAACGTATATGGTTGTTTCTCCAGAACATCCATATCTTGACAAATACAAAGATGAGATCGCAAACTGGGATGAAATCGTTGCTTATCGTGAGATGGCAGCAAGAAAATCCGATTTTGAAAGAACCGAGCTTGCGAAAGAAAAGACAGGTGTCGAGATTCAGGGCTTGACCGCAGTAAATCCGGTAAATGGAAAAGAAATTCCGGTATGGGTATCGGATTATGTATTGATGAGTTACGGAACCGGTGCTATCATGGCGGTTCCTGCGCATGACGACCGTGACTGGGAGTTCGCAAAGAAATTTAATATTCCGGTTATCGAGGTAATCGAAGGAGGAAATGTAGAAGAAGCAGCCTTCACAGATGTTGCTACGGGAACTCTTGTAAATTCCGGATTCCTCACAGGAAAATCGGTAGAAGAAGCAAAGAAAGCCATTATTGAATGGCTGGAAGAAAAAGGTGTCGGTACGAAAAAGACAAACTTCAAACTGCGTGACTGGGTATTTTCCAGACAGCGTTACTGGGGTGAGCCGATTCCGATTGTAAAATGTAAAAAATGTGGATATGTTCCGATTCCGGAAGAAGAACTTCCATTGGAACTTCCGGAAGTTGACAATTATATGCCGACCGACAATGGTGAGTCTCCAATCGCAAATATCCGCGACTGGGTAGAGACGACTTGTCCTTGCTGCGGTGGCAAGGCAGAGCGTGAGACGGATACGATGCCACAGTGGGCAGGATCTTCCTGGTATTTCCTTCGCTATATCGATCCGCACAATGACAAAGCCCTTGCAAGCCGCGAGGCGATGGAATACTGGCTTCCGGTTGACTGGTACAATGGTGGAATGGAGCATACAACCCTTCACCTTCTGTATTCCCGTTTCTGGCACAAGTTCTTGTATGATCAGGGTGTAGTGCCTACGAAAGAACCATATCAGAAGAGAACATCTCATGGTATGATTCTTGGCGAAAACGGCGAGAAAATGAGTAAATCCCGCGGAAATGTTATCAACCCGGATGATATCGTAAATGCGTATGGTGCAGATACACTTCGTACGTATGAAATGTTTATCGGAACATTTGATGCGGCAGCAGCCTGGTCCGATGATGGCGTAAAAGGATGCCGTCGTTTCCTGGAACGTGTATGGAAATTACAGGATATGGTAGTTGATGGTGACGAATATTCACCGGAACTTGAGACAAAGATTCACCAAACAATTAAAAAAGTCAGCAGTGACTTTGAAAACCTGAAGTACAATACAGCCATTGCAGCGATGATGGCACTGATCAATGACTTCTACAAAGCCGGCAAACTGACAAAGGCAGATTTCAAGACATTGATCCATCTTTTGAATCCGGTAGCACCACATATCACAGAAGAATTGTGGCAGATCATGGGATTTGAAGGATACTTGTATGAAAATACATGGCCGGAATATGACGAAGAAAAGACCATCGAGAAAATGCAGGAGATCGCAGTTCAGGTCAATGGTAAAGTTCGTGCAACTGTAAAACTTGCCATCGATGCGGACAAAGATACTGCACTTGCCGCCGGCAGAGAAGCCATCGCAGACAAACTTGGCGATAAGCAGATTGTCAAAGAAATCTACGTCCCAGGACGTATCATCAACATCGTAGTGAAATAGGAGGAGCCAGCTTTGACGGCGGAAGCCGTCAACTCTAATGCTGGCGACGACCTGCCGCCGAAGCGGAGCTGAGGGGGCGCTACCATTGAGCCAGCCGTGACGGTGACTTGAATATAAGGCAGCGAAAGCGAGACAAATTTCTCGTTTTCGCTGCCTTTTTCAGAAACAAAGAAGCAAAATATGGTCCAGCACAGAAAAGGTGATACAGGGTCAAAGAAATTGGATACTGATTTTGGTTTGTGCGAAGAAAAGAGGAGCTGGGTCAAAGGAAAGGGCGTAGTTTTTTGGTATAAAGAGAAGAATTGTGATATCGGGTCAAAGAAACTAAGTCCGGGCTTTGACTTAGGGAAAGAAATTGGATATTGGGTCAAAAAAGCAAGGGTGAAAGTGTGGTCTATAATGAGAAAAAGATTTGGGAGTCAAAAAGGCAGCCTGAAAAGACAAATGATGTCAGATAGGCTGCCTTTTTAGTAATATTTAGAAGAAATACAAATCCCCTACGCTCTCAAATCAAAATTATATCTTGTGATATTTCCGACGGGTGCCTCGGTCTCAATAAAATCGTGGACGAGATCGATGTCTTTTTTCTTTTCTGCAAATTCCGAGGAGAAGCTGTAACCTTGCTCGTTTAGGGCATCTTTCAAAAGACCGACATTTTTTTCGAGTAGCCGAAGGGCATCGTCTTTGGAAACGAAAAATTTAGTGGAAATATTGGTATGGTCTTTTGTGATGTGGATGTCCAGTGGTCCAAGGTAGTCCATTTCAAGGTGCAGGAGAACCTTGAGATTGTCTTTCGATTTCCGCAAAGTTTCTTTTTTCGTCATAACGTAAAGGTCGCCATGGGCATTTTCGGAAGACAATTTCAAAGGAAGCTGCATGTAAGCAAATTGTTCATTTAACATTTTCATAAATTGCAGGTTTTGCTGCATATCATTTGTTGTGTTGACAGCGCTTTCGCCGGAAGGGCGGGTGGCAAACATCTGGCTGAGGTGCAGCAGATTATCCAATTCCGATGAAATTTTGTGATACAGGGAATCCATGCCGTTGCTCTCTTTTAAGCCTTCCGGAGAAATGGTCCAATTTGACAGAAACTGTCCCTTGATCAGCTTGCCAAGGGATGGATTTGCAAAAAGATCGCGGATCATTGAGTCGGAAAGCTTCGGAAGAGCAGAATGAAGTGCACCAAGCAGTTCTCGCGCGGTGGCGGAACCATTTCGAAGGTCAGCAAGTAATTTGTCAGAATCTGTAAAATCGGAGAACAGATCTGCAAGAGATTCCCGCTCGGCGGCAGTGAGAATGTGGCCGCTTTGCTCTTGGATAAATCCGGGTTCTTCGGTCGTCGCACTGCTTGTTAAATTCGTATTTACTTTATCTGTAATGTTTGAAAACAATTGGCGCATACGCGACAAAGGATTATTTGGAGTGTTTTCCTCCGCAATGGGTGTTTGCTGCGGGGAAGTGGTTTCTTCTGAAATATCAGGAGAATCCGAAGATGCCAAAGTTTCCGGATCGATGCTGGCTTCCTTTTCCGCAGTTTGCTGCTCTAATGTTTCTTTGGCGGCTAATTGAAATTCTTCCAAAGACGGTGTGGAGCCAAGGGCGGTGGAAAGCAGTTCGCCGGCGGCATATCGGGCAAGGGACACATTTTCCTCGGAAAGTTCCGAGAGAAGATCTGTCAGAGAATCCGTCAGAGAATTCATGCGGCCAAGAAGCTGGTGCTGCTGATTCTGGTAGGTGTCAAATTGCGTAACCGAGGCTTCATCCATCGGAAATCCGAGGCGGTACATTGTGATCACATTGCCAACATCCGCATTGGGATAGCGCGAGCAAAGCTGCATAAAGGTATTGATGCTTTCGCGGCTGATGGACTGCTTATTTTCGAGGAGACTTCGCACAATGTCAAGATTGCGCGGACTTTTCGGCAGCCCGGCTTCTTCGAGTGCCTGTTCGATCGTATCTTCCATGCCCAGAAGGTAGGTGGAGGACATGGCTTTCATGTAAATCGTTCCATTGTCGAGGCTGGTGATAAGAAAGGCGGCCTTTTGCCCGATCGAATACATGGAAGCCTCCGACAAATGGCCGGTAAAGGAAGTGCCATCGTCGAGAGATATGGTAATTTCGTTGCCATGGACATCGCTTACAACACCTTTTAATGTCTCGCCTTCGCGCAATGTGATGGTGGAATTACCGGTGCGAAATGTGCGGCGTGCAGCCGTCGCCCCCATATTTCCCGAACGGTTCGGATCGTTATTTATCGTATTACTTGTAATAGGCATATTATAGTCTCCCTTCTGATCAGATTCCTTTTGTAATAGCGTCATTTCCATATTTTGTCTTTATTTTTTGAATCGCTTCGTCCAATTTTGTCTGGCGTTGGAAATATTCCTTGGCCGAAAGTGTCGCTTTTTCTTCGGCATCCGAAGCGGCAATAAATGGCATGTCGAGCAGATTGAGCTGCTCGGCAGCATGTTTTGTCAATTTTGAGGTGGAAACACCCAGCAGGCGGATCGGCGAGCCGTCCCAGATTTCGTCAAATAACTGGCAGCAGTGCGTGTATAATGTGTCCGGATCGTTGGTGGCAGATACCATACTGCACTGGTGGCTGACATTGTGAAATTCGTTGTCGCGGATCGAAACGACTACGACAAAAGCACGCATTTCATCTTTTTGAAGCCGTGATGCTACTTTGTCGCACAATCTGCGGAGTATTTTTTTCGCTTCTGCAGAATCTGTCACGTCGTTGGGAAGTGTCGTCGAATTTCCATATCCCTTGTTTTCGGGAGTGCGCGGAGCAACCGGCGACGGATCGATGCCATTGGCGTATTCGTAGATCAAAAGCCCGTGTTTTCCCATGTGACTTTGCAATATAACGGGGTCAAACGCCGCAAGTTCGCCAATTGTGCGAATCCCTAACGTGTATAATTTCTGCTCCGAGGATTTGCCGACAAAAAACAAGTCGCGTACCGGAAGCGGCCACATTTTTTTCTTAATTTCATCGGGGAAAAGGGTGTGCACTTTATTTGGTTTTTCAAAATCCGATGCCATTTTTGCTAATATTTTACAAGAGGAAACGCCAATGTTTACGGTGAAACCAAAACGTTTTTCCACTTCTGTACGAATAAAATTGGCAGCTTCGACCGCAGAATATTTTTCCAATAATTTGCTGCCCGTCATATCGGCAAAAGCCTCGTCGATGCTGAATTGTTCCACGGTATCCGTCAATGACTTCAAATATTCGATCAATCGGTGCGAGAAGTCACGATAAATGTCGTGGCGGGGAGGAACGACCAAAAGGTTCGGGCATTTTTTCCGGGCATCGGACAATGTCTCAGCCGTTTTGATGCCGTAAGTTTTGGCAATGGGACTTTTGGCAAGGACAATGCCGTGCCGCGTCTTTTCACTGCCACCAATGACCGCAGCCACTGTGCGCAGATCAAGTGTTTCGCCTTCTTCACGCAGGCGGTACACGGATTCCCAACTCAGAAATGCATTGTTGACATCGATGTGAAAAATGATCATTTTGGCGCTCCTTTCTCATATTTGGGCGGGTCTCAAGGTCAATCGTCTTTCCATGCAGGCATGGACGACACTTGGCTTTTCGACCCTGATACGAAAAGCATCGAATTGCTCCACAGCAAGCTGTTTTCGCAATTCTTCAAATATTCGAACTCCGCATCGCAATGCTGCGTTCTCATATTTGGGCGGGTCTCAAGGCCAATCGTCTTTCCATGCAGGCATGGACGACGCTTGCCTTGAGACCCTGATACTTATATATCGGCAGATTGGGGAGGTTTGTAAAGAAAGGGGCGACGATATAATGCGGACAAAATAGAATGGCATATAATAAGGAGGCACATTTCTATGCGTTAACTTTAAATTTACAGACCGCCATTTCTAATTGTCTCTTGAAATCTGCCCGGTTTTCTGCATTGGTCCAATCAATCATTGGACTTTTCTGTCCTTGAAATCTTGCTAGATTTCTTCTGGTTTTTCCATCGTCACATTTGACTTCGCTTACCACCTCGCTCAGCCACATTTTTTTGTTGTTTTCTATTACAATAACATCTGCACAAATATCTGCATTTGTAAAATATAAAATGTAAATGTCATACGTTATCTTTTTGTTTGAATCCTGTGTGAGAAGTTTTTTTGATCTCCTTTTTTGTTCGTTTTATAAAAGTTGTTTTCTTTTTTGAAGATTTTGAAAATTGTGGTTTAACAGCATTTTGGCTGTCGAAGAAAAATGTATCGTTACCTAAATAAGATAATTTTTTGTCTATTTTTTTTACTTTTTTGATATAGAAAGGTTCTGATTGATACCCGTCATTTTTCTTAATTAAAAAAGCCAATTTGTCATATCCGTTTTTCGTCCTGATAAATAGGTAGCCATAATATTCTTTTGCATTTTTGTTTTTATAATAAATCTTTATTTTATTTTGAATATCTGCGTATTCAGAACTGCCATATAACCAACAGTTTTTATTGATCCAAAAAGAAAATGCGGATACTATTTCAGCTTTTTTTGTACGTTCATATTGAATGGCATTATTTTGTGTGGTTTCTATTTTCTGTGCCTGCACCTGACAATCGCATAACAAAAATACGACACATAAAATTCCAATTTTTAACATTTTATTCATTGCGGTACCTCCTTATTTTATCCAATAATTTTCTGCTTATTATAAATGGATGCAGGTAAAAATACAAGAATAAGTTTAGAAAAGGAATTGTAAATTGATTTTTAATATGCTAATATAAATTTAAACGTGATTTTAGAAAAATTTTGCGAGGACAATGAAGGAGGACAAAATCATGCTGGTATCTGTTCTGGGAGATTCAATTAGCACTTACGAAGGGTATATTCCAGCAAACTACAAGCTGTATTATGATGAGGATAGGCAGAAAATAAATGGTCTGATTTCGGTATATGATACTTGGTGGGCGAAAGTGAATCAATATTTGAAAGCCTATTTATGTGTCAATAATTCATTTTCGGGAAGCAAAGTGAGTGGCGAATTTCCGAGCGCATCGAGTGAGAAAAGAGCCTCCGCACTGCATAAAATGGAGCATTATCCGGATGTAATACTGGTTTATATGGGGACGAATGATTTTGGTTTTGGTGTTCCGTTGGAAACGTTTGCAAAAGATTACCGAAAAATGATGGAGCGGCTTCGCAAAAATTATCCGATTGCCCGCATTTTGTGTGCGACAATTGCGAGGAGTTATATGAAGGAAAACCCAGATTGGAAATTTCATGAAATGTATGGCGGGACAGCTCTGGAAGAATACAATCAGGCAATTCGAGATGCGGTGAACGAACGTGATGACATCGTGCTAATGGATCTCCCGGAAGAGGGAATGCGCTATGAAACGCTGGATGGCACGCATCCGACACGGCGGGGACATGAGGAGCTGGCACAGATGTGGATTGGGTGTTTGGAGAAAATGCGATAATGAAAGGAAGAGATGACATGTTTAAATTACTACAAAATGAATATGAAGAATATCGAGAATATTTCAAAGAATTAGAATTGATACAGCGTCAATATAACCAGGAAGAGGCTTATTACTTTATAATCAATAAGTTGATAAGAGATAGTATAGACGACAAGGATATAAGTGTAAGGGATGTACATAAGGTGAGTACTTTGACAGGGGAGAATGCAAATAAACTTTCTGGAAGAAATGAATACTTAATAGGATATGGTGGACAGGCACCAGATTTTGTTATACTTGATAATCGTTTTAAAGAAAGCGAAGACGGGAATCAGTCTGATAAAGTATATGGATGCGTTGAAATAAAGCCATTTTCAAAGGAAAATGCAAAATTATATAGAAAATATATTCAGCTAATAGAAGAACTGTTGGAGAAGAAATCATTCCAATTAGTTCATGAAAAATTATGTCAAAATATGATAAAAATGGAATTCGAATCGTTGAAGAAAAAAGAAGAGTTTATTAAAAAATACTCACAAGAGAACAAAGAGCAGATTCTTATTCCTTTGGAGAATGAAGGCATAACGGGAAAGGTATTTTTTTGTGATGGGAACAAGGATCTGTGTTTACAGATTGAGGAAAATCAATCAATAGAATTTGAAGATAATAAAATAAAACCGCTGAAAATTCAAATGCAGAATGATAAAGCAGTTCTTGTTCCACGAGAAAGAAAAAACCTGGAATGTGAATATCTTGTAAAATTAAAGAGCAAAAAAATAAAAGAAAAGTTTTCTCAAGAAAACAAGGAATGTTGTAATACAATAGTTTGTGAACTACTTAAAGAATTAGTTGGGTTTAAGAAAGTTATCTTTACTAATGGATATCAATGGATATTAATGCAATGTAAAGAGGTTGAATATTCAGAGACTAACTTTGAAAAAGTAAAGGATAGGAACGAGATTAAAGTAACGTCACCAATAACAGTCAATGCTTTTCGGTGTAAATCATTAGCCGATTTTTATCCTGAGCCAAAAGATGAGGAGACTTTTGAAAAATTAAAGAAGGAGCAATGTCAAGACATGAGTGATATGAGTAAAAGGCTTGATGCAGAAAAACAAAAGTTAAAAATCCCCCTCACAGAATTCCAAACAGACGAAGACTTTAAAGCATGGACCGCCATGACTTTTGCCGAGTTGCAACAACACAACTTTGAACAGTGGTTACACTTAAAATTAGAAATTAATAGAATTTTTAAAGAAGCAAAATCACAATCCCAACAAGGAGAGGAGAAAATTGGAAATGACGAATAATATTCCGCAAATTATGATGCTAAGCGCAAATAATATTTTTGAATATTGCGAAAAAAAGAAAATAACGTTAGTGTAAAACACCTTTTGCAAAAACAAAATTTTTAGAAAAAGCTATTGAAATTGTCACAGGATTGGTTTGCTTATATTTTTCCGAAGAACAATTTATGCTATCCCGATGTAAAGTTACATTTGCAAATGTCAATATTGACTGGTATGATTTAGAAGAGGGAAAATAGAACATGCCAAGGTGTGTTTGGAAAGGAGAACCATTATGGCATTAGAAAACAAACTTAATATTACGGATTCCACAGAATTGGCAAGAATGCAAGAAAAAATCAGTAAGAAAAAAGCGGTTGAGTTGTTTGAAAATGGATATTTGGATCAATATAAGCCAGGAACATTTCAGATGCTGGCGGCGATTCATAAATATTTATTTGATGAGATATATGATTTTGCGGGGAAAATACGAACTGTAAATATGACAAAAGGGAATTTTAGATTTGCGCCGGTTATGTATCTGGAAGCGGCAATTGAGAATATTGAGAAGATGCCGCAGACAACATTTGATGAAATTATTGAAAAATATGTAGAGATGAACATAGCACATCCGTTTCGCGAAGGGAATGGAAGAAGTACCAGAATATGGCTGGATTTGCTCCTGAAAGAAGAATTGAATGTGGTTGTTGACTGGAGTTTGGTTGACAAAGAAGATTATTTGCTGGCGATGGAACGGAGCCCGATAAAAGATATTGAGATAAAACATCTATTGAAGAAGGCATTGACAGATAAAGTCAATGACCGCGAAATGTATATGAAGGGCATAGACCACAGTTATTATTATGAAGGGTATGCCGTGTATAAAACGGAGGAGTTGTAAGGAGATAATGTGCAGTAAGGCATGAAAATTTTTCGTAGATAAAGAGTTATGTGATTTTTTTATATGTTAAAGAAAAACATTATGAGAATACAATATTAGTTTTGAAAAAAATGGTGGACAGGTCTCTTTTGTTTCGTGTTATGCCAAATTACAATTCTTTCATTTTGGCATGATAGCCTGTCGTGTCAGAGTCATGCCAAACAACGTTTTCAGGCCTTCCGGCATGCCCGCTTGTCTTGCGAAAGTTATGCCAAACAACACTTTTTCTCCTGTGGAATGACCAATCCTCCTTTTTCCCAATTCACGAATCAATCATTACGGTCAAAAAGAGAAAAAACATCAAAAAAATACCGTAAAAATTGGTAAAATAAGGAAAACGATGTTAAAAATTAACATTTTTTACGGTCAAAAAGACAAAAATAACACGAAAATACCGTAAAACCGCCAAAGAATGTAAAAATATGGAAGAAAATCACGGGAAATTACGGTAAAATTCCAAATTTTTTCATAGTTTGTCCGTAATCGTTGCTTGCCCCGAGTCCGTGGCACCTTCAGCTAACATTTTCCGAATTACCCCAAGTCCGTGGAACCCTGAGCTCCCATTTTCCGTAATCGATGCTTGCCCCAAGTCCGTGGCGCCCTGCGCCCCCGCAGCACGAGAGTCCCCCGCAGCACGAGAGTCCCCCGTAACACCAGAGCCCCCCCACAGCGCCCAGAGCCCCCTCCCCCCTATCGAGAAAATATCGCCAAATTCTGCAAACTTTCCTCAAAAAGAAACACTTGCCCCATCGAATTTTTCGTTGTATAATGATAGGCAGAAAAATATTCAGTTTGGAGGAAGAAAAAATGAACTTAAATTTAAGGCCTGCAGAAGAATGTAAATATGATGCGGTTTCGCTTGGCGAAGTAATGCTTCGTTTGGATCCGGGCGAAGGGCGCATTCGTACCGCAAGATCGTTTCGTGCCTGGGAAGGCGGCGGTGAGTACAATGTAGTTCGTGGCTTGAGAAGATGCTTTGGCATGAACACAGGTGTGATCACGGCATTTGCGGACAATGAAGTAGGTAAATTGATGGAAGACTTCATTTTGCAGGGCGGTGTCGACACTTCTTTGATCAAATGGATGGAGACCGACGGAATCGGACGTGTATGCCGTAACGGTTTGAATTTTACCGAGCGTGGATTTGGTATCCGTGGCGCCGTAGGATGTTCTGACCGTGCTAACACAGCCATTTCAAAGGCAAAACCGGAAGATTTTGACTTTGATTATATCTTTGGCGAACTGGGTGCGCGCTGGTTACATACCGGTGGAATTTATGCCGCTTTGTCCGAGCAGTCATGCGAGACCGTATTGGCAGCCATCAAGGCAGCGAAGAAGTACGGAACCATCGTTTCTTATGACCTCAACTACCGTCCATCCATGTGGAGTGCGATCGGCGGTATCGAGAAAGCGCAGGAAGTAAATAAAGAAATCGCCAAATACGTAGACGTAATGATCGGAAATGAAGAAGATTTCACGGCTTGTCTTGGATTTGAGATCGAGGGAAATGATGCCAATCTGAAAGAATTGAATTTGGACGGATACAAGAAAATGATCAACGAGGCAGCGAAGACTTATCCAAACTTTAAAGCGGTAGCAACGACACTTCGTGAAGTAAAGACAGCGACAGTCAATGACTGGAGTGCAATCTGCTGGGCAGACGGCGAGATCTTCAAAGCCAAAGATTACAAAGGACTTGAGATCATGGACCGTGTGGGCGGCGGAGATTCCTTTGCTTCCGGTCTGATCTATGGTTTGATGACAACAGAAAATGCCGAACTTGCTGTAAATTATGGTGCAGCTCACGGTGCATTGGCAATGACAACCCCTGGTGATACTACGATGGCAAGCAAGAAAGAAGTAGAAGCTATCATGGGTGGTGCAGGAGCACGTGTACAGCGATAATGAAGCAAGAATCAGCAGATAAATCAGTATCAATTTGTATGGAGGAATGACATGTATAAAATTAATGACAACTATTTAAAATTACCTGGAAGTTACCTTTTTTCGACGATTGCGAAGAAAGTAAATGCGTATACAGCAGCAAATCCGGACAAAAAAGTGATCCGTCTCGGAATCGGAGACGTAACACTTCCTCTTGCGCCGGCAGTCATTGACGCAATGCACAAAGCCGTTGATGAGATGGCTCATGCCGAGACATTTCACGGGTATGCACCGGATCTTGGCTATGAATTTCTGCGCAGTGCGATCGTAGAAAACGATTATAAAGCACGCGGCGTGGACATTGCCATCGATGAGATCTTCGTCAGCGACGGAGCAAAGAGCGATTCCGGAAACATCGGAGACATTTTCGCACAGAATAACCGTATCGCAGTATGTGATCCGGTTTACCCGGTTTATGTAGATACCAATGCCATGGCAGGTAGAACCGGAGACTACGTGAAAGAGAAAGAAGCATGGTCAAATGTAATTTATATGCCATGTACCGCAGAAAATAATTTTGTACCGGAACTTCCAAAAGAGACACCGGACATCATTTACATCTGCTGTCCAAACAATCCGACCGGAACGACATTAAATAAAGATCAACTTCAGAAATGGGTTGACTTTGCTTTGACAAAAGGTGCTGTTATCATTTATGATGCAGCTTATGAAGCATACATTTCCGAGGACGACGTACCACACAGCATTTACGAATGCGATGGCGCGAAGAAATGTGCGATCGAGATGAGAAGTTTCTCTAAAAATGCCGGATTTACCGGAACTCGTCTTGGATTTACCGTAATTCCGAAAGAGCTTACCTGTGACGGTGTGTCACTGAACAGTCTCTGGGCGAGAAGACACGGAACCAAGTTCAACGGAGCACCTTATATTATCCAGCGCGCCGGTGAAGCGGTATACAGTCCGGAAGGAAAGAAACAGACAAAAGAGCAGATTGCATATTACATGAACAATGCAAAGATCATCCGCGAGGGATTGACAAATGCCGGATATACCGTGTTTGGCGGTGTAAACGCACCATATATCTGGTTGAAGACGCCGGACAATATGACATCCTGGGAGTTCTTCGATTATTTGCTTGAGAACCTGAACATCGTCGGAACACCGGGAAGCGGCTTCGGACCGAGCGGAGAGGGATATTTCCGACTGACTGCATTTGGCTCTTTAGAGAATACCAAAGAGGCGATGGAGCGCATCGTAAAATAAATTCGTGCCATGTCGTCTCAGAATGGAGGTCTATATGAAGAAACGTAGTAAAGTAACCGCAGTGCTGCTTAGTCTGGCATTGTTGATCTGTGCCCTGCCGACCACGGTTGTGAAGGCAGATTCCACAGGAAATTCGGATGATACATCCGTAGAGGTTTCTCCTTATATCTCATTGGGAGCAGACTTGAACGCACAGCAGAAAGACATTGTCCTGGCACTTCTGGGTGTAACCGAGGCGGACCTTGACAATTATGAAGTGTTACAAGTGACAAATAAAGATGAGCATGAATACTTAGATGATTATCTCTCCGCGTCAGTGATCGGTACGAAGGCACTTTCGTCCGTCCGTATCGAAAAAGGCGAAGAGGGAAAAGGCATTCATGTAGAGACAAAAAATATCACTTATTGTACGAGCGGAATGTACACCAATGCATTGATTACCGCAGGTATCACGGATGCGGATGTGATCGTTGCCGGTCCGTTTGAACTCTCCGGTACGGCAGCGCTTGTCGGGGCAATGAAAGCCTATGAGGCAATGACCGGCGAGACATTGAGCGATGACCGCGAAGATGCAGCCACCAACGAACTTGTGTTGACCAGTGAACTGGCACAGAGCATTGGCTCCGACGATGCCGAGAAGCTGATGGCACTTGTGAAAGAAAAAGTGGCAAACGGCGATATCAAAGATGCGGATGATCTTCAGAAAGCGATCGAAGAATCGGCCGATGAACTTGGTGTCAGCCTGACGGATGCGCAGAAGCAGAAACTCGCACAATTATTTGACAAAATCAGTAAATTGGATCTTGATGTTGACAAGCTGAAGCAGCAGGCAGAAAGCATCTACAACAAACTCCAGGATTTGGGATTGACGGTAGATGAGGCACAGGGCTGGCTTGACAAGATCGTATCGTTCTTTAAGAAAATTGCCGAGACGGTATCGTCCTGGTTCTAAGTGAAAATTATGAAATCTCCCTGTTTTGGTGCGGTGGCACCAAGGCGGGGAGATTTTTTTAACTTGCCATTCTCGATCCCTCTGTGGTATAATAAACTATGTGTGCGTAAACGCATGAAAAGAGATGGAGGAATGTTACATGAAGATAAGTGTAGTTATTGCTTATCACGATGAAAAACAGTATATAAAAGACTGTTTGGCGAGCCTGGCAGAGCAGACATTTCAGGACTTTGAAGTGATCCTTGTCTGTGATGGATGCGAGGCGCCGGAAGAAGGGATTCCGGAGACGCTGAACATTGTTACCGTGATGCAGGAAGAAAAGGGTGTCGCGGGGGCGAGAAACGCGGGAATAGAAAAGACACAGGGAGAATATGTAGTGTTTTTGGATGCCGACGATTATCTGGCAGAGGATACGCTGGAGGCATTGGCAGAGAAAGCGGAACCGGAAACGGTAGTTTACATTTCCAAAACCGAGACATGGTACAGCCGCAAGGTGTATCAGGACAATGGGGAAAAATTAGACGAACAAAATGATACCAATGGCGACGAAGGAGAAGAGACCAAGGTTGATCCGGAAAATCCATATGAGTATCTCATTGCAAATACCAAAAAATGGCAAAATATATCGACGCTGGGATTGCTGATTCCGCGCAGACTTTTGATGGAAAATCCAATCCGTTTCTGCGAAGAATTGGAATACGATTCCGATATTCCGGTGCTGATGGAAGTGTTGGCAAAGGCACCAAAGACGGTTTATCAGGAAAAAGGAACTTATATAAAGAGAAAGCACAACGATCCGATCAATCTGCCATCGCTTTTGCAGAAAAAGGATGCCGCGAAAAAAGTGGCAGAGGCGATGAAGAGTTACGAGATGGCAAGCCGGTTTGTGGACAAAGAAAACGGCAGAGCATTTCATTATCGCTTCGCGATGTGCCTTGTGACGATGATCGCGCCATTTATGATCGAGAGCAAGGCGGCAGAGAGAAAAGAGACCGCTAAGGAATTAAAACAGACACTGGAAATTATTGGAAAAGATGGATGGGCTGATATTCCACTGAAGCATCATCCGAGAAAGCTGATTGCTTATGGTCTTGCCGGAGATGCGGACAAGATTGTGAAAAAGACGCGAAATCATGCGAGACGACAGACCTTGTTCCGCGTATGTACGAGCCGTGCAAAATGTAAGCGGTATTTGTATGAAAAAGTTTTCAGTAAGATGAAAATGCTCGACGACATGGTGATTTTTGAGAGCTTCTTTGGAAAAAGTTATTCGGACAGTCCAAAGTACATCTTTGAATATATGAACGAGACGTATCCGGGAAAGTACCGGTATATGTGGGTGAATGCAGGAAAGAAATTGAATCTGCCGTATCCGTCAAAGCAGATGAAGCGGTTCAGTTTTAAATATTTCTTTTACATGGCAAGAGCCAAATACATCGTATTTAATGGAAGACAGCCACAGTATTTTATCAAGCGGAAAGGCAATGTCTTTTTGGAGACGTGGCACGGAACGCCGTTGAAAAAACTCGTATTTGATATGGAAGATGTGACGACGGCATCGCCGCTTTACAAAGAGCAGTTCTATATCCAGACACGGTCATGGGATTATCTCGTCGCACCGAACCGGTTTTCCGAGGACGTTTTCCGACATGCATTCATGTACGACGGAAAAATGCTTGAAACGGGATATCCGAGAAATGACATCTTGTATTGTCAAGATAAGGAAAAACGGATGCGTGAGATCAAGGAAGAACTGCATCTGCCGCAGGATAAAAAAATTATTTTGTATGCGCCGACATGGCGTGACGACGAATTTTACGGGCATGCCAAATACAAATTTACGTTGCAGTTAGACCTTGCAAAAATGCAGAAAGAGCTTGGGGATGAATACATCATTTTGCTGCGGACGCATTATTTTATCGCCGATGTGCTCGATCTTTCGGAGTATGAGGGATTTGCGTACAATCTGAGCAAATACGATGACATTGCGCGACTGTATCTCATCTCGGATGTGCTGATCACGGATTATTCGTCCGTATTTTTCGATTATGCGAATCTGCGCCGCCCGATGCTGTTCTTTACGTATGATCTGGAGAAGTATCGCAGTGTACTCCGCGGATTTTACATCGATGTGGAAGAAGAACTTCCGGGACCGATGCTGATGACGACGGATGAAGTGATCGGAGCATTGCAGAACATTGAAAATGTTGTAACGGAGTATAGCGATAAGTATACCGCGTTTTGCGATAAATATTGTGCCTGGGAAGACGGAACGGCGGCAAAAAAAGTCGTGGAGACCGTGTTTTCGGACAAAAGTAACAAATAATATAAGATAGAAGGTTTAAGAGAAATGGCTAAGATTAGTATCATTGTTCCTTATTTGAAAGGACCGGCGTACTTAGAAGATTGTATTCAGAGTATTGAAGATCAGAAAATGGACGACATTGAAGTGGTTCTTGTGGATGACAAGGATGGACATGACGTGCCGGAAGCAATTCTGCAGAAGAGTTTTGTCAAATATGTCCGCATGGAAGACGAAAAAGATGTCGATGAATTTTATGAAAAAAAAGGAATTTTTTTGGAAGAACGCAGACGCAAACGTCTGGGGATGAATAAAGAAGAATATGCTGCTTATCTGCTGCAAAAAGAACAGCAGAAAGAGGAAGAAGAGGAAGCGGATGATGCGAATGTCGATAATCCGGTCGAGGGTGAATTGGAACTGCCACTTCGACCATTTGGCGTGGCAGCAGCGAGAAATACCGGTGTAAAATATGCGACAGGTACGTATCTGTATTTTCTGGATGCAGATGACTATTTGTTAGAGGATGCGCTTCCCAAATTATACCATCTTGCCGAAGAGAAACAGGCGGACATCGTAACCGGAAACCGTTATGCTTCCTGGTTCCGTCCAATCAGTTTTGATTTTGAAAAAGCAAAGGCGGACTCGGAGATTGAGGGAATTGTGCCACTTGAAGGCGAGACGTTGGAGGCGGTATTGTCAACGCGCTTTACGATGCAGCATTTTCTGATCCGCAGATCGTATTATGACGCGCAGGGCGTATCGTTTGATGAGATGATCACATTTTATTCGGATGTTCCGGTCATCGCAAAACTGCTCGCCGGTGCGAAAGGGAAAATGTGGGTAGACGGCAGCAGTATTTATGTATGGCGCCGCCGCAACGATCCGATCCATCTGCCGGCACTCAGCCAGAAGAAGAGAAAACGCAGAACCGATGATTATATCGAGAGTTATGAGAAGGCAAAAGAAGAGATCAAAGATGCGGAGGAATCTTTGCAATTTGCGTTAAACCGTCGTTTGTGCCGGTTTACGATCAGTAAATTTCCAAACCGCCTGAAGGGCGCAAAGAGTGTACGTTATACGAAAAATCTGCGGAAGATTCCGAAAGATCAGTTGAAGAAGATTAAGAAAGAATTGACTTTCTTCCATGGAATCGAACTGGGGTATATTGTAAAAGGAAAATACCGCACAGCGAAGCCATTTGAGCGGCTGGCGCACGTGATGCAGAAAAAGCGTGGTCTGTTTGGAAAACCGATCCAGTACTGGCGGTTCCTTGACAAACATATTTTCCGGAAAATGCCAGTCAAAGAGAACTGGGTATTTGTTGAAAGTTTCTTTGGAAAGAGTTATTCGGACAGTCCGAAATATTTGTATGAATATTTATATGATACATACGGAGATAAATATCATTACATCTGGTGCCTCAATAAGCGTGCCAAGGAGATGAAAGGGCATCCGCCGATCTGTAAGCGGCATACCCTCCGTTATGTATATTATTTGTCCCGTTCGAAGTACATTATCTGCAATACGAGACAGCCGGCGTGGTTTAAAAAGCGCCCGGAAGTGATGTTTTTGGAAACATGGCATGGAACACCGCTCAAAAAGCTGGCGTTTGACCTGGATGATATTCATGCGGCAAGCCAGAATCATAAGACGATGTTCTACCGTCAGGGTAAGGCTTGGAATTATCTGATCTCCGCAAACCGTTTTTCGACGGATGTATTTGAGCGCGCATTCTGCGTGCCTCGCGAAAAGATCATTGAGGTCGGATATCCAAGGAATGACATTTTGTATTCGGAGCGGGCAGATGAGATCGCAAAAGAAGTGAAGAAAGAATTTGGCATTCCGGAAGATAAGCGCGTTATCCTGTATGCGCCGACATGGCGAGACAACCAGTTTTATGGAAAAGGAAAATACAAATTCACACTGGCGATGGATCTGGAGCGTATGCGGAAAGAGTTTGGAAAAGACAGTGTCATCCTGCTTCGTACGCATTATTATATCGCTGACAGTCTGGATTTGACCGGACTGGAAGATTTTGTATACAATGGAAGCACCTACAACGATGTATCCCGTTTGTATCTGGCAAGTGATATTTGTATCACGGATTATTCATCCGTATTTTTTGACTATGCGAACCTGCGTCGCCCGATGCTGTTCTTTGCGTATGATTATGAAGATTATAAAGACGAGATCCGCGGAATGTATTTTGACATGAATACCGAACTTCCGGGACCGATTGTACAAACCAATGACGAACTTGTGGATGCCCTGCATCATATCGATGAAATTTCGGAGAAATACAAAAAACGTTATGACCGCTTTTATGACAAATTCTGCCATGTAGATGACGGACATGCGTCAAAACGTGCGATCGATATTGTGTTCGAAGGGGCAAAACCTACTTTTGCAGAAACGGAGGAATGATGTGAGAACCGTGATTCGATATATCGTAAAAAAGCTGGTTATCCTGTTGTACCGGATTATGTGTGTGATCATACCGGTCAATAAAAAGCGTATTGTATTTGACTCCAGTCTCGGAAAAAGCTATTCGGGAAATCCGCGTCATATCTTTGAATATATGGTAGAAAATGGCTATCAGGAAAAATGGGAATGCACGTGGTTTTACGAAAATGACCCATATCCGATACCGGGGGATGGCTATCAGTTCCGATATGGACGATTGCGATACTTATATTATATGGCAACTGCGAAAGTGTGGGTGTTTGACTGCCGCCAGCCGGAATGGCTGATCAAGCGAAAGGGCTGTTATTACATTCAGACATGGCATGGAACACCGCTGAAAAAGCTGGTTCTTGACATGGAAGATGTGTTTATGGTAAATGAGACGGATATCGAGTCCTATCAGAAGGGCTTTGTGAAAAATGTGCAGAGCTGGGATTTTCTCATTTCCCAGAATCCGTTTTCCACGACGACATTCCGGCGCGCATTTGATTTCAATAAATGTATGCTGGAGATCGGATATCCGCGAAATGACATATTGTTTAAGAAGAACAATGAGGAAGACATCGTGCGGTTAAAACGCCGCCTGGGGCTGCCACTGGATAAGAAGATCCTGCTGTATGCACCGACGTTCCGCGATGATGAGTTTAATGAAAATTCGAGTTACAAATTCAGTCCGAAGCTGTCGTTTCAGAAATTGAAAGAGGCGCTGCAGGAGGAGTACATTTTGATCGTCAAATATCATTATCTCATTATGGATTACATTGACTGGTTCCAGCACAAAGGATTTATCTATCATTTTGACCAGAGTAATGACATTGCGGAGTTATTTTTGGTGTCCGATATGCTGATCACGGATTATTCCTCTGTCATGTTTGACTATAGTATATTACACCGACCAATGTTCTTTTATGCATACGATCTGGATAAATACAAAAATGATCTGCGTGGTTTTTATTTTGATTACCGCGGGGAGATGCCGGGACCGATTTCGGCGGATACCGATGAATTGATCCGTGATATCAAAAATTACAATGCTTCCGAATACGAGGAGCGTTATGAAAATTTCCGCAAAAAATACAATTGCTGGGACGACGGAAATGCCTCGGCAAAAGTGGTGGATACAATAAAAGAATTATTGTAACTATTCAGGACGCCCCTCCCCGCACATTCGCATTTCGAACACTTCGTGTTCTTTCTTGCCTTTGACAAGGCTAAAAATGTTCATATGGGGAGGGGAGCCCTATTAGGATCTAAATGTATGGAAATCAAAGCCTCTTACGTGCAAGCACGACGATTCATTGATTTCCATACATTGATCCTGAATAGTTACGAATTATTGAAAAGTTAGCGATAAGGACTGCTCACGAGGCAGTCCTTTTTTCTAACTCTACCAGGGGAACCGGCATTAGGGATAACACAGCGACCATAACCCAATGCATCGGGCTGAGTGGTACGGTATGGAAGATGAATTGCAATGGTGCATACGTAATAACGGCACATTGCAGCGCGATGCACAAAAAGGAACTGGCTGCCAGTTTGCGGTTTCCGAGGATTCCGATATGGAAAAGGGATTCTTTTGTGCTTCGCATATTGAAGGAATGCACGAGCTGCGACAAGGACAATACGGCGAAACACATGGTGCTTCCGACGTCAGCGCCGCCGGTTTTGTGCCCCAGCAGATAGGCGAAGAGGGCAAGGGAGCCGATGAACATGCCTTCCACGAAGATACGGAACATTCCACCGCCGCCAAAAAGTCCTTTTTTATCGGAGCGCGGCGGTTCTTTCATAATGTCTTTTTCCGGCGGTTCCAGTCCGAGACAGATTGCCGGGAAGGAGTCGGTCACCAGATTGATAAAGAGAAGTTGAACCGGCAGCAGTGGCGAATTGTGCCCCAGCAAGATGGCGGCGAAGATGGTCATGATCTCGCCGATGTTGCAGGACAGCAGGAAATGAACGGCTTTTTTGATGTTCTGATAAATTCCGCGTCCTTCTTCGACGGCATCGACGATGGTGGCAAAGTTGTCATCCATAAGCACCATATCAGCGGCATTTTTGGCAACATCGGTACCGGATTTTCCCATTGCGCAGCCAATATCGGCTTTTTGCAGGGCGGGCGCATCGTTGACTCCGTCGCCGGTCATGGCGACGACTTCTCCCTGTGATTGAAAGGCTTTTACAAGGCGCACTTTGTGGGTCGGCGAAACACGGGCATAGATACTGTGACTGTGTATCACATCCGCTAGTTCGGCATCGGAAAGTTGTTCGAGCTCAGGCCCGGTCATAACTTCGCTGTCGTTTTTGCAGATGCCAAGAGACTGGCCGATGGAAGAGGCGGTCAATTTGTGGTCCCCGGTGATCATAACCGGCCGGATACCGGCTCGCCGGCACCTTGCGACGGCGAAAGGCGCCTCTTTTCGCGGAGGATCCATAAAGGCGGCAAAGCCGACAAAGATCAGGTTATTGTCGCAGTTTTTATGTACGGAAGAAGGAGCCGTTTTTGGCAGATCACGATATCCAATGGCAAGCACACGGAGCGCATCTCCGGCATACATTTGCAAGATGTCACCGAGGTGCTTTTTTTGCAGGGAACTAAGCGGTTTTTCTCCTTCTTTTGTCAATATTTTTGTACAACGCGATAAAAGAATTTCCGGTGCGCCTTTTGTGATACAGCGCAGGCCGCCGGAAAAAGAGTGGATCGTGGTCATTCTTTTTCTCTTAGAATCAAACGGAATTTCATCGATCAAAGGAAAACTTTTTTCCCATTTTTTTACAGGATAAGACTGCTCATCTGCAAAGTGGTAAATGGCTTTTTCTACCGGACTGCGACCGTGGCTGGCTAACGTGAAAAATTCAAACAATTTTTCCGGTTCCACGAAGGAGTGCGATTTTGTCATTGTCATTTTGTTTTCGGTCAAAGTTCCGGTCTTGTCAGAACAGATAACGGTGGCACTTCCCAGCGTCTCTACCGCAGGAAGCCGGCGAATGACTGCATTTTTCTTCGCCATGCGTTCGACGCCGAGCGAGAGCATGATCGTGACGAGAGCCGGCAGACTTTCCGGAATGGCAGCGACACCAAGGCTTACAGAAGTCATAAACATATCAAGGAGTGGCTGTTTTTTCAAAATCCCCAAAAAGAATATGAGGACGCAGATTCCCAGAGCAAGTACGCCGAGAAGTTTACCGGTGTGATTCAGCTTTTTTTGCAGCGGCGTATCCGGCGGTGTTTCGGAGGAAATCAGATCGGCAATCTTTCCCAGTTCGGTCTGCATCCCGGTCGCGGTGACGACGGCTGTCCCGCTTCCTCCGACGACAATTGTTCCGGCGAAAACCATATTGGTTTTGTCCGCAAGGGAAGGCGTTATATCGGATAAAGGATTTACAGTTTTTTCCACCGAGTGTGTCTCGCCCGTCAAAGCAGATTCTTCCACGGAAAGAGACAGACTTGTCAATAATCTGGCGTCGGCGGGCACGAGGTGCCCGGATTCCAACAAGATAATATCGCCTGGTACGAGGGCAGTAGCTTCGATCTGTTTTGTATCTCCGCCTCGCAGACAGAGTGCCAGAGGGGCAGATAGTTCTTTGAGCGCCTCAAGTGAGCGGCGCGCACGTGCTTCCTGAAAAACACCGAGAACCGCATTGAGAATGACAATCGCCAAAATGATCGCCGGTTCAACGAGATCGATCTGCCCTTGCAGATACGAAACCAAAAAAGAGATCAATGCGGCGATAAGCAGCGTAATGATCATGAAATCTTTCATTTGATTTAAGAAGGAAACAAACAGGCTTTCCGGCTTCTTGTGCGCCAGTTCATTTGTGCCGTAAGTGCTTCGGCGTTTTGCCGCTTCTTTTTCTGAAAGTCCGGTTGTTTCGGATGTCTTCCAGTGAGCAAGAACTTCTTTCGGGGTACGGCGTTCCCAGGATAATGGATTCATAATGCCCTCCTTTGGCAGTAGTACAATTCAGTCTATGCGGCAGGAAGGGAAAAAAGCACCGGAAGGGAAAGAAAACATAAGATGATACTAGGGTATCAAAGTCAGTGATTTTCCGTGTTTACACGAGAAAATCACTGACCTTGATACCCGAACAAACATAAGAACGGAGCGCTGTGGCGCGGAGTTCGCATGTTTGTAGGGACGCGGAAGCTGCGGAGCAGCGGAGCGGAGTGTAGTATCATGTTACTCACAGGAACGGAGTGCTGTGGCACGGAGTTCGCATGTTTGTAGGGACGCGGAAGCTGCGGAGCAGCGGAGCGTGCGGGTTTGCAGGGACGGCGGCAAAAAGGCAACGCAAAAAGGGAAACTCGGCGAAATCCGCTGCCTTTAGAACTGGCAAGAAGCCTAAAAGGCAACGAAATTAGAGGAAATTGTCGGAATCCGTTGCCTTTAAAGTTGGCAAGAAGCTAAAAAGGCAACGCAAAAAGGGAAACCCGGCGAAATTCGCTGCCTTTAAAGTTGGCAAGAAGCTAAAAAGGCAACGCAAAAAGAGAAACACGGCGAAATCCGCTGCTTTTAGAGCTGGCAAGAAGCCTAAAAGGCAACGAAATCAGAGGAAATTGTCGAAATCCGTTGCCTTTCCCCGCTGAGGGGAGGCGAAAAGGCAACGCAAAAAGGGAACCCCGGCAAAATCCGTTGCCTTTACCGCTGGCAAGAAGCTAAAAAGGGAAACAAAAAAGGGAAAGGAGGTTAATACATGTTATGGATCATTTTACTTGCCCTGTCGGCGACGGTGGATTCATGGGCGGTAGGGATGACATATAAAGCGCAGAAGATCAAGATCCCGTTGGCGGCGAAGGGGATGATCTCGCTGGTGTCCGGAATGACGGCGCTGATAGCGGTGCTTTTCGGCAGACTGCTTTCAGAGATTTTGCCAATTGCCGCCATTCAGGCATCCGGTGGAACTTTGCTGGCGGTCATGGGCGTGAAAGCATTGTGGCAGATAAAAAAGGAAAAAGAAAAGACCAACTATGATCTGGATCTCTCGCAGAAAATCGAGACGTGGGAGGCGGTCTGGATGGGGACGGTGCTGTCCGCGGATTCCTTTTTGGTGGGAATCGGACTGGTACAATATGGAAATCAGGCTTATGCTTTTCCTGCTCTGGTGACCGTTCTTACAGGGGGATTTCTTATTTTGGCACAACAAATTCGGTACTGGAGAATATTTGATTACATTTCTGCTGCATTTTTGACACTCGCCGGAATATTTCAGCTATTTACTACATTATAACGTAATAACTAATGATAATGTAATGATTGATGTAAAAATGAAACCGGGGTTTCCCATGAGGGATTTAGAACTCCGTCGGTGCATAGAGGGTGTAATATGCCCTCATGCACCGTTACGTGAGTTCTTTTAAGCGAAAGCGGTCCCGAATGGAAAGCGCTGGTTTCATTTTCTATTTTAATTATTACACTACATTTTCCTATTTACAAAAAGGACACTTTTATATACAATATTAGATAGGAAAGTCTGTTTTGTTATAGAATGGAGAAAGGCAGGAACGTGAAATGAGCATTGTAGCACAATTCTTTATGATAATGGGGGGAGTACTGACCGGATATGTAGGGATCGGTCTGGCGGCGGCCATTGGAAAGCTGGTTGGCGGCGGGATATTCCGCTTCCAATTCGACGAATTTATTTTCTTTATGGTGAGACTTAGCAAGTCAGGCAAACATTTCTCCTTTGGGCTGTGTGATCCACGGCCATACATAAAATGTCAGATGATCGATATGAAACCTACGAAAGTACGCGGGGTGATCTATGACGCATTTTCGATGGCAGTCGCGCTGTTTGTGACAGAGACAGTGTCATTGCAGCTGTTTGCGGCAAAGCGGATGCCATTTAATGCCTTTACGCTGCCGATGGCGATCGTGATGATCGGATATACGTGCTTTATTATTGTGCATCTTGTGTTTACGCAGAAAAAGAATGTCGGAGATAATCCGGGCGGGGCACTGCGGGAAGAGTACCAGCGCGTTTATGGGGAGATAAAAAAAGGAACAGAGCCGGGTGAAATCGAGATCAAAGACCTTGAATACACGGGGCATTTGACGGATCTTGGTGTATATAAAAAATATCTGATGTTAAAATATTATCATTTTTTGGATAAAGGAGATTACGCACAGGTGTCAAAAGTAATTGACGACCTGGAAAATTATGTGCCGGATAAATGCTCAAAAAGCGATCTTCCGATGCTTGCGGAGCTCGTGTTTTATCATGTTATTATTCGAAAAAATCAGGCAAAAGCGCAGTTTTACGGAAAATCATTCTGCAGTATGCTGGAGGGAAATGAGGCAGTCAATGAAAAACGAGTATTTGCGTATTGGCTTTTCTTTGAGCAGAAAGACCGAGGGGCGGCATTACAATATACGATGAAGACCTTGAAACAGATTTCGTCGTATCATTTAACGGGATGTCAGAATTTGGAAAAGAAACTACTGAGCGCGTTGATCAAGCGAATCGAACGTACAGCATAAAGAAGAGAGGGTAACGATGAAGGAAAAGATTTTGTCACTGGCACAGGGAAAATTTCGATATCAACAGCCCAAACTGCAGTTGTCGTTAAACCGGTTGATCCTGCAGGTGGAAGAAGGGGGCGAAAGTTCGGAACAGCTGGTGATCTCCAATGACGAAGGAACAAAAGTAAAAGGATTTGGAGCCAGTGAGGATATTCATTTTGACTTTTTCCCTGTATTTGATGGAAAAGAAAATCATGTAACTGTGCGCGTGAAAGCCGGAAACCGCAAGGCGGGCGAGGTGCTGACAGGAGTATTGTACCTTGTGACGGATTGTGGGGAGCAGACATTGCCGTATGAAGTGCGGATCGTAAAATCGTATTTGAAAGATTCCATGGGACGGTCGATTTCCGGCTATCCGGAATTTGTGCGCTTTGCCAAAGAAAATTTTGAAGAAGCAGTCCGGATTTTTTACCATCAGAAATTTCTTGATCGTTATCTGGAAACATTAGAAGACAAGAGGCTGTACCGGCATTTGACAAAAAAGAATTCCAAGAAAGAGGCATTAAAAGAATTTTTGGTGACGCACGGAGATATGGAAAAGGAGCCGGTACCGGAAGAAAAAACGCCGGAAGTACCAAAGACCGAGACAGAGGAAATTAAAAAGCCTGCCGGAAAGAGATTTCAGAAAAAGAAACAATGGAAACGGCTGATAACCGCCCATCTTCATTATATTATGAACAGCAGCCGTCGGGATCAGTGGATCGAGGCATTGCGTGCCTGCTTTCCGATGGACTATGCGCTGGAAGGCTATCTCGCATATTTGAAAAAGGACGAAGACGGAAAGCAGAAATATCTCAATCTGGCGGCAGGAGTGACAGAACCGGAAGAGGGGGCATCGATGGAACAGGTGCTTCGTTATCTGATCACCCAGTATATCAAATGTAAGATCACGAAAAATGAATTGGACAAAGATGAATTTTACTCCGAAGTCCGTCAATACCAGTCAGACGGCTATCAGCACATTTTCTGTACCGTTCTTTTGGAGCGCATGGGATATTATCAGGAAAATGTGATGGGGCTTTGGGAAGATCTGAACCAGTTGTGGGCGGATGGATGTTACAGTCCGTATCTGTATCTGTATCAGGCAATGATCCTTTTGCAGGAGCCGGATCTGCTCGTGCGGCTTGACCCACAGACAGTCGGAATCTGCCGTTTTGCTCTGCGTTACGATCTGCTGACGGAAAATGAAGTGCTTGCCATCTCGTTTTTGGCGGCAAAGAAAAAGAAAGAAACGCCGGCAATCCTTGCCCTTTTGATGGGATGCTATAAGAAATTCCATACGACAGATACACTGCATAGTATATGTGCTTTGCTGATCCGTGGGGAAAAACAGGGACCGCAGTATCTCAAATGGTTTGAACTCGGCGTAAAACATCATCTCCGGCTTACGGAACTGTATGAGTATTATATGTATTCACTGGGGGAGGAGGATTTTTCCAATCTCGACCCGGCGGTGTATTCGTATTTTGAGTATGAGAACCACTTGCGCGATTCCGTGAAGGCAAAATTTTTCCGGCACATTGTGGAAAACCGGGAAACACATCCACAGGAATACGCAGTTTATGAAAATCCCATTCATGATTATGTGATGAAGCAGGCAGAAAATGGAAAAATCAATGCGACCCTTGCTTATCTGTACAATGAATTGCTGCCGAAAGAAGCGGATATCACACAACTGGCAGACAAACTGCCGGATTTTATCTTTGCCTATCACATCGTATGCCACACGGACAAGAAAATCGTACGTGTCGCCGTAGTGCATGATGAAGGCGGCGGAGAGCAGAATTACCGCATGCAGGATGGCGGGGCGGTCGTACATATTGCAACGCCGAACTACCGGATCTATTTTGTTGATGACAATGGCTATTATCACGCAGGAACGGTTGATTACGAAATCAAAAAATTGTGCCGGCTCGATGAATTTGCAGAGATGTGCTACCAGTATGGCGCGGATTCGCTATTGGTAAAACTGCATTTGTTTGCAAAGATATTAGCGGAAAATGTGGAAATCAGTACGAAAGAGGCCATTTTGATCCATGAACTCGTGCGAAGCGACGTGCTTGGCGTGGAATACCAGCATAAGGGTTTATTGATATTGTACGATTATTATAAGTCCATCGGCGAGGATGCACTTTTGGAAGAAGTCATCCGCGACATCGATTTTCATTATATCAGCAGGGAGCGACAGGCGGGCATCCTGCAGACCATGATCCAGTATCAGATGAATGAGGACGCACTTGGGGTATTCCGCAAATACGAATTGACGGAATGCACACCGAAACTGATCCTGCTTTTGATCACGTGGGTTCTGGAAGAAAAACAGCAGAAATTCGATCCGTATTATATGCGAATCTGTGACTTCCTTTATGATAAGGGAGAGAAAAATAAAGTGACCCTTTCGTATCTGCTAAATTATTATATGGGCGATACGAAGAAGCTGCTTGATTTTTATAAGGCAGCGGAAAAAAATGGCGTGGAGATTCGCGACGGCGCATTGGAGCGGCTTCTCGGACAGGCCTTGTTTACCGGAGCAGATTTGCTTGCATTTGAAGAACCATTTGAAGAATATTATGAGTACGGGGCAAATCGTACATTGGCAAAAGCGTTTTTGTCAGAAATTTCCTATGAATATCTGACCGGCCGGCTCGAATTAACGGTGGAATGGAAAAACCGTATCGCCAAAGAAGGGCTGGCGACGCAGAATCCGGTGCTTGTTCTTGCAATACTCAAATATTTTTCGGCGCAGGAGACATTGTCGGCCAATGAATGCGAATGGACCCGTTTCCAGCTGGCAGAATGTGCGGCAAAGGGGAAGTATCTCGCTTTTATGAAAGATTTTAAGGGCAAGATGGAAGTGCCGTTTGAGATTGAGAATGCCCAGATGTTGGAATGGATCGCGTCCGGAAAAGGCGACGTTTATATCGAGATCAATAAGGAAAAACTTCTGCCGATGCGTAGAATCCTGCCGGATGTGTATTGTTTTGCGACAATTCTGTTTTCGGGCGAGACGTGCCAGTATCGCATTTTTGAGGGCGATATGGATGTACCAGTCAAAACCGGAGAGATGGTCGGCGGGAAGGCGGATCCATCCACGGAACCATCCTTTTACCGGCTGTTGCAGGGAATGAGAGAAGCGAAAGAAAGTGACCCGGCAGAGTATGACCGGCAGCTTCAGGAATTGAAAAAACGAAAAAATGGTGCGGCGCTGCTGCAGCCACTGTCGTGGGAAGGAGAGGCGAAGTAGACAATGAGCCAACGTAGTTTATATATCGGAGTAGATCTGAGAGAAGAAAATTCCAAGCTGGCACTGCTTGCGCCACAGGGAGAAGAGCCCAAACTCGTATTTGACCCGCGGGATAAGACGGAGAATACGCAGATTCCGACGGTGGTTACCATACCGGGTTCCCGGGAGACGGTTGGACATTTCCTAGAAAAAATTGTTAAAGGCGAGCCGATCTTTGCCGCCGGAGTGGAGAGTGACCCGGTCAACGTACTGGCGGCGTATTTTCAGAAAATATTGTCCTTTACGAGGCGCGAGTACCCGGAAGGAATGATACGGCGTCTGGTCGTTACGACAAAATACCGGGATTTCCGGTTTATCAGCCAGATTTATCAGGCATTGGAAAAACTTGGTATCGGTAAAGACCGTGCGATGGTAGTTGACCGCCGGCAGTGCTTTGTGTATTATGTCATGAACCAGAAAAAGGATCTGTGGGTGAACCAAGTCGGGGTGTTTGATTACGAAGATCACGAGATTACGTATTTTCAAATGCATGTCGACCGCTATCAGCATCCGCCGTTTGTTACGGTGATGGAGAGACAATATCCGGATTATGTAAAAATGCTCGAAGAGCCGGTTCCGGAAGAGAGTGGCGAAAATGCAAGAGGTTCTGTGGTGGAAGCGATGGTAAAGGGCGCGCTGCATGGACAGGTCATTACGACCGTGTATATGACCGGAAAAGGGTTCGCGGATGGCTTCGCCGATGCAATTATGAAACAGCTTTGCGTGGGACGGCATGTATTCCGCGGTGACAATCTGTATGTGTTTGGTGCCTGCTTTATCGCGCGTGAGTACAGCGGCGAAAAGAAGATGGAACCATTTCTCTATATGGACGAAGATACGATACCGGTCAACATTACGATGCAGGCGTATACGAATGCCAAAGTGCAGGAAATTATGCTGGCAAAAGCCGGTACGCCGTGGTATCAGGTAGATTATGAGGTGGATCTGATCGCCGATGGAGAAGAGGAATTGCAGATCCGGGTGTATCATGTGAGAGATAAGAGTACACGCACCCATATTCTTCCAATGGACGGGATTCAGGGGCGGCTTGACCGCAAAGCGCGGATTGGATTACAGATCCGCTTTGCCGGAGTTGACAAATGTATTTTTACGATCCGTGACAAGGGATTTGGAAACTTTTTCCCATCGTCACACCGGATCTGGGAAGAAACGATCATTGTGTAAAGGCAGGTGGTAATATGTTTATATTGTGTCAGGGGGATTTGGCAAAAGAGCCTTATATCATCCCGATTTCAGAAGTTCCTGTTTATTCTTTGGAAGAATTGTGTTATTATATGTATCATAATATTTACACAGTGACAGAGGAATTTTTCGATGAAAATCTGGTTCACTGGCTCAAAGGGCAGGTGCATCTCCGCACCCTTGCGATGAAGATGGAAAAACTTATCCGCAAGCACCACAATATCAAGGATCTGGTGGTAACACTGCTTTGTGCCTGTGATTATTATAAAAAAGAAGAGATTTTTTCACTGGTAGAAGTAATGGAAAACATTGCCAATCTTCCGCCGGAGAAAAAAGCCCGGATGAAGGCAGATAATTATTTGAAAGCCGGAAGATATGGAAGAAGTTTTCAGGAATATCAAAGCCTGCTGCACGGACCATTGGCAAAGGAACTCAGCACAAAAGAGTATGGGGATGTGCTTCATGATCAGGCGATTGCGATGTTTCATGTATCTTCGTTCCGCCAGGCAGCAGATGGCTTCAAGGAAGCGTACGCGCGTAATCACAGACCGGAGTCGCTGCAGCAGTATCTGTATGTACTTTTGGCATGCGGTGACAAAGAGATGTTTGACCGCGAATGCGAAGCAGCGGGAAAATCCGAAGAAGAAAAGAAGGCACTTTGTGAGGCATGGGAACAGGCATGCGGTACTGCCGGAAACGATTCGGACGAAGTTTGTATCAACCGCGCTGTGCGCGAGATAAAAGAATCGCTGGAAGAGCCATCGCAAAAATAAGGAGGAATCAGACACTATGATATTTGGACGATTTCGCAAACGAAAAGCGGAACCGGAAATAGAAGAAGTACTGCCGCCGGAGCAGGAGGCTGAGCAGATTGCAAAAGAAATTAAAGCCGACTCGGCAGCAGAAAAAGAGCAGGTTGACATAAAAGACAAAAAGCAGCGCATTGACTATATTCAGCGCTTGTATGAGGGGATTCAGGAAGCGAAAAACCAGAATGAACAGATTAAAAAAGAGTATGCAGAGGTAACTTCGCATCTGAAGGATATCCAGCTGATGGATCAGGCACTCGACGAGGACAAAGTGGTTGTTCTGCAGACGGCATCGGCGATCGATCAGTTAATGAAAGAACGAGATTATCTGAAAAAACGCCGGTATAAGTTCAATGATGCACAGCGTCAGGCGATGGAAAACTTTGAGACGACAGCAGCCGATGACGTAAAGAAGTTAAAGAACTTTGAGGATTACCAGATTAAGGTAAAAAATGATCTGCACCAGCTGGAGAGTGAGAAGCAGCTGCTCAAATCGGACAAACGTGACATTATCAATAAACAGGGTACCCTGCGTGTCGTATCGAAGGTTCTGGCTGGGATTCTGCTTGTGTTTGCACTTTTGATGCTGACGATTCGTCTGGCATTTGAAGTCGATGTTACGGTGCCGGTCATTGCTACCGCGGCATTTGCCTTTTTGGTGTTGCTTGTCATTATGTGGGAAGCGCGTGCCAACCGGACCGATATGGTGATCACAGAACGCAAATGCAACCGCGCAATTTCTCTTTTGAACCGTGTGAAGATAAAATATGTCAATAATACGCGGACCATTGATTATATGTGCATGAAGTACCGCGTGCGCAATGCGACGGAACTGGAATTTGTGTATGACCAGTATCAGCGGGCAAAGCGGGAATGGGCGCGCAAGCGTGAGAGTGTGTATATGCTCAATGAAAAAAAGGACATTTTGGTCGCCGAACTAAAGAAGATGGGCGTAAAAGATGCCGAAATCTGGTGCACTCAGGTACAGGCAATCATTGAGCCAAAAGAAATGGTTGAAGTCCGCCACGATTTGAACACGCGCAGGCAGAAACTGCGAAGCCAGATTGATTACAATACAGGGATCATGCAGGATTTTATCGGAGAACTGGAACGCATCCGCGACATTCGCGAAGAGTATGCAAAGGATGTGGAAGAGGTTCTTGCAAAATCCAAGGAAATGAATCCGGAAAAATAGAATGGAGGGAACATATGAATCTTTTATTTTTATTAAAACCAAAAAATACCGTGGATTTTTTGAACGGCGAGGACACCGTGCGTGCCGGACTTTTGAAACTTCGTGCCAGCGGGTATACAGCGGCACCGGTATTGTCAGAAGAAGGAAAATATATCGGGACGGTCACAGAGGGAGACTTTTTGTGGCATCTGCGTGATACACCATTGGATCAGGAAACGGCAGTAAATCATGTATATATCTGCGAAATGATGCGCGAGAACTGGAATCAGCCGGTTCATATTTCGGCGACGATGGAGGAACTTCTGGAACTGGTATTGAATCAGAACTTTGTACCGGTTGTCGACGACCGAAATTATTTTGTGGGAATTATCACGAGACAGTCTGTGATCCGCCATTTTGTGGATCGGATCCAGAAATTGAAACATCAGGTGGGCGAACAGGAATTGGAAAAAAAGGAAGGAGAAAAAGAGTGAAACCTCGAGTCGATTATACGTTATATTTATGTACAGACCGCGAATTGATGTCTGCGGAAAGACTGGAAAAAGCAGTGGAGCTTGCTATACAAGGAGGTGTGACGGTCGTTCAGCTCCGCGAGAAAGACTGCACAGGAAGGGAATTTCTGCAGATTGCAAAAGATGTAAAACAGATTACGGATGCGTATGAGATTCCGCTTATTATCAATGACCGCATCGATATCGCGATGGCGGTGGATGCCGACGGCGTTCATTTGGGACAGAGCGACATACCGGCGCATACGGCAAGGGAACTTCTGGGACCGGATAAGATCATAGGGGTATCTGCGTACAATAAAGAACTGGCCGTCGAGGCGCAAAAAGAGGGCGCAGACTATCTGGGGGTCGGCGATGTGTTTGGAACTTCGACGAAAGCAGGAACGCATCATGTAGAGATCGATATCCTGCGTGAGATCTGCAATGCCGTAAAAATCCCGGTAGTTGCGATCGGCGGTGTCAACCAATCCAATGTGGCAAAACTGGCAGACACCGGTGTCAGTGGGGCAGCAGTCATTTCGGCGATCATTGCTTCGAAAAATATAACAGAAGCAGCGACAAATATGTTATCGCTGCTTCAAAAAGAAGTTATCGTAAATTCTCCAAGAGCATAACCGGAACACGAAGATTACCGGTGCCACGGCCAAGTTCAATATCCGGTTTGTTGGCACCGTGAAAATCGGAACCGCCGGTGATAAACAGATGATATTCATCGGCAAGCTTGCGGACAAACGCTTCATCTGTACCACGGTTTCGCGAATAAATGGCTTCGATTCCGCAAAGTCCGTAAGAGGTCAGATCGTCTAATAACCGGCGGATCTGGCTGACGGACAATTTGTAAAGCAATGGGTGTGCAAGAACCGGAATACCGCCGGATGCGCGAATCAGATCGATGGCATCTTTTGGTGTGAGATATTCGCGGTTGACAAAATACGGGCTGTCCGAAGACAGGCAGGTACGGAACGCATAATCCAGCGATGGCACACCGCCGTTTTCCAGTAACAGTCGGGCAAAATGCGCACGGGTCAAAATAGTATCGCCAAAGCGTTCGCACAACATATCATACGAAATTGGGAAACCGGCATTTTGCAGATTGCTGCACATTTTCCGATTTCGTTCATCACGTTCATTGGAAATGTCTTCCAATGTAGCGATGAGCTTTTTATTATGGATATCGTAGCGGTATCCGAGCATATGGATTTCAACCGATTGGGAAGAAGAAATCGTATATTTGCAGGAGAGCTCCATACCCGGGATCACCTGAATCTTATTGTCAAATTCCTCCGCTTTTTTTATGGCACGTTCCACGCCGCTTATGGTATCGTGGTCCGTCAATGCAAACGCAACCAGTTCCTGTTTAATTCCAAGAACAACCAGTTCTTCGGGAGAAAAGGTGCCATCGGAACAATTCGAATGCACGTGCAGATCAATATATCTCATAATCATACCTTCTATTCTTTTAGTATAGTATAACTATTATAGCATAATGGTAGGAATATGTAAAACAGAAAGAGCATATAGATAGTAAAGAGTAAAAAAGAAATGGCGAGAGAGTAGAATGAGAAGATTGAAAGGATTTTTTGTTTCCTTTGTGCTGACGGCACTTCTTTTGGTAGTTGTAGCATTTGTGCTGTATCAGACTAAGACATCCGTGGAACATATTGGCGGAGCAATTCTTTTGGTGTATGCAGTCGCGGCATTTGTAGGTGGAATGATTTTTTCCGCACAAAAGGACAGCCGGCATTATCTGATGGGTGGACTATTTGGACTGGCATATTTTGGGGTTGTTTATGGCGTCAGTGCTGTCTGGAACAAAAGTTTATCCACAATGTTCCCGGCGATATTGACAACACTTTTGGTCTGTGTTCTTGCCGGTATGCTTGGTGGGATGCTTGGACCGAGAAAAAATAAAGAAAGCAGGAGTTGAAAAACTTGTGTTTAATATAGGACGAGAAAAACAATGTTTGAGAAGAGAAGATATTTGTCAGAAGACACCTCATTTGTACCGGGTGGAAGGTGTCCATGGCGAATCACTTGCGTAGCAATACGCTGTCCTCCTCCATACCAGAAAAGGGACCATGTGAAAGATGCTTGTTTCCCCGGATATTTGTGACGGATCTACATCTGTATGTAAATCCGTTGTATGAAAATTGGTAAAACTGTGTAATTCGTATTTGGAAGTAAGAAGTTCTTTGGTTACGCCTCGAATTAATGTACGCTGTAAGCAGCTTACGAGCAATGCATGAAAAAAAAATCTAAATTTATTAGCACTCACTCTTGACGAGTGCTAATAAAAGTGGTATAACATAATTGTAGCGATGGTGGAGAGACTATAAAAAGTCCCACATTGTCCAATAACGCTTGCAGGCATCGTGCAGGAGATGCAGAATGGAGGCAGAGTATGAATATTTCAAAATTTACACAGAAATCCGTAGAGATTTTAAACAACCTGGAAAAAATCGCATATGATTTTGGTGCACAGGAGATTGCACAGGAACACTTACTTTATGGGATGTTGACGGTAGAAGATAGTCTGATTAAGAAACTGATCGAGAAGATGGAGATAGACAGCGATGTGTTTTTGGCGCAGGTCGAGGGAGCTGTCCGCAAACGTCCGCAAGTTCAGGGAGGACAGGTTTATATCGGACAAGATTTGAATAAAGTATTGGTGTATGCCGAAAATGAGGCGAAAGCGCTGGGAGACGAGTATGTCTCCGTGGAGCATTTATTTTTGAGTCTGCTTCGCAAACCATCGAAGGAGATCAAGCAGCTGTTCCACGATTTTCAGATTGACCGCGAAAGATTTTTGCAGGCTCTTTCGAAAGTCCGAGGAAATCAAAAAGTGACAACGGACAATCCGGAAGCCGTGTATGACAGCTTAAATAAATATGGATACGACCTCGTAGAGAGGGCGCGTGAGAAAAAACTGGATCCTGTAATTGGCAGGGACTCGGAGATTCGTAACATGATTCAGATCTTATCACGTAAGACCAAAAATAACCCGGTTCTCATCGGTGAACCCGGTGTAGGTAAGACAGCAGCTGTAGAGGGACTGGCACAGCGTATTGTGCGCGGGGATGTGCCGGATGGTTTGAAAGACAAAATCATATTTGCACTGGATATGGGAGCACTGGTAGCAGGCGCCAAATACCGTGGTGAATTTGAGGAACGTCTGAAAGCCGTTTTGGAAGAAGTCAAAGACAGCGACGGGCAGATCATTCTTTTCGTCGATGAACTTCATACGATCGTCGGAGCCGGAAAGACCGATGGTGCAATGGACGCCGGAAACATGTTAAAGCCAATGCTTGCACGTGGCGAACTGCATTGTATCGGTGCAACTACATTGGATGAATATCGGATGTACATTGAGAAAGATGCCGCATTGGAACGTCGTTTCCAGCCGGTTATGGTGGACGAACCGACGGTAGAGGACACGATCTCGATTCTTCGTGGACTGAAAGACCGTTATGAAATTTTCCATGGTGTAAAAATTACCGATGGAGCACTTGTCAATGCGGCGGTTTTGTCAAACCGTTATATCTCAGATCGTTTCCTTCCGGATAAGGCGATTGACCTTGTCGATGAAGCATGCGCACTCATCAAAACCGAGCTGGATTCGCTGCCGACCGAATTGGATGATGTGCAGCGTCACATCATGCAGCTGGAGATTGAAGAGGCCGCATTGAAAAAAGAAACGGATAATCTGAGCAAAGAGCGTCTGACTAATTTACAGAAAGAACTCGCTGAACTTCGTGAACAATTTGCCGGCGAAAAGGCAAAATGGGACAATGAGCGAAGCGCGGTGGAAAAAGTTCACAGTCTGAAGACCGAACTTGAAACTGTCCGCAATCAGATTGAAATGGCGAAAAACAATTATGACCTTGAAAAAGCGGCGCAATTGCAGTATGGAGATCTGCCAAGAGTGCAGAAACAATTGCAGGAAGCTGAAGAAAAGGCAAAGAAAGGCGGCCAGTCGATGGTTCACGAGAGCGTAACAGAGGAAGAAATTGCCAAAATTGTATCGCGCTGGACAGGAATCCCGGTTGCCAAATTGACAGAATCGGAGCGCAATAAAACACTTCATCTGGCAGATGCACTTCACAAACGGGTGGTCGGCCAGGACGAAGGAGTAACGAAAGTGACAGAAGCAATCCTTCGTTCCAAGGCCGGAATCAAGGATCCGACAAAGCCAATCGGCTCATTTCTCTTCCTTGGTCCTACCGGCGTCGGAAAGACGGAGCTTGCGAAGAGCCTTGCCGAGAATTTGTTTGACAATGAACAGAATATCATACGTATTGATATGAGTGAATATATGGAGAAACATTCCGTATCGCGTCTGATCGGAGCGCCTCCGGGATATGTTGGTTACGAGGAAGGCGGCCAGCTGACCGAGGCAGTGCGAAGAAAACCATATTCTGTCGTATTGTTTGATGAGATTGAGAAGGCACATCCGGATGTGTTCAATATTTTCTTGCAAATATTGGATGATGGACGTGTAACAGACTCGAAAGGTCGTACGGTCGATTTCAAAAATACGATTTTGATCATGACATCGAACCTTGGCGCAGAATATTTGCTTGATGGCATCGACGAGGACGGCAATATCCGCCCGGAGGCAGAACAGAAAGTGATGGAAAAACTTCGTCTGAGTTTTAAACCGGAATTTTTGAACCGTCTCGATGAAACCATCATGTTTAAGCCGCTGACAAGAGACAATATCCGAGGAATCATTGATCTTTTGATCGCGGATCTGAACCGCCGTCTTGCCGACCGCGAACTTACGGTAGAACTTACCGACGCAGCGAAAGACAAAGTGGTGGAAGATGCGTATGAACCGGCTTATGGTGCACGGCCATTGAAGCGTTATATCCAGAAAAAGGTAGAGACGCTTCTTGCCAAAAAGATTTTGTCTGACGAACTTCATGCCGGCGAGCATTTTGTTATTACCGATGAAATGCTGTAAATAAATAACACCCCTTGCGAATTTTGTCATATAGTATACTAAAAAGCAAAATAGCAAGGGGATTTTTTTATGAATTCATATTCTGGAAATTGTAATTGTAATGAAAATCCAAGACCGCGCGGCCCGATGCCTGTCAACATGCCATCCTCTTCCTGCGGATGTCGTGACTACAAGCCGGAAATGCCGGAATCCCGACCTTGTCCACGCCCGGAACGCCAGTCATTGGCTATCGCCTCGGTAAAATGGCAGACGTGGAAAAATGTCATGGACGGTGGAAGCGGTTTGGCGCACGGCTCGATCTTTGAAGATCTCGTTCTTCCATTTGTTGGAAGCAAAGCAGCATGCGCACAATGTTCACAACCATCATATCAAGGGAGGAATCGACGATGAATCAGACAGACAAAAAGAAGTTGCTGCGTTATATTCAGGAAGTTTCGTTTGCCATCGATGATGTCGTACTGTATCTGGATACGCATCCCTATGATGAGGAAGCATTGAAGTATTACAAAAAGTATAAGAAATTATACCACGAGGCATCCGAGGAATACACGCAATACTACGGACCACTACAAACTAGTAATGTCATCGCAGATGACCGCTGGACCTGGGTAGAAGGCCCGTGGCCATGGGAAGGAGGATGTTGATCAATGTGGAAATATGAAAAACGGTTGCAATACCCGGTAAATATCACTCGCCCAAATGCTGAGATGGCAAAAGTGATCATTTCACAATTCGGAGGTCCCGACGGAGAGGTCGGTGCGGCAATGCGCTATCTGTCCCAGCGTTATTCGAACATGAACCGTAAGGTGGCCGGGGTTCTGACTGACATCGGAACGGAGGAACTCGCCCACATGGAAATGATCTGCGCGATTGTTCACCAGCTGACGAAAAACCTCACGGCGGAAGAATTGCAGGAGCAAGGGTTTGCACCATATTATATAGATCATACAATTGGACTTTGGCCACAGGCCGCTTCCGGTGAGCCTTGGAGCGCATCTATGATTCAGTCTACGGGCGACCCGATTGCTGACATGCACGAAGACATGGCGGCAGAGCAGAAAGCGCGTCTGACCTACGACAATATTCTGCGTCTGATCAAAGATCCGGAAGTCTGTGATCCAATCCGCTATCTCCGTGAGCGCGAGATCGTTCATTATCAGCGTTTCGGCGAAAGCCTGCGGCTGATCACTGACGACCTTGACCATAAAAACATCTATGCATTTAACCCGGATTTTGACAAACAATTTTGTAAATAATTAGGTAAATGAATGGCGATGCGAGGCTCGGGCAAAAGCCCGGGCCTTGTATTGTTTTGTAAAATGTGGGTATTTTAAAAGCAGAGATGTATTTAGAAAGAAGAAAGTTGACATTTTAATTTCTATTGTGTATAATGATGTAAATTAGAGAGGAGGCGGATGAAATGGCAACAAAAAGTATATTAAAGACAGTCAAGATACGGGATAGTAAACTTTGTCGTTCATTTGCTGACGCGATAGAAAAAACAAAGTATGTAAAAGAAAATGAAGTACAATATAGTCGCGAATGTACAGAATTAGACAAAGGGAGTGTCAAAAAATTCTTTGAAAATATGTGAAATGCAATCTAAATATTACCAAGTTAATTTACAAAATATGTTAGAAGAACTGGGGAAGGATAGGGTTGAAACTATTCTTTCCGGTTTTTCGTGCCCGCAAAATGAAGATGTAGAATATTTTTTAAAACGAAAAGCAATACTGTTTTCACAACAAGGATTTGCAAAAACCTTTTTGGTTTTTTGGTGTAGTGCGGATGAAACAGAAAGATATTTGATTGGTTATTATTCAATTGCAAGTAAGGTTATTGAAGTTGAACGAAATTCTGTTAGTAAGAGGACATATAAAAAATTGCTGCAATTTAATGTAACATCGTTTTCAGAAGAAGGTTGCATGGTTCCAGCTATTTTAATTGGGCAGTTAGGAAAAAATTTTACCGATGGAAATAATACTTTAATTAGCGGAGATGAATTGCTAAAAATGGCAATTGATCGGATCCATGATATTCAGTATGAACTTGGAGGAAAATTCACATATGTAGAGTGTGAAAATAAGGAAAAATTAATCCGATTTTATCAGAATAATGGATTTGTTTTATTTGGAAAACGAAAGTTAGACAAGGATGAGACAATGATTCAGGGGGAGGAGTTAATGCAATTGCTTAAATATATACATACTTGATAATATTACATTTGAAAGGATACCCAGGACGGGTATCTTTTTTCTATCCCTTAGCGTGACGCGGAGGGACGGATGACAAAGGTGGAATCCTGACTGGTTTCATGATATCTGTGCTGAAAATGAGCATTGATGAAAAATCAATAAAAGCAGTATTCGTGTCGATTAGTGTAAGAAAGAGAAAAAGTTCGTGCATTTTAGTGTTAAATTTATTGGTTTTTATGTTGATTTTTACACGAATTGTATTTATAATGTAAATAAGACTTCAAAGGAGGTTTGGGTTATGGATCGAAAAATAATGGGATTTTTACGGGAATGGAAACAAAGCAGCCATCGAAAACCTTTAATTCTACAAGGGGCAAGACAGGTTGGTAAAACGTATTCTGTTTTGGAATTCGGACGCATGCATTATGAGAATGTAGCTTATTTTAATTTTGAAACGAACCCAAAATTAAATGAAACATTTGAGGAAAATATAAGTCCGGAGTATTTGATTCCGATTTTATCACATATTGCCGGGCAAACGATTGTAAAAGAAAAAACGTTGATTGTGTTTGATGAAATACAGCTTTGTGAACGGGCATTAACTTCGTTAAAGTATTTTTGTGAGGATGCACCGGAATATCATGTCATCGTTGCCGGCAGTTTGCTTGGTGTGGCTGTAAACCGGGCGAAATATTCTTTTCCGGTCGGGAAAGTGGATATGAAAACGCTGTATCCAATGGATATGGAAGAATTTTTGCTGGCATTAGGTGAGGAGAATCTTGTAAATCAAATTAGACAAAGTTTTGATGATAATACGCCACTTCCATCGGCACTCCATGACGCAGCTATGCAATATTACCGCCAATATTTGGTGGTTGGTGGTATGCCGGAATGTGTAATGCAGTTTGTTCAGACTCAGGATTATATTTTAGTTCGGCACACGCAGGATACAATACTTGCCAGTTACTTAAATGATATGAGCAAGTATAATAATTTGAATGAAATCAAAAAAACAAGACTTGCTTATGATAATATAACCGTGCAGTTATCAAAACGGAATACACGGTTTCAATATAAGCTGATTAAAAAGGGTGGACGTGCAGCTGAATTTGAAAATGCTATTGAATGGCTCTGTTTGTCTGGAATAGTTTCACAAGTGCATAAGGTAGAACAAGTCAAGAAGCCATTGGAGAATTATCGTGATATTGATGCGTTTAAGATTTATGTATCGGATCTTGGTTTACTTTGTGCCAAAAAAGATTTAATGGCGAACGATATTCTTTACATGGTTGAGGAGCTGAATGATTTTAAGGGCGGTATGGCTGAAAATTATGTGAATGTACAGTTGACGATTAATGGCTATCATACCTATTACTGGAAATCTCCAAGAGGAGCAGAAATTGATTTTGTCATTCAAAGAAATGGAAAACTGATTCCGATTGAAGTAAAATCAGCTGATAATACCAGGGCAAAAAGTTTAAAAATTTATATGGATACTTACCAGCCAGAATATGCTATTAAACTGTCTGCCAAGAATTTTGGCTTTGAGGATAAAAAGAAAATCGTTCCTCTTTATGCAGCATTTTGTATCTAAAACAAAATATTGAAAAAGAATTGTAAAAGCACGTTGCAAACAACGCAGGGTGCTTTTTTCGTTTATAAATACCATTAATATTTAAAAAATTAGTAACTATTCAGGGCTCCCAATGTATGGAAAATCAAAGCCTCTTACGTGCAAGCACGACGATTCATTGATTTCCATACATTGCTCCTGAATAGTTACAAAAATTTTAAAAAAAATTTTGCAAGTCCCGTTTTTGGGACAGCTAATGTTGTAATATATAGAAAACGAAAACAAAAGCAACAAAAAATAGTTGAAGGAGGGCTTTGTTATGCATGATTGGATGGACTTTAACAGAGATGGAGAAGTAGATTGGTCGGAGAAAGTGCTTGCGGCGGAAATGCTTTGTACCAGCCGGGAAGAACACAATGCATTGTTTGGAGATGACGGCGATTTTGATGATGATGCAGAGACAGACGACGCGGATTTTGAATATGACGCCATCATGTCAGGACTGGATCCGGATGAATTAATGGACATGGATGAGGATGAAAGAGATGAAGCGTTGGAAGACGCCGGCTTAGATCCGGATGATTACGATTTTTGACAAATAATTTAAGCAAGGAGATGGACATTATGAACGTACAGCCTGCAAATGACAGCACAGACATTTTTGAGGAGGACGCTGAGCAGGAAGAAATTCATGTCGTAAAAAATATCAATGAAATGGCAGACTGAAAGGAGAGGTAAATTATGGCAAAAAGATTAAGAGATGCTGTTTATGGACTGGCCGTTGGAGATGCGGTAGGCGTACCGTATGAATTTAAGCGGAGAGGAAGTTTTCAATGTGCAGGGATGACTGGCCACGGCACACATGATCAGCCCGCCGGCACATGGTCTGACGATACCAGTATGACATTGGCAACCTGTGCCAGCATTAAGAATATGGGCAAAATAGATTGCGAAGATATTCGCCGGCAATTTGAAGCGTGGTTTTATGAGAAAAAGTATACACCGTTTGGTGAAGTTTTTGACTGTGGAATTACTTGCAGCCAAGCAATTAGAAATAAAAAGGGAAAAGAAGATGAAAGGTCAAACGGCAACGGTTCTTTGATGCGCATCCTTCCCATGGCATTTGTTCCCAATATAACCGACGAACAAATCGCGGAAGTATCGGCCATTACGCACGCACATAAGATTTCAAAAGAATCTTGTATCATTTATGTGCGAATCGCCCAGGAAATGTTTGCCGGTGTGTCTCCTCGGGAAGCCATAGAAAAGCATGTGTCGGAAAAATCAATTCTGCATCGTCTACGATACATCGATCGACTTGAAGAAAAGGAAATCCGTTCGAGTGGTTATGTCGTTGATTCGTTTGAGGCGGCGATGTGGTCGCTCCTAACCACAAATTCTTACAAAGAATGTATCGAAAAAGCAGTTGATCTCGGGGATGATACGGATACCGTCGCAGCTATTGCAGGTGGCTTGGCGGGAATCCTGTACGGGATAGAAAATATTCCAAAAGAGTGGATGGAAAAACTGCAAGGCAAGGAAATCATTGACTGGTGTTTATGGTAGAGGGGAGGGCGTATAAGGAGTGGGAATTTAAAAATGTAGATTATAAAAAAGATTGTAAAAAAAAGTAAAAAATGGTAAAATAGATGTGGAGTTGTTTGTATCCAAATTTGCAAAAGAGCAAAATAAAAAAGCCCCTCCGGGCTTTGTCAAAATGACGATTTGAAAAAATTTTTATTTGAACTCGCAGTGCAAATTCAGAGGGTACTGAATTCACTAGCATTATAATAACACACTATAAGGAGGGTGTCAATATGGAATTGAAAAAAAGTAATAAAATTTATGGAGATTATTATATCGGATTGGATATAGGAACTAATTCAGTGGGTATAGCTGCAACGGATCAAAACTATAATCTGATTAAATACAAAGGCGAACCGGTTTGGTGTTCTCATTTATTTGAAGAAGGACATCAATGCGCAGATAGAAGAGGTTTTCGTACCGCGAGAAGACGTTTGGATCGAAGACAGCAGAGAGTGCAGTTAATTGATGAGTTATTTGCATCAGAGGTTGGAAAAGTAGATAAGAATTTTTATATTCGGAAAAAAGAAAGTGCGTTGTGGCGAGAGGACAAGACTGATAGCAGTACAGGAAATATGTATTTTAATGATGAAGATTATAAAGATGTAGATTATCATAAGGAGTATCCGACGATTCATCATTTAATCGTTGCATTGATGGAGCAGGATAAAGCATTTGATATTCGACTTGTAAATATTGCGATTGATTGGCTTGTTGCACATCGAGGTCATTTTTTGTCAGAAATCAGTGTAAAAAATGTGGATAAAATAACAGATTTTGAGACAGTGTACAACAAATTTATCGACTTTTTTAATATGGAAGGGTTGCAAGATTCTTACAATGCGTGGATTGAAGCGGATTGCAAAGAATTGGAGAAAATCATAAAATCCAAAAGTGGAATTACAACCAAGAAAAGAGAGTTAAAACAAGTGATATATGGGGGAAAAGTTCCAAAAGAGGAAAGCGTACCATATAAGTATGAAAGCATGATAAATTTCCTTGCTGGGGGAAAAATTAAGGCGAAAGATCTTTTTCAACAGAGCGAATATGAAAGTGACTTTTCCTTTAGTATTAGCGATGATATGGAAGAAATATTGCCACAATTGGGCGATGATGCGGAATTTGTTTCCAAAATGACAGCCATTTACGAGTGGAGTGTTTTGACTGATGTATTAAACGGAGAAAAATATATTTCCAAGGCAAAAGTGGAAGTGTATGATCAGCACAAAAAAGATTTGGAACAATTGAAAAAATTTGTTCGCAAGTATGTGCCGGAAGAGTATTATAAGATTTTTAAAGAGTCGGGTAAGGAACTAAAAAATTATACAGCATACTCCTATAATTTAAAATCCGTTGATACGACTAAGGATAAGGTTGAATTACCAAAGCAAAAAGCAAATCAGAAAGAGTTTAATGACTTTTTAAAGAAAACGTTAAAACTCGACAAAATTGAAGAGCAAATAGAAGAGGAAGATTTAGATTTTTACGAAGATATGGTAAGCAGAATTGAGAATGCTGGTTTCATGCCAAAACAGGTAAATTCTGATAACCGTGTAATTCCACATCAACTGTATCAGATTGAATTAGAACGAATATTGGACAAAGCAGAGAATTATTTGCCATTTTTAAAAGAAAAAGATGCAGATGGTTTGACAGTAACTGAAAAAATCAAATCTGTATTTACGTTCCGTGTGCCATACTATGTAGGACCGTTGCGCCAGGATAACAGTGAAAATGCATGGATTAAAAGAAAAGCGGAAGGAAAGATTCTGCCTTGGAATTTTGACCAGATGGTGGATAAAGATGCTTCTGAAAAAGAATTTATCCGTCGTATGACAAATACATGTACCTATCTTCCTAGCGAAAGTGTATTGCCAAAATGGTCGTTGTTGTATTCTAGTTTTATGGTGCTAAACGAGATAAATAATATCAAAGTGAATGGTCAATCAATTAGTGTCGAAGCAAAACAGAGGATTTATCATGAACTTTTTGAAAAGAAAGCAAAAGTTACGGTAAAAATGATCCGCGGATTTTTGGAATCCAATAATTATATGCAAAAAGAAGATGTGTTAGAGGGGATTGATGTTACAATAAAATCTTCGCTAAAAGCACATTATGAGTTCAGAAATCTTCTTGCAGCAGGGACTTTAGATAAAAAAGATGTGGAAAGTATTATTGAGCATAACACCTATGTAGAGGATCGTGGCAGATATCGTAATTGGATTAATCGAGAATTTCCAAATTTGTCTGCCGAAGACAAGAAGTACATTGGAAAATTAAAGTATAACGATTTTGGTCGAATCAGTAAAAAAATGTTAAATGACTTGCAGGGGGATGATAAAACAACCGGTGAGATGGGAAGTATTATGCATTTCCTCTGGACGACAAATGACAATTTTATGCAGTTATTGTCAAATGATCGCTATACTTTTGCCGAGAGAATTGAAGAAGAACGAAAAAAATATTATGAATCAAAAGAGTTTAGTGTAGAAGATCAATTGGATGAAATGTATGTTTCAAATGCCGTGAAACGACCAATTTTGCGTACACTTGATGTGGTTGATGATGTTGTATCCACATTAGGACATGCGCCGAAGAAATTTTTTGTGGAGATGGCAAGAGGAGCTGATCCGGATCAAAAAGGAAGAACAACGACAAGAAAACAGCAATTGCTGGATTTGTATAAAAATGTAGAAGAAGATACGAGGATTCTTGAAAAAGAATTGGAAAACATGGGAGATATGGCGAATAATAGACTTCAAAGTGAAGCAATATTTTTATATTATCTCCAATTGGGACGTTGTGCATATTCCGGGCAGGCAATAGATCTTTCACAGATAAAGAGCGGAAAATACAACATAGATCATATTTATCCACAATGTTATGTAAAAGATGATAGCATTGTAAATAATAAGGTCCTTGTTCTTTCAGGTATCAATGGGGATAAAAAGGATATTTATCCAATTAGTGAGGAAATTCGAACATCACAGAAAGCGTTTTGGAGCAAATTGCGTAAGGCTAATCTTATGTCGGACGAAAAATACAAACGATTGACAAGAAATACTCCGTTTTCCGACGAGGAAAAACAGGGATTTATTAACCGGCAATTAGTTGAAACCAGACAGTCCATGAAAGCAGTTACACAAATACTAAAACAGAAATACAAAGATGCGGAAATTGTATATGTTAAGGCAAGATTGGCATCGCAATTCAGACAAGAATTTTTGACCCCAAAAAGTCGTTTGATCAATGATCTTCATCATGCGAAAGACGCCTATTTGAATGTGGTTGTTGGAAATGTGTATCATGAAAGATTTACCAGAAAATGGTTTAGTATTTCGGATAAATATACAGTTAATCCGAAGTCATTATTTAAGAGAACCGTTCAGCATGGCGAAGAAATGATTTGGAATCCAGATGTATATATGGACAAAGTTAAGTCAATTTATAAGAAGAATAATATTAAGATGACTAGATATTCATTTTGCCAGAAGGGCGGGTTGTTTGATCAGATGCCGCTGAAAAAGAAAGCCGACTTAGTTCCTCTCAAAAAGGGAATGGATCCGGTAAAATATGGTGGCTATAACAAATCAGGAGCAACGTTCTTTATTGTAGCAGCCTATGACAAAGGGACAAAAAAGGAAGTTTCATTTGTTCCGATTGAGCTGATGTTTTCAGAGCAGTTTTTAAAGGACGAGGATTTTGCAAAACAATATGTACAGGAACAACTTCAGAAATTGAGTGCCAAGACAGTTTCTAATGTTTGGTTTCCATTAGGAATGAGGAAGATAAAAATAGCTAGTGTGTTATCATTGGATAATTATGAAGTTTGGGTGTCTGGAAAAGCCAATAAAGGTACTAGAGTATTACTTAGTAGTGCTGAAAATCTCATCTTTTCAAAAGACATGGAAGTTTATATTAAAAGAGTCGAGAATTATGTAAATAAGAAAAATAGTAAACAAAATATTGTGTTGGATGAAAAATATGATGGTATAACATCGGAACAGAATATAAATGTTTATGATTGTTTGTTATCAAAAATGGAAACATCACTTTTTAGCAAGATGCCATGTTGTCAAGCTAAAATAGTTCGAATTGGTAGGGAAAAGTTTTTAAATCTCTCATTGGAGGACCAAACAGTTACGTTAATACGCATAATTGAGTGTATTAAGACAGGAAGGAAGTCAAATGTTGATTTACGAAGTATAGGTGGAAGTGCTAATGCTGCGTCAGTTTATATGAGCGCAAATCTGTCATCCTCCTCGTATAAAGACATCCGAATTGTTGACTACTCTCCGGCTGGTTTGCACCGAAAAGAATCTGTCAACTTGAAAGATTTTCTTAAGTGATTACGGGAGGAACCATATGAGTTGGCGTATTGTAGTTATTTCAAGTCGATGTAAACTAGATTTAAGCATGAACTATATGGTCGTCCGTGGAGATGGAAACAAAAGAGTTTCGCTGAATGAAATTGCGGTTCTTATTCTTGAAAACAATGCAGTGTCGATGACAGGATGTTTGTTGTCGGCACTGATTGAAAAAAAGATTCGTGTTATTCTTTGCGATTCCAAACGCAATCCACAGGCAGAAGTAGTACCATATTATGGGTGTCATAATGATGCGTTGAAGATAAAAATGCAATTACAATGGGATTCATTTATGAAAGAGTGTATATGGACTAAAATTGTAACAAAGAAAATAGAAAATCAGGCGATTTTATTGCGGAAAGAAGACCATGTGGAAGCTGAATTGTTGGAACAATATGTTGAACAAATTCAGCCGGGTGATGTTACAAATCGAGAAGGGCATGCGGCAAAAGTTTATTTTAATGCGTTATTTGGTAAAAAGTTTAGTCGGGATGATGAAGAAAATGTTATCAATGCAGCATTAAATTATGGATATTCTTTGATTTTGTCTGCTGTTAATCGTGAAGTTACAGCAAACGGATATTTAACACAATTGGGACTGTGGCATGATAATCAATTTAATCATTTTAATTTGAGTTGTGATATCATGGAACCACTTCGAATTATAGTAGATGAATATGTGGTAAAACATCCTTTGACAGAATTTTCTGTAGATGAAAAACATCAAATAGTAACAATATTAAATCAAACGGTGCGAATCAATAATACAGAGCAAAATTTGATGAATGCCATAAAAATTTATGTAAAAAGTATTTTTGATGCACTGAATGAGCAAAGTATAGAGATGATACGCTTTATAGAAATATGAGTTATAGATTTATGAGAATGATTGTATTTTTTGATCTGCCAACAAAGACGACGGCAGATTTGAGGGAATATCGTAAATTCCGAAAACTTTTAATAACCAATGGATTTGTTATGATGCAAGAGTCCGTTTATACAAAAATGCTTTTAAATCAATCGGTTAAAATGAGTGTTTTGGAAGTATTAAAGAAAAATAAGCCACCACAAGGGCTTGTTCAGGCTATAACGGTGACAGAAAAGCAATTTGCAGGAGCGGTAAATATTGTTGGAGAATCCGTATCTAATGTTATTGATACAGATGAGAGGTTGATAATATTATGAAACTGGTAAGTGATAAATTTCAGTCTTGCATTCATTTTGTAGAAGGAAAATTTGATTCGATCATTATTGAGTCACCAGATGTCTTTCGTGAAGTGATTCAAGATTTTGTGTCGGAGATGAATGGAATAGAGACGGGGCTGGTGTTGTCAAAAGATAATGTGCCCATAAAAATAGCGAATAATGTGGAATTATTAATGTCATATATTCCATTCGAAGTAAACACTAAGAAATTATTGACAAGTTTACAGAATGTTTTAGAAAAAGAGGCTGTCAATGAAGAAAATTATCTTAAAACCCAAGAACTATTGACGGAAATTGAAACGTATATGGACAAACTTTCTTTTCGACTTCCTGTAAATTTGGAATATAAAATAAGTGTTTCAAATTTGCTGAAAATGGCTGCACCAAAATTAAATTTGGAACAGGTGGAAGGAATCGAGAAAATATTTGAATATATGCAATTTTATCGGGAAGTATTGGGAGATAGAGTGTTCGTATTTGTAAATTTGAGATCATATTATAACAGAAATGATGTGTGTGATTTTGTAAATACCAGTGTGGCTCATAAATATTCTCTTTTATTAATTGACAATAAAGAGTTTCCACTTGAAGAATGTGAAGAGAGATTGGTAATTGATCAAGATTATTGTGAATTTTGACTGGAAAAGGAGACGGAAATATGTTATTATAAGACTGATGAATTTATGCAACAATCTGGCAGGGTTGATTCTCAAATAGGTAAGAATTTGAGGTTTGAGAGCAGTGTAAATTCAGAGGGTATTGAAACCGTACAATCATTCAAGAGTACAACCCGGTTGTTTGAGAGCAGTGTAAATTCAGAGGGTATTGAAACCCGAACTCTGTCTCCTTCTTTGAATATGGGTTTGAGAGCAGTGTAAATTCAGAGGGTATTGAAACCAAGCCATAATTGAGTTATCACATTCCGTGTTTGAGAGCAGTGTAAATTCAGAGGGTATTGAAACTTTGTCGTTTACTGATAGAAAAAATGTGGTGTTTGAGAGCAGTGTAAATTCAGAGGGTATTGAAACATTGGGGAATTTGGGTAACCGCATATAGTAGTTTGAGAGCAGTGTAAATTCAGAGGGTATTGAAACGCAACCCCCTTTACCATTCCAAAATTCTACGTTTGAGAGCAGTGTAAATTCAGAGGGTATTGAAACCGAACAATTATTCAAGAGTACAATCCTATTGTTTGAGAGCAGTGTAAATTCAGAGGGTATTGAAACATAGCAAAGCACACCACACATCACAATCGGTTTGAGAGCAGTGTAAATTCAGAGGGTATTGAAACAGAAAACACCTTTTTGATGGAATAGATTGTGTTTGAGAGCAGTGTAAATTCAGAGGGTATTGAAACTCACGTTCTTCTGTTACCCAACGTGTGTTGTTTGAGAGCAGTGTAAATTCAGAGGGTATTGAAACTCAGCGTCCGGGTTAATGGTATTGGCCAGGTTTGAGAGCAGTGTAAATTCAGAGGGTATTGAAACACACATCTGTACGTGCTTTCATATTTGACCGGTTTGAGAGCAGTGTAAATTCAGAGGGTATTGAAACACAAAAATGGGTGATTCGCTTTCGCTCGAGTTTGAGAGCAGTGTAAATTCAGAGGGTATTGAAACTTCCTACTAAATCCCCCTTATGAAATCTTGTTTGAGAGCAGTGTAAATTCAGAGGGTATTGAAACTTTCCATTGTCATTTATTGTTCCTTTAGCGTTTGAGAGCAGTGTAAATTCAGAGGGTATTGAAACCCCCATTCGATACGGTCAACCACGATGTCCGTTTGAGAGCAGTGTAAATTCAGAGGGTATTGAAACAATTGCCTGAAGAGGGAGAAGAACCGACAGGTTTGAGAGCAGTGTAAATTCAGAGGGTATTGAAACTATATAACCCCGATTCTTTCAACAACATTGTTTGAGAGCAGTGTAAATTCAGAGGGTATTGAAACGACTATGGCAAGCCGAGAATGGATAGAGAAGTTTGAGAGCAGTGTAAATTCAGAGGGTATTGAAACTTCCACCGCGCTCGCTCTATAAGTTCATAGTTTGAGAGCAGTGTAAATTCAGAGGGTATTGAAACTCAATGTCGAGTGGATGTGTTGAAATCCTTGTTTGAGAGCAGTGTAAATTCAGAGGGTATTGAAACAGATTTTCAGGGGATTCAAGAAAAATTGAGTTTGAGAGCAGTGTAAATTCAGAGGGTATTGAAACCTTCTTTGATACGTCTGTTAATCCGCTATTGTTTGAGAGCAGTGTAAATTCAGAGGGTATTGAAACTACCCCTCCTCCGGCTCAACAAACCCACATGTTTGAGAGCAGTGTAAATTCAGAGGGTATTGAAACACAAACATGTAACAACGTCGCACATACATGTTTGAGAGCAGTGTAAATTCAGAGGGTATTGAAACAGTGACAGGCTATGTTAAAAGAAAACAATGTTTGAGAGCAGTGTAAATTCAGAGGGTATTGAAACAAGTCTATCCGTACAATTCTAAAGCAATGGGTTTGAGAGCAGTGTAAATTCAGAGGGTATTGAAACGTGCCTGGCTCAGATCGGAAGCAGAAAAGAGTTTGAGAGCAGTGTAAATTCAGAGGGTATTGAAACAATTTATAAAAATATTGCTGACCTAACGGGTTTGAGAGCAGTGTAAATTCAGAGGGTATTGAAACTGAAATCCCGAGATGGCAAGCTGTGAACGGGTTTGAGAGCAGTGTAAATTCAGAGGGTATTGAAACTATCTTGGAGCAAAAAGATATATCTGTTATGTTTGAGAGCATTGTAAATTCAGAGGGTATTGAAACCCACACGTCTCATACTGACACTGTACCTTGTTTGAGAGCAGTGTAAATTCAGAGGGTATTGAAACTGCATTAACAACAGTTACTACGTCGCTTAAGTTTGAGAGCAGTGTAAATTCAGAGGGTATTGAAACACATATGGGAAGACTGGACCGGTCTGGATGTTTGAGAGCAGTGTAAATTCAGAGGGTATTGAAACACACATGGCAAAAAGCATTATGCATGATGGGTTTGAGAGCAGTGTAAATTCGTAACCGCTCCATAGTCTTTTCCTCCATTGCAGTCCAAAAAGTTAAAACTAAACTTTTTAGACGGATTAATTTGTTGTTGAGACTATTATTGCACAAAAATGGAGGGATGACAATGTACGGACTATGGAGCGGTTACCCAATGTTGGTTGTGAGGTGCTATAATATAGTTGTAACAGGGATGGCTAATAAGATATAATATAATAAAGAAAGAAAAGAGGTACTTATTATGCCACAGAGTTACGCACCAGAATTTAAAAAGAAGATTGTCCGCCTTCATATGGAGGAAGGACGAACCTACCAAAGCATCACTGCGGAATACGGCGTATCCAAAGCCAGCATTTCCAAGTGGTGTAGTGAATTTAGCAGAGAATGCCAAACAAAAGCCCTCGAAAATCCAGATACTCCAAACGAAATGGAGCTTATGAAAGAAAATCTCCGGTTACAAAAAGAACTGGAAGAGGCAAAAAAGGAAAATCTCTTTCTAAAAAAAGCGGCGGCATTCTTTGCGAAGGAAATCGATTAGGGGCTTATCGATTTATTTTTATTGAACAACATCATAATGAATTTGGTCTGCGCTGGCTCCTGCGCCGCTTTAATATCTGTCCAAATGCTTACTACAACTACCGAAAACATCGGAAGGCGGATCATTATGCCCGGAGAGAGAAAGTACTGTCAAAAATGGTGTACCGATTTTACCTATTTGTTTTTGGAAAACCATGAAGTACGCTACAACTGTACAATCATAGATCTGCATGATCGAAGTGTTGTCGCCGGTATAACAGATCGGCATATCACAAGTGATCTTGCAATTCGTACTCTGAAAAAAGCATTGGAATCGCAGCCGGTTCTGAAAGGGGAATTAATTCTGCACTCAGACCAAGGGTCACAATTTACTTCCAAAGCATTCGTAGAGTTTTGCGAATCCGTTCATGTGACACAAAGCATGAGTGAGGCAGGGTATCTTTATGATAATGCTCCAATGGAGGGGTATTTCAACACTTTGAAGAGTGAGCTGATTTATCTGTGTGAATATGATGCTGAGGAAGCTCTCTATCAGGCTAGAATCGCCTAATGCGATACAATGCTCGAATGGATTGCTTGAGTACTTCTTACCGGGAGTGTTCCGCGTATGTCAAGGACAAAGCCGCCAAAGGCGGTGCGAAGCATCCTTTACATACACGGAACACTCCAGTAATATCCAAGTAACAATCCAATGAATTTTTTAGCTACAAATGTTACAAAAATGCTTGACCACAACATTTAGTAATGAAATTTTTCTATGATATTACGTAATTGTTCCGCACTTTCGTTGTTCTGTTCAATGGCTGTTGAAATATGTTCTGCAATAAGGCTTGTTTGGTTATTCTGTTCAACAATAATGTCAATTCCCTCTTCATTTTGGGATGCAGCCTCACCAATCTGGGACATTTGAGTAGTAACCATTTTAACGAAATCAACAAATTCATCAACAATTATTTTGATGTTAGAGATGATCTCCTGAAGTTCTACAGACATAGTATTATTGCCACGTGCAATCTCACTAAATTCAGCAAACTTAGGCGTAACATTACTTTCCAGATAATCAACAATCTGATTAAAACAGTTAGAAACATCTTTAATATTTCCACTAGCGTTTAGGCAGATGTTTTTAATTGTTTCAGCTGTCGTAGAAGAATTGTTCGCCAGATTACCAATTTCACTGGCAACAACGGCAAATCCACGCCCGGCTTCACCAGCTCTCGCAGCTTCGATTGATGCATTTAAGGATAAGAGATTTGTTTGGTTGGACAATTCTAGGATATCTGCAACAAGTGTATTAATTTGTGATAACTCTTGAAGTTTGTTAACTGCTTCTTCAATTTGTTTGCGGTTGAGCTCAATATTCCTTTCAGAATCTTTATAGGAAGATTGAGATTTGTTTTCAATCGTCTCTGCGCTATCAAGTAGTTCATTGCTCTTGGAATTACCTTTTTCAATAACGCTTTCTACGTTTGAGATCAGTTGATCAATTGTTTTTACTTTTTCATTTAATGCAGTCAAAACATTAGTTGTAGTAGACATACTTGCGGCAAGCTGCTCGGTTGTTGAGGCATTTGTAACAACTGCGTCAACTAATTCGGAAGCATGGTTTGTCATACTTTCAGAGGAAGTGTGGATGGCGTCGGAACACGAATGTAATGTATTGATAATGTCAAGAAATACATTACGCATATGGTCAATCTCTGTTGCCAAAATACCGACTTCGCTCTTTCCGTTGATGTAAGTTTGCAGTTCTTTTGAAGGTGTCAAATCCAGCATGCCAAGTTTTTGAATTGCTGTTGCTGTCTTTTTTAAAGGTTTTGTTGTGATAATAACGGCGAGCAAACATAAGATGCAGATTAAAATTTCTGCCACAATACAGCTAAATAACAATTTTTTATTGGTTGCATTAGCAGAGGAAAGTACTTCATTTTTGTCATTTACAAGAATCAATGACCAAGGATAATTTTTCATTTGCTTGTAGATGACAATTTTATCATTATAATCAAAGGTCCCTTCTTTTTTTTGTTTTTTCGTAAGTTCAATCTGCTTCAAAAGGATGGGATCAGTTGTTTCTTTGGCAAGAGTTTTCTTATCCGGATTAATATAATTAATCTTTGTTTCTGTGTTGATCATGTAAAATTGGCTTTTGGTCAGACCGGAAATCGAATTTTTTTTCAAAATTGTATCAAGCTGATCGTTGAATACCCCAGCGCCAACATAACCAATAGGGGTTTTGCCATCTGTGTCAAAAACCGGAACATACATGGAAAGACATAATTTACCAGTTCCGGGAGATACGATGATACCAAGATTGTAAATGCCGTTTTTTGCATTTAACATGCCATCGCGAAGTTCTTCTAGGCGGTCACCTTCACGAAGAACTTTACCAATTACCTCAGGAACATTGTATGTAAGAACTTTGGAGTTCCAGTTTGCTATGTACAATCCTTCCCAGTTTTCCAGGTGGTTATAGTACTCTGTGGTATAACTCTGAGCTTTTTGAAATAAATCTTTATTGTTCTGATCCTTCAAATACTCTTTTACAATAGGGGATTTGCTGAAGAGAATCAAAGACTGTTCACTGGATGAAACAAAGTCCTGAACAGTGGAAGTTTCTGCCTGCAAATACGTGTCCATATTGTGCTGCATACCAGTATGTATTGCTGCTTGAGAACTGTGGCTCGCCAACTGGTACAACAATGAGATACATAGTACAGTAGATACAAGTACACTCGTCATAAAAATGATCGAGATTTTCAAATTTTTTGTGATATTCATAAGTAAACACTCCTAAATCTTAAATGATTGATTCTACTAATAATGCCTAACAAATAAATTGACTATTATATTACTATATTTTTTGTATAATGTCAAATTATTTTATAAAAAAAGAGTCTAATCACCAAGCTATGCTGGGGAGAATGGAGTAAGCGGAAGCGGAGAGTATATCGATAAAAAACTTCCTATGTATAATGAAAATGGTGTCGCAAGCCAAATTCAAAATCATAGGAGGTGATCCAATTCGAGAGATTCTTGAAACGTTATTCAAATATAAACAAGTCGACATAATAGCGGGAGCGATATGTATCGACCATGTGTATTTAAGCGTGGCGATTCCACAGAAGTCAAGTGAGTTTGTGGAAAGAAATGCGGAAAATCAAGCATTCCTGACTTGTAAGTTTCACATTTGTCTGTTATACTGAAAAAAGTAATAATTCAGAATTCGATGTGTGGGGTGAGGTTTTGGATAATTACAAAAATAGAAAGATAAGTTGAAGTACAGTCTTTACAGAAAGGGAAAGGATAAGGTTATGAAGAACAAAGCGAAGATTATTATGGGAATAGTTATTGCCCTTGTGTTTGTGGCTGCCGTAGGTGCGATTTTATTTAAGAAATTTGCGCCGAGTTATACGCAGCGGACGATGGAAGAACAGTATAAGGATTTGGCGAAGGACGAGACACTGATCTGTCTGGATGGATTTCCGCTGGAAGAAAAAGGAAAAATTATTGGCGATACGATGTATCTGCCATTGGATACGGTGATCGATAAAATGAACGAGAGATTTTACTGGGATAAAAAAGAGCAGGTGCTCAGTTTTGTCAGCCCGGTAAGAGGGCTGATGACCGTGGCTCCGAATACGACGACATATACTGTTGGGAAAGAAAATAAAGAAATGACGGATCAGATTCTTTATGTGGATGGCGATACGATGTATATTTCCGTGCCATTTTATGATGAGATGACACAGGAAAAAAGTACGTTGAAATGGGCGTCAAAGGGCGAGGCTCCGAATCGTGTTATTTTGAATGCGGATTTTGAGTCGACTCATATGGAAGCGAAGTTGAGCGAAAAGACAAGACTTCGTGTGGGACCGAATAAAAAATACGATTATCTGCTGGAACTCAAAAAAGATCAGAAAGTGATCGTCGATACGCAGAGCCAGGCCGAAAATGACTATCAGAAAGTATTTACAACCGACGGAATTGAAGGTTACGTGCCGGCGGAATTTTTGAGTGGACAGACCGAGACTGCGTGGAAACGTCAAAGTGAGGAAGAGACATTTACACAAAAAGGCATCGGAACGACCGTGTGTCTGGGATGGCATCAGATGACACAGACCGTGGGTGCGGCGGAACTTGAGAGTAAAGTGGCGGTGGCCGGAAGTCTGAATGTTGTATCGCCGACGTGGTTTGCCCTAAATGATAATAAAGGAAACTTTAGTTCTCTGGCGAGCGAAGAATATGTGACAGCCGCACATGCAAAAGGCTTGAAAGTGTGGGGGCTCATCAATGATTTTGACAAAAATATATCGTTGAAAAGAATATTGGGACGGACAAGTACGAGAAGCCGCCTGATCAATAATCTTGTGTCAACGGCGATGCGTTACAAATTGGATGGTATCAATATCGATTTTGAAAAAATAAAGAGTGATGTAGCACCGGCATATCTCGAATTTTTGAGAGAATTGACACTGGTGTGCCATGCAAATGACATTACGGTGACGGTGGACGATTATCTGCCGACCGATGCGACTGCCTATTACGATTGGAAAGAACAGGGAAAAGTGGCAGACTACGTAATCTTTATGGCATATGACGAGCATTACGCAGGAAGCAAGGAAAGCGGTTCCGTTTCTTCACTGCCGTTTGTGGAAAATGGCGTGGACAAGGGATTGCAGTATATTCCGGCGGAAAGAACAGTCGTGGCACTCCCATTTTATACCAGATTATGGAAAGAAGTGAAAAGCGGAGATGGGGTTGCGGTAACCTCAAGTGCATATGGCATGAGTTCGGCGGAGAGCGTACTCCAGTCCAATAGTGCGACGCCAAAATGGGACGAGGAGACAAGCCAGTATTACGCCGAATTTAAGGCAGACGGCGCCAAATATAAGATCTGGCTGGAGGAAGAAACGTCGCTCAGTAAAAAAATGGAAACCGTTATGGCGAAAAATGTAGCAGGCATCGCCTTCTGGAAACTTGGATTTGAACGAATGGCTACCTGGACAACGATAGAAAAATATGTGAAATAATGAATGTGGACAAACGATACTCCGTACATTAGTAATAAGAATGTGCGGAGTGTTTTGTTTTATGAAAGAAAAAAAGACAGGAACTTGGAAAATATGGGTGGTTACGATATTTTTGTTTGCCATTGTGGTGGCGGCGACGATCCGGGTAAGTACGCTTCCGGTGCTGAATTTTACGGCAAAGGGGAGCAAGGTGCATATTGTGATCGATCCGGGGCACGGCGGTTTTGATCCGGGTAAAGTAGGGACGATGGGAACACTGGAAAAAGATGTAAATTTAAACATTTCTCTTAAATTGAGAGAAATTCTCACAAAAAGCGGTTACACGGTAGCGATGACGAGAGAAAAAGACGAGGCTTTGTGTGGGGAGACGACGGGAAAAAAGAAAGTGGAAGATCTCAATGCCAGACTTGCGGTTATAGACAAGGAAAAGCCCGAACTTACGGTGAGCATCCACCAAAACAGTTATTCTGCGGGGACAAAGGGCGCGCAGGTATTTTACTACTCGGGTTCTGAGGAGGGAAAACGGCTGGCGAACGTGCTCCAAGAGACGATCAAAGAGGAGATGGGGGACGGAAACCACCGCGTAGAAAAGGCCAATGACAGTTATTATATGCTAAAAAAATCCAGCGGCCCATTTGTTATTATCGAGTGCGGATTTTTGTCCAATCCGGAAGAAGAAAAACTCTTAATTTTCGAGGAGTATCAGCAGAAAATGGCAAAGGCAGTCGCAGAGGGGATTGAAAAATTCTTGTATAACGAGTGAAAATGTGGTACAATAAAAACAAATATTTTTCGGACTGAAAGCGGTGAAAACGCTATGAATACAAAGATTATTACATGGAATGAAGAACGGGGATTTGAGGCGGACGAACTTGCGGAAGCGGCTCAGATCATCCGGGATGGCGGTCTGGTGGCATTTCCGACAGAGACAGTATATGGTCTTGGGGGAAATGGACTGGATCCACAGGCATCCCAAAAAATATATGCGGCAAAGGGGCGTCCTTCGGACAATCCATTGATACTGCATATTGCAAAAATCGATCAATTACACGAGGTGGTAAGCGAGATCCCGGAAGCGGCGGCGACGTTAGCCGAGGCATTTTGGCCGGGTCCCCTTACGATGATATTTAAAAAGACGGACTGTGTGCCGTATGAGACGACAGGCGGACTGGACACGGTTGCGGTGCGTATGCCGCAGCACATGGGGGCCTTACAGTTTTTGGAAGAAGCCGGAGTGCCGGTTGCAGCGCCAAGTGCCAATACATCAGGACGTCCAAGCCCGACATTGGCAAAACATGTAAAAGAAGATTTAGATGGGAAAATAGATATGATCATCGACGGCGGAGAAGTGGGAATCGGATTTGAATCCACCATTGTCGATGTGACCGAGGAGATACCGGTGATTTTGCGTCCGGGATTTATTACGCAGAAGATGCTGCAGGAGATTGTCGGAGAAGTGCAGATGGATCCGGCATTGATGCAGGTAAGCGGCGACCAGAAGCCGAAAGCACCGGGGATGAAGTACCGGCATTATGCGCCGAAAGCGGACATGACATTGTATCAGGGAGATACGGAAGATGTGATCGCCCATATTAACCGGGAGGTTGCGGCATATGTGGAAAATGGCACATATCGGCCGGAGGAGATTGGTATCCTTGCGACGACCGAATCGGCGGACCGTTATCCGATGGGACAAGTTGTCGTGGCGGGCTCCAGAGAAGAAGATACCGAGGGAAAATATTTGTACGATGCTCTTCGCAGATTTGACGAACTGCACGTAAAGCGGATCTTGTCGGAGACATTTTTTGACTCGGCAAAAGAAGAGGCGGTTATGAACCGGCTGAAAAAAGCGGCCGGGCAGAATCTGGTACAGGTAGAGTCTTATGAGGCCTGCAGCCGCGTGATCTTTGTCAGCAAGGACAATATTACGCTGGGACCGATGAATGAGTGGATTCTGAAAAGTATTCTTATGGATAAAGAGAAGGAGGTTCTTTCGAGAGGGCTTGTCGTATTGTTCGAAGAGCCGAGAAATATGAAAATAACCGATATCTTGATCAATCACGGAGTTCCATGTGAAGAACAGGTTTCCGTCGCATTTTCGCCGGAAGAGGTGACGCGCGACACCGTGATCATTACGATGAACTTTGCGGAGAAGGTAAAAGTTCTGGAAGATTATGGATTGGAGAGAAACGTCTATACATTGCGGGAACTTGCCGGGGAAGAAGGCGATACCGAGCCGCCGCTTGGAGGCGACGAGGAAGCGTATGAGGCAAGCTATACGGAGTGCAAAGATCTGCTCTATAAAATAAAAAAGAAATTACAGTGGAGGTAAGCTATGATTGCATTGGGAAGTGACCAGGCAGGTTATGAATTGAAACAGGAAATTATCAAGTATTTGGAAGAAAATGGATATGAATACAAAGATTACGGAAGTTACAGCACAGATCCGGTCGATTATCCGGTGTATGGGAAAAAAGTGGCACACGCGATTGCCGATGGCGAGTGCGACAAAGGAATCCTGATCTGCGGAACCGGAATCGGTATCTCAATTGCGGCAAATAAGGTCAAAGGCATCCGCGCAGCGGTCTGCGGAGACTGTTTCAGTGCCGAGGCGACGAGACTTCACAACGATGCCAATATCGTGGCACTGGGCGCACGGGTAACAGGCCCGGGACTTGCCGTACGTATCGTAGACACATTCCTGCATACTGAATTTTCCAGCGTGGACAGACATATCCGCCGTGTGGAAATGATAGAAGAATAAACGAAGCACAGCTTCAGAATGGATGGTAAAAATGTTAGGATTTGTTGGTTGTGGAAATATGGCGCAGGCGATGCTCAAAGGAATTTTGAGTAAAGGTCTGTATGCAAAAGAAGACATTCTCGTATCGAGAAGAAATGAAGAAGCACTTCAGAACATTCAAAAGGAATTTGGTGTAAATGTTACGACAGACAATGCCGAAGTGGCAAAACAAGCAGACGTTTTGATCCTTGCGGTAAAACCATTTCAATTTGAGACCGTCATTTCGGAGATTCGAAATGAAGTGTCAGAGAATACACTCGTGATCTCGATTGCAGCCGGCCAGACGATTGCGAATATAGAAAAATTATTTGGAAAGACTATCAAATTAGTAAGAAGTATGCCAAATACGCCGGCATTGGTGCTTGAAGGGGCAGCGGGTGTCTGTTATAATGATCATGTGTCAGAGGATGACAAAAAAACGACGATGGAGATATTTTCCAGTTTTGGCGTTGCCAATGAAGTGAGTGAATCCATGATTGACACGGTGATCGGCGTAAGCGGAAGTTCACCGGCGTATGTATTTATGTTCATCGAGGCGATGGCGGATGCCGCTGTGGCAGATGGTATGCCAAGAGCGCAGGCGTATGAGATGGCAGCACAGTCGGTGCTGGGAAGTGCCAAGATGGTTCTTGAGACCGGAAAACATCCGGGAGAACTGAAAGACATGGTATGTTCTCCGGCAGGAACGACGATTGAAGCCGTCCGCGTGCTGGAAGAAAAAGGATTCCGAAGTGCCGTGATCGAAGCGATGAAAGCCTGCGTAAAGAAAGCAAAAGAAATGAGTTAATGGTGCGATGAAAAAAAGAGATAAGCAACGTGAACGAAGGGAAGTCATTCATGCCCTTTCCATGATACTGCAGATTGGTCTGGCGATGCTGACCTGTATGGGAATCAGTCTTGCCATCGGGTATTATCTGGATCAGCTGCTTGGAACAAAGATATGGGTTATCATCATGCTGGTAATCGGAATATTGGCGTCGATGCGCAGCCTTCTTGTCCTGACGGGACAATATGGAAACAACGGCTCCAAAAAAGAAGAAACACCGGCGGATCAGGAGGACATTCATGAAGGAAGCAAAAAAGACACTCCTTAGGGTAATCGGCATTATGTGGGGACTTGCGGCAGTGGTTTTGATCGTAGGTGCCATTCTGTTTGCGGTTCATCCCTTTCCCTATTTTCCCTATGTAAGCGGTGAAGTATTGGGAACGCTGGTTTCCGGTCTGCTTATGTGGCATCGCTTTAATACTTTGGATGTCGAACTGGATATGGCAAAAAAGAACGCCATACGGCATCTTCGTATGCAGGCGTCGGTACGAAGTCTGATCAGCCTGCTAACATTATTATTGAGTTTTTATTTTCGACAGTATTTCTACCCGGTTACGGTGTTTGCGGGATTGTTTGCCACCAAGGCGGCGGCACTCCTGTATCCGGTCATTTTCCGGGAAAAACAGGATCTGGCGGAATAAACTATACACAGACATTTGTCTGAAAAAACGAGAAAGGAGACTTAGGCTTGGATAACAAAGTGGATTTTTACGTCCATGGGTATCAACAGGTACACATTGGTGGTTACACATTTTGGATCACGACAAGCCATGTGTGTCTGGTAATCGTTATGGTTGCATTGATCATCTTTGCAATCGTGGCAAACCGTGTTATCAAAAAGGCGGATTACCGGAAAGCGCCGACAGGATTTTTAAATGTCATCGAGCTTCTGGTGGAAACCGTGGATAAACTGGTACTTGATAACATGGGCGGAAAACTTGCCCCGCGTTTTCGAAACTATGTGGGAGCATTGTTTATGTTGATTCTTACATGTAATCTTTCCGGATTGTTTGGACTCCGTCCGCCGACTGCGGATTATGGTATCACACTTCCGTTGGCATTGATTACCTTTGTAATGATTCAATACCAGGGATTCAAATGGCAGAAAATGGGTAAGATCAAAGGGCTGTTTGAACCAATATTTGTATTTTTGCCGGTGAATATCATCAGCGAATTTGCAACACCGGTTTCAATGTCACTTCGTTTGTTTGCTAACATACTTTCCGGTACGATGATGATGGCGTTGATTTACGGATTATTGCCAAAACTTGCCACACTTGCGTGGCCGGCAGCACTGCATGCGTATATGGATGTATTTTCCGGAGCATTGCAGGCGTACGTTTTCGCGATGCTGACAATGGTATTTATTGCCAATGCAGCAGGGGACGAAGCCAAGTAAAAGAGAACAAAATATATCTTAAGGAGGAAACATATTATGAATTTTTCAGGACCAGATTTAATTAGTGCAGCATCAGCAATTGGTGCAGGATTAGCAGTTATCGCAGGTATCGGACCCGGTGTAGGACAGGGTATCGCAGCCGGATATGGAGCAAATGCCGTAGGACGTAATCCGGGAGCAAAAGGTGATATCATGTCAACCATGCTTCTTGGACAGGCCGTTGCCGAGACAACAGGTCTTTATGGTTTGGCTGTTGCGATGATTCTTTTGTTTGCCAATCCATTGCTTCCATAAAAAAGCACAGAATAATCAAAAAGATTGGAGAGAGACATGGATAATCGAATTTTTGGACTGGATCCGCAATTGCTCTTTGATACGGCGATTGGATTGCTTGCCATGTTGGTATTGTTTATCCTGCTTTCATATTTGTTATTCAATCCGGCGAGAAAACTGATCCAGAAACGGAAAGAGTTTATCGCCAGCCAGCTTGAAGAAGCAGCAAAGGCAGAGAAGGATGCGAAAGAACTGGAGACCCAATATCGTGCGAAATTAGACAAAGTCGAGGACGAGGCAGAAGAGATGCTCAGCGATGCGCGTAAAAAGGCGCTTGACAAAGAGAAAGAGATCGTTGCCAAGGCTTCCGATGAGGCTCAGACCATCAAGGCAAGAGCCGAGCACGAGGTGGAATTGGAGAAGAATAAAGTTCGTGATGAAATGAAACAGGAAATCGTTCATGTGGCATCTGCTATGGCAGGAAAATTTGTCGCTGCATCGATGGATGAGGACAAACAGGCGCAGCTCATTGACGAAACATTGAAGGAAATGGGTGATGAGACATGGCAAAATTAGTATCAAAAGTATACGGAGATGCTCTGTTTGAGGCAGCGCTGGAAGAAAACCAGCTGGATGCCGTATGGGATGAGGTCAGAGAAATCGCCTCGATCCTGCAGGAAAACGAAGCATTTATTGATATTATGAATCATCCCGAGATGACGCGGGAAAAAGAACTTGCGATGATGGACGAAGTATTTGGCGGAAAAGTTTCGGATGTTATGATGGGCTTTTTGCAGGTACTCGTAAAAAAAGGACGCTTTGGTGAAATTGAATCCGTGCTGGAATATTTTGACAAAAGAGCAAAAGAATATAAGAAGATTGGCGTTGTCTATGTGACGACACCGGCCGAACTTTCCGATGCACAGAAACAAAAGATCGAAGCGCGCTTGTCAGAAACGTCTTCGTATGAGACGCTGGAGATGAATTACAACGTGGATGCGAGTCTGCTTGGCGGAATCCGCATTCGCATTGACGACCGTGTCGTGGACAATACGATCCGGACGAAGCTGGAAGAAATGACAAGAAAATTAAGCAAGGTCAGAGTGTAACTTCTAAGGAAAGAAGGTGTTTGAGGAACATGAATTTAAGACCTGAAGAGATAAGTTCAGTTATTAAAGATGAAATAAAAAAATATAGCACCGAGTTTGACGTTTCGGATGTCGGAACGGTCATTCAGGTGGCAGACGGAATTGCCCGTATTCATGGCTTGGAAAAAGCGATGCAGGGAGAACTTCTGGAATTTCCAAATGAGATTTACGGTATGGTGCTCAACCTTGAGGAAGACAATGTCGGAGCTGTACTTTTGGGAGATTCTTCCAATATTAACGAAGGCGATACCGTAAAGACGACGGGAAATGTCGCAACCGTTCCTGTCGGTGATGCGATGCTCGGACGTGTTGTCAATGCGTTGGGACAGCCAATCGACGGCAAAGGACCGATCCATACCGACAAGACACGACCGGTAGAGCGTGTGGCAAGTGGTGTTATTTCACGTAAATCCGTAGATACGCCACTTCAGACAGGTATCAAGGCAATTGACTCCATGGTTCCGATCGGACGAGGACAGCGTGAGTTGATCATCGGTGACCGTCAGACCGGTAAAACTGCGATTGCGATTGATACGATCCTGAATCAGAAAGACCAGGATGTACTTTGTATTTATGTTGCCATCGGACAGAAAGCGTCTACAGTGGCAAATATTGTAAAAACACTCGAAGACAACGGTGCATTGGATTATACTACCGTCGTAGCTTCTACGGCGAGTGAACTGGCACCACTTCAGTATATTGCTCCGTATGCCGGATGTGCGATCGGAGAAGAATGGATGGAACAGGGAAAAGACGTTCTCATCGTATATGATGATTTGAGCAAGCATGCAGCGGCTTACCGTACCCTGTCACTGCTCCTTCGTCGTCCACCTGGACGTGAGGCTTATCCGGGAGACGTATTTTACCTGCATTCCCGTCTTTTGGAGCGTGCAGCGAGACTTTCGGACAAACTCGGCGGTGGATCATTGACGGCTCTGCCGATCATTGAGACGCAGGCCGGTGACGTGTCGGCATATATCCCGACAAACGTAATTTCTATCACAGATGGACAGATTTACCTGGAGACAGAGATGTTTAATTCCGGTTTCCGCCCGGCGGTCAATCCGGGACTTAGTGTATCGCGTGTCGGTGGTTCGGCGCAGATTAAGGCGATGAAGAAGATTGCCGGTTCAATCCGTATCGACCTTGCACAGTACCGCGAGCTGGCAGCATTTTCCCAGTTTGGTTCGGATCTGGATGCCGATACGAAAGAGAAGCTGGATCAGGGTGAAAGAATCCGTGAAGTGCTGAAACAGGGTCAGTATGTACCACAGCCGGTTTGGTATCAGGTTATCATTATTTATGCGGCAACGAAGAAATATCTGCTTGATATTCCGGTAGAAGATGTATTGGATTTCGAAAAAGGACTGTTTGCCTTTATCGATACCAAATATCCGGAGATTCCGGCTTCGATCCGTGATACCAAAGTGCTTAGTGACGAAATGGAACAAAAGCTGATTCAGGCAATTGAAGAGTATAAAAAACAGTTTCTTCAAGCGTGAAAGGTGAGGTGATTGAAAAATGGCCTCAATGAGAGATATAAAACGGCGACGCGAGAGTATTCAGAGTACGTCTCAGATCACCAAGGCGATGAAGCTGGTTTCGACCGTGAAATTGCAGCATGCCAAAGGAAGAGCCGAGGAGACAAAACCATATTTTGACAAAATGTATGAGACGGTTTCCGGGATGCTTGCCAAATCGCAGAATCTCAACCATCCTCTTTTGACAGAGAAAACCGGAGGTTCCGGGAAAAAAGGTGTGATTATGATCACCTCGAACCGTGGACTTGCCGGCGGGTACAATTCCAATGTCGTGAAATTGATCACAAAGGGTGATTTTACGAAGGAAGATACCATTATTTTTCCGGTCGGACGAAAAGGTTTGGAGACAATGCAGCGAAATGGCTATACCTGCCGCGGCGATTACTCGGAAGTAATGAATAATCCGCTGTTTGGCGATGCTGTTTCGATCGGAAAGACAGCGATGGCAGCGATGGAAAGCGGCGAGATCGATGAGATTTATCTTGCTTACACCGTATTTAAGAATACGGTAACACAAGTGCCTACGCTGATCAAAATGCTTCCGTTTTCGCAGGAGGATATCGAGACGATGGCGGCAAATGACGTGCCGGAGACGACATCCGGTGCACTCATGAATTATGAGCCGACAGAAGAAGAGGCGCTCGGCTACATCATTCCGATGTATATGAACAGCCTGATCTTTGGCGCGCTGGTCGAGGCGGTTGCCAGTGAAAATGGTGCGCGTATGCAGGCAATGGATTCTGCGACGAGCAACGCAGAGGAAATGATTGATACACTCGGTCTGCAGTACAACCGCGCAAGACAGTCCGCGATCACACAGGAATTGACGGAGATTGTAGCGGGTGCATCCGCGATCGAGTAACGAATAAAAATTTACAAATAATGGAAGGAGTGAAAGAACCACAATGGCAAAAGCGAAGAAAACGAAAAATGCTGGTGTTATCACTCAGATTATCGGAGCGGTGCTTGACATCCGTTTTCAGGATGGAGATCTTCCTGAGATTTACGATGCCATTCACATACCGACAAAAGATGGAAATACACTTGTCGTAGAAGTGTCACAGCATCTGGGCGACGATACCGTTCGCTGTATCGCGATGGGACCGACCGATGGATTGGTGCGAGGCATGGAAGCGATTGGGACAGGAGCCCCGATTTCGGTGCCGGTCGGCGAAGAGACACTGGGACGTATGTTCAATGTACTCGGAGATCCGATCGATGAAAAAGAACCACCGAAAGTAAAAGAATATCATCCAATTCACAGAAAGGCGCCTGCATTTGAAGAACAGTCTACTCAGGCAGAGATGCTGGAAACCGGTATCAAGGTTGTCGATCTTTTGTGTCCTTATCAGAAGGGTGGAAAAATCGGACTTTTCGGAGGTGCCGGTGTAGGAAAGACCGTTTTGATTCAGGAATTGATCACCAATATTGCGACCGAGCATGGTGGATATTCCGTATTTACGGGAGTTGGAGAACGTACCCGTGAGGGTAATGACTTATACTATGAAATGATTGAATCCGGAGTTATCGATAAGACGACGATGGTATTCGGACAGATGAATGAGCCGCCCGGAGCGCGTATGCGTGTAGGTCTTACGGGACTTACGATGGCAGAGTATTTCCGTGATCAGGTAGGAAAAGATGTCCTCTTGTTCATTGACAATATTTTCCGTTTCACACAGGCGGGTTCCGAGGTGTCCGCACTTCTTGGACGTATGCCAAGTGCCGTTGGTTACCAGCCAACTCTTCAGACGGAAATGGGTGCTTTGCAGGAACGTATTACATCGACAAAAAATGGTTCTATCACGTCGGTTCAGGCGGTTTATGTGCCTGCCGATGACTTGACGGACCCGGCTCCTGCGACGACATTTGCTCACCTTGACGCAACGACCGTATTGGATCGTTCGATCGTGGAACTTGGTATTTATCCGGCGGTAGATCCGCTTGGCTCCAGTTCCCGTATTCTGGATCCGAAGATCGTCGGCGAAGAGCATTACAAAGTGGCTCGTGGCGTACAGGAAATCTTACAGCGTTATAAGGAATTGCAGGACATCATCGCAATCCTTGGTATGGACGAGTTGTCAGAGGATGAAAAAGTCCTTGTCAACCGTGCACGTAAGGTACAGCGTTTCCTTTCCCAGCCATTCTTCGTGGCAGAGCAGTTTACTGGTCTTCCCGGTAAATATGTGCCAATCTCTGAAACGATTCGAGGATTTCAGGAGATTTTGGATGGAAAACATGATGACATCCCAGAGAGCTGCTTTTTGAATGCAGGTACGATCGACGATGTCATCGCACGCAAGTAGCGAGAGCGGATTGGAGATGGCTATGGCGGATATGAAAAAATTCCAATTAGAGGTAATTTCTCCGGAGCGAGTATTTTACACCGGAGAGGTCGAAATGGTGGAATTGACGACGACAGAGGGAGACATCGGTGTGTATGCCGACCATATCCCATTGACGACGATCGTCGCTCCGGGGGTTTTGACGATTACCGAAAATTCTGAGGATGATGTGATTCGGGAAGCCGCTGTCTTAGAGGGCTTTTTGGAGATCCTCCCGGACAAAGTAACCATTCTCGCACAGTCGTGTGAATGGCCGGAGGAGATTGATATGAAACGTGCGCTGGAAGCGAAAGCGCGCGCCGAGCGAAGGATCAAGAGTCTGGATGCGCATGTCAATATGCGACGTGCTGAACTGGCACTCCGCAAATCTCTTGTACGAATCAATCTGGCAGAACAGAAGAAATAGAAACGATTTGGGACGAATGCGGAATCGTTAAAAAATAAATCCTCCCAGAGGTTTCAATGCGAAGCCTTTCGGGAGGACTTTTTTATTTATGGTTATTTACTTTGAAAAAATCTCAATCTGTACTCCATTTTCAACAATTGTCAACTCACCGCGCAGCTCCGCTTCATTTAGCCAGCGGAGATTCTCGCTGTCGGTTAAGATGTGTGGTGTTGTGATGTTACAGTTTTGTATTGCATCATTAGAAATATACATTTTGCAATTATCACCGGAATTATCTTTGCCTTCCAGCATATACCTGGCAGAAAGAGTCCCTTTCTCCGGTACATTGATTTGTGTGTCGACTCCGCCCGGGAGAATGGTTCCGTTAAAATATTCTCCCTCAGCGGTTCCGTCAAAGAGAACCTGGGTTACAGTTTTTTTCGATGTGGAGACTCGATGCATCCCTGTAATATTTACATTTATGGTCATAATTTTCATGGCTTGAATTTCTCCTTTAAAAAGAACTCACGGCACAAGCTATGTGCTTATGCCGGAGTCCCTCATGTAATACTGTTTTCTGTAGTAACTATTTAGGCTACTTTCTATAATCAGAAATCTACTTCCGTATCATAGTAGCAGCATTTCAACAATTTTTCCATTTCTTCCTGACTTGGCTGTCTTGGGTTTGAGCCTGTGCAGGCATCCAGGATTGCGTTGGCTGCAATTTCCGGAAGTCTCTCTAAAAATACTTCTTCCGGCACAAAGCCATTTTCAGTTGGATAACTGTCTGCGCCGTAGTTTTTGATGCAATGTGGAATGTTCAGATCGTCGTTCATCTTGCGCAGATATGCGATCAGATTTGCCACTTTTTCATCGGCAGAAGCACCGCCGAGTCCCATGAAATCAGCGATATAGCAATAACGCTCTTTCGCGGTTTCGTCTTTGGCGTTAAAGGCAATTACCTTTGGAAGATACATGGCATTGGCGGCACCATGGATAATATGTGCGCCATAATCGGCGAAAGCAGCTCCGGTTTTATGAGCCATCGAGTGTACGATGCCAAGCAAGGCATTGCTGAATGCCATACCGGCGAGACATTGTGCATTGTGCATCGAATCACGTTTTGCCATGTCGCCATTGTAAGAATCTACCAAATCGCTTTGGATCATTTTTATCGCATGAAGGGCAAGTGGATCCGTGAAATCGCAGTTTGCGGTAGAAACATAAGCTTCAATCGCATGTGTCATTGCATCCATACCGGTGTGAGCGACAAGTTTCTGCGGCATCGTCTCGGCAAGGTCAGGGTCTACGATAGCAACATCCGGCGTAATCTCAAAGTCAGCGATTGGATATTTGATTCCTTTTTCATAATCGGTAATGATTGAGAATGCCGTCACTTCGGTAGCCGTACCGGAAGTGGAAGAGATAGCGCAAAAATGTGCTTTATTTCTCAACGCAGGGATACCAAATACTTTACACATATCTTCGAAAGTGATGTCCGGATATTCGTATTTGATCCACATCGCTTTGGCAGCATCGATCGGAGAACCGCCGCCCATCGCTACGATCCAGTCCGGCTCAAATTCCTGCATGACTGCGGCGCCTTTCATCACGGTTTCCACCGATGGATCCGGCTCAATGCCCTCGAACAATTTTACTTCCATGCCGGCTTCTTTCAGATACTGCTCGGCTTTGTCAAGAAATCCGAAACGTTTCATCGAACCACCGCCGACGCAGATGATCGCTTTCTTTCCTTTAAATGTTTTCAGTGCTTCCAGCGCACCTTTTCCATGATACAAATCTCTAGGTAATGTAAATCTAGCCATAATAGTTAACCCTCCTTAATGTACTCATCGGGGAATGTCACCCCGACGTCCTAACTTATCTCCATTATACCATATGCCGCGGAAAATGAAACAAGACTATTTTGTGGTTTATAGCAGAATTTTGATGGGCTGCCGGTTTTGTGCGTACTGTCTAAGTTGTGCCGGCTTTGGGGGCGCGTTGGGGGGTGGCGAGTTAGGGGAAATGGGAAATTGGGAGGATTACGGTAAAAAAGCAAGAAATTTCCCAAAATGACCGTAAAAACTGGAAATTACTGGAAAGGTTTAAAGAGAAGTTAAGAAAATTACGGTCAAAAGGGGGAGAAAATCTGTGAAATGGCCGTAATAATTGAAAAGTATTGTAAAAATATGGAAAATATTACGGTATAATTGAATACAAAATACAAATTTGACCGTAATGGAGTAAAATGTTGGAAATTTTATTGGGAAATGAAGAAGAGATCAGGGTGGAGCGGAATAGTTTCCAAACTGGCATTGCCTAATCGGAAATTTAGTAGAAACAAACGGCTTAGTATAGTTATAATGTATAGAAAAACGGAGGAGGGATCCTATGAGTAAAAAATATATAACAGGGTGCATGCTGAGCCTGATGATAGTGATGGGACTGGCTGTTGGAACTCTGCCACGGACAGCTGCTGCAGAAGAATCACAGGTACAGGATTCAGGAGCGGAACATGTCTTGAAAGAGGAAAATAACTGGGATATTAAAGACGAGTTGATTATGCCTGGAGAGTCATTTTATACAAAACCGAAATATGAATTTTCGTATGAAAAATTACAGGCCGGAGTGGAGCATTTTACTGCGTGGCCAAGATATCTTCATGCGGCAATTACATTAAATAAGCCAGATGGGGATGAAAATGGAAAAGTGTGGTGGCGTACGGATACCTTGGTAAGGAGTACGGTCGATACATCGAAAGTTGTTTCTTGTGGCAGTAATTCGTATAATGTGATAAAGATGGCTTATGACAGGGGCGATTTGTCGGCGCTTCAAGGCGACGAAACATGTAAAGATACTTTACAGGCCGCACTAAAAGGGCAAACGACAGCAAATGTAGGATACCAAAATAATACAGGCCTTCCAATGGTTTTAGAGCAGGTCCGCGGGGGATCTACGATGGACGAAGGAACAGTTTATGGAGGCAAGTATGGAGATGATTTGCTCGTAGATGCGTGGTCTACGCACAATTGGGGCTGCGTCATTCGTTTTTATGAACCTTATTATACGTTGTCTTATGAGTTTGATGGAGCAGACGGAGAATTTACCGATGAAGAAAAAAGGGCATTGCCGGATCGGTATTATATTCAGCGAGAAAAGCAGGAATTTAATCTGAAAAATCCGGTGCGTGCCGGACATCATTTTGTTGAATGGCAGGGTGGACTTGTTGGTGCCGCTGATGTAAGTCAGTCAAAAGAGAGTACGATATTATCGTTTGACTGGGCGCACAATTTGTATGGGTCAGGTATGGGAATCGGCGACCAGACTGTGCGGGCATGTTTTGAAAAAGGGCAAACGGTTACATTCCATCCAAACGGAGGGACTTTGAAAAGCACAGATTCTGCTGTTCGTGAAATTGATGTAACAGAGGCTGAAAATGATTTGTTTTTTGATATTAGCGAATGCGTTCCTGTACGTGATGGGTATCGTTTTGTGGGCTGGTGTACCTATTCCGATGCTGAGGATACCAGTTTAATTAAAAATACAAAAGATTCCACATGGATCAGCGACTGGGTGTTAGATGCCTTTCATGGATTACATGCTGACGAATATGACATTCATTTATATGCAAAGTGGGAAAAAGAAGTCGTTTCCAATAATGAACAAAAAACACAGGAAAATGTTCAGAAGGAAGAAAAAACGAAAGAAGAAGTAAAAACACCTCAAATCGTTCCGGTACAGGTTAGTGAAACGGTGAAAAAGACAGATATTGTTAAGCCAAAAGGAACGAAAATCGTAAAACTGAAAGCCGGGAAGAAAAAAATCACTGTAAAATGGAAAAACCTAGGAGGAGATATAGCCGGTTATCAAATACAATACAGCCTATCTTCTAAGTTTAAAAAAGTCAAAACAGTTACGGTATCAAATAAAAAAACAGTACGTAAACAGATTAACAAACTAAAGTCAAAGAGAAAATATTATGTAAAAATCAGAACATATCGGATTGTTAACGACAAGGAAAACTCCACAAAGAGTTATTCTTCATGGAGTAAAATGCGTTCTGTAAAAGTAAAGTAACCGTCAGAAACAGAGGGGTTAATGTATCGGTCTTTCGTCTTCAATAATGGGAATGATCATATTTTCAAAGGCCGTTTGCATCTTGGGGTGCTGAATCAGAAAATGGATTGCCGGTGTTTTATTTTTAGACACCAGCACCCATTTTCCCTCAAGAATGTAAATCTGTATATTGCGAAATGCGGAAGAAGGATCCTCAATCATTGTGTACTGCGGATGAGCTTTACTATATTGGCGCATTAATTGTAAATGTTCCTGATAATCTTCCCAGGTATAAAAAATATCTTTTTCGTAAAACATTCCGGAAAGGGACAAGGTTATCGGATGTTTTTCAAATTCTTCCCTTTTCAGCAGCGGGATTTCTTCTGTAATACGGCTGTGAGATAGAATTTTACTTGCAGTCTCACGTTGCGCGGCAGCGTATTGAAGAATCTGCGTCTGCTCTTTATCGGAAATCTGATTGTGCTTTAGCAGCTGCCGGATAAAGGGTTCGCTCGCCGTGTATAAAGAGAAAGAAGACAAAATGCGGTATCTGTTTCCCGGAGTTTCGGAAGTCGATTCCAAAAAATGATGAAAAATCCGGGAGTGTTCTTTGCGGTAAATTTCCATAAGAGGAGATGCTTTTGACAACAGCCGCTCTGCATATTTTTGGTAGTGAGCAATCTCTTCTTTATTTTTTGTCAGATAATATTTTCCCTCATTATGATATCCACGGATTGACTCCCCGGTTAATGCGGCACTTCCGGAGACTTTCAAAAGATGCGAGAACGGGCTGTTTTGTGGCTGCTTAAAGTAATAAGGTGAGATTTGGCCAGTCATATACATAGGAATCCAGCTTTCCAAGCCTAACATCATATCCTCAAAAGTGCGGTTTAAGTCATGAATTTGGTTTAAGTGAAGCCCTTTTTTTAACATCATAGCCATGCCAAACATCCATTTTTTGGCAAATTCAGTGTCTTTTGCCATTTCAGTGAGTGGCATGTCACTATACATTATGACCGGTTCGCCGGACTTAGAGAGAACAGTCGCCCTTAAAAAATCCAATTCACTGTTTTTCATTTCCGATAATCCCCAATAATTTTTGAATGTGGGAAGCTGAAAAGGAAAGGAAGGAACTTTTAGTTTGTCAAACCGGATTACCCGGATATATTCTTCCAGATCAAACGAATCTATTTTTTCCAGAAAATCCATCATCTGATTTTTTAAGGCAGGTGCTTCATGGGTAAGCCATTGAGACAGTATTTTCTGAAATTGAATGGAATCTGCCAGATCGTCAGTACTGCAGTGTATAAGATTTGCAACAACTTCTTTCTGCTCAGGTTTTTGATAGTGATGAGCAATAAAAGCGGAAATGCCACAGGCAAATTCCTGCGGATCAGCAGGCTGACGTTTCCCGTTTCGGATTCGCGAAATATAAGAAGCATCATAATTTAAGACCTTCGAAAGCTCTGAAATATTGACAGACAATGTATTTAACAAAAGATTCAAATTTGCCTGAAATTTATCCATATCAATGTCGGATGTTTTGATAAAAGGCAAAAGGTCATCCGCTACGGATTCCATTGTAATGCCGGTAATGGCTTTTTCTTCAGCGATTTTAACAATCCCCTTAACCAAATTTGAAAAGTTTTGTGATCCGGATTCCGGAATACGCGAGCCGGAACGATAACGGCTTATCGTAGCAGCAGATAAACCGGAGTATTCAGACAAGTCTTTTGCAGTGCAATTTAGTGTTTTAATATATTCATTTAGTTTCGTATTAAAATCCATAAGTTTATATCCCCCTGCTTGTAAATGATCAACAAGATATCGTGTCAATTTTATTATAAAGGAAGAAGACAGGTTATGCAATGTTTAATGCTGTTTTTGCAGGAGGGCTTCCGGTTATTTGAGTTTCCCCATTTTTCAAACCGCTATCACTTGAAACCCAATCCAGCAAAGCATTCAGCCAGTGTCAGTTGCTTCTTGAAAGTCTGTCAATGGTTTTCTTAAGTGTAATATTTTCGTTTAAAGAGCGGGTAATTTCGCTCAATGAAGTTTGTTTCCGGCTAAAATACCATAAATCATCTGTAAAAGAAATTTGCTTTGTGGTCGTTTCAATCCATTTGAAATTTTTTCTGAGAAATTTGCTAAATCCCGTTTAATTTCATATCCTAATCTGTTATAATTAATCATGCAAAAACATTCCTTTGTTTTATTTATTTTGTCGTGATTTAATTATAACATTAGTGCAGTGTTTTTGCTTTTTTATTTTGCAGATGATTTAGTTTCTGAAAAAATGGGGAAACTCAAAAGAGAATAAGGTATTGACAAAATTTTGTAGGGGGGGTAGAATGGTAGTAAAAAATTCCAAAACATAACGCATTGGTGCCTTTCGCAGAAAGAAGGAAAATAAACATGAAAAAGAGAAAGAACTTGGGAAAAAAGTTAGTAACAATGTTAG
>ERZ779875.131-NODE-131-length-77565-cov-3.557851_pt1 | contig 77565 bp, 73 predicted proteins | sample MGYA00511246_ERZ779875 | MGnify/ENA primary metagenome ERZ779875 (study PRJEB29588, sample SAMEA2155093) | human gut metagenome | biome: human gut; feature: human-associated habitat; material: faeces | place: Denmark | collected 2008/2010 ... | reverse complement strand
CTCTGACTACTCCTCACCGCAAGTAGTGAGGACTTTGAACTGACAACATTATGTAGCAATCGCACATTATTTTCAAGCTTTGGATTTGTGTCTTTCTGTTGGAGAAGTGAACTCTACAATCAAGCACTACATTTAGCACACAAGAAATTGTTTTCTGTATCTCTACATGAAAACATGAGGACATGATTTCGAATCTGTTCTTCCTTAGTAACTTGATTTATATATCTAAGATTTGATTGATACTCATTAATTTCTGAGAAAAATCCCTATTTTCTATTGTTCTATCAAATCTAATCATTAGCTACAACGAAAAAAGCTTAGCACGACACTAAGCTTATAAAATCTTCTTCATTTAAAGGCTTTGAATAATAGAAGCACTGTATTTCATCGCATTCCATTTCTTTAAGACAATCTCTTTGTTCCTTTGTTTCTACCCCTTCAGCCACAACCTTCAAATCTAGGCCATGGCCCAAATCGATAGCTTGTTGAACTATTTTTTTACCTCGATTCTGATTGATATAGTCAATCAAACTCTTATCAAGCTTAACAGTTGTAAATTTCAGTTCATTTAGACTCGTCAAAGAAGAATATCCGGAACCAAAATCATCCATATGAAGCTTAAATCCAGCTTTCACTAGCTGATCTGTAATTGCTGCAATTTGTTGTGAATATAAAGCAGCAGATTCCGTTAATTCCAATGGAACGCACGCAAATGGAATATCATTTTCTTTTACAATTTCAACATATCGCTCTACGACATTATTAAAATGAATACTTGCACGAGACAAATTAATGGAAATAGGAACGACAGGCAAATGATTTTGAATACGTTCATGCTGGAAGTTACATACACTTTTAAAAACATATTCATCTAATTGAACAACCAATCCATCCTTTTCAAATAAAGGAATGAATTTACCTGGTGGAATCAATTCTCCATCCGATTTCTGCCAACGTACCAAGGCCTCTGCACCTACGATATGTTCATCTTTTACATCATATTTTGGTTGAAAATACACCTTAAATTCTTTATTTAAGATCGCATTCTTAAAATCATTTTCCATTTGTCTTTGTGCCAATAATCTTTGATTCATTTCTGAAGTAAAGAAGGCAATATTTGTTTTAAAATCCTTTGAAATGCTCTTTACAGCTATCAAAGCACGGTCACAAATAATTGGAATCTGAAGACTCTTATCTATATTTTCATATATACCCATTTTAATACGAATATTAGGAATTGGTGCTTCCTCGACAATCTTATTCAAATTCTTTTCTATTTTTTCAACTTGCAGTTTATCATTACTATGGAACAAACCTAAGAGCTGATCTCCTTCATAACGTGTCAATAAACCATTCTTTCCATAATACCGGAAGGCATTCGCAAGATAGACTAATACTTCATTTGCTTTTTTCGTACCATATGTTCCGTTGATCAGCTTAAAATCAGCTATATCCAAAACAATCACATAACAATTTTCATTGGAAATAAAATTAATAAAAGTTCTCGCATGATGATAAAATGCCTGTCTTGTATACAAAGCCGTTAATTCATCCTTTTCAATAGCTGCCAAAGTCATGCTGGATTCTCTAAGCTTTATAACACTGTCAATACGACTCTTAACAATTCTTGCGTTGTATGGCTTTGTGATAAAATCAACAGCTCCTAAGCCTAAGCATTTTAATTCATCTTCCTGTGAATTATTTCCTGTTGTTACAATGACTGGAACATTTGCGAGTAAAGAATCTGATTTTTGACGATTCAAAAATTCAAATCCATCACATATAGGCATCACAACATCTAACAAGATGATTGAAATATCTTTATAATTCTGAGATAAAATTTTCAAGCCCTCTTCTCCATTGACGGCTTCGAGAACTTCATAATCATCCTCTAATGTAACCTTTAATATTTCACGATTGATTTCATTATCCTCGACAATTAAAACCTTTCGTCTAAGTCCATTTGGCACAATCGTATTATCCATCATATCTAAATTGTTTCTACGAATATCTAAGTCTTCATTCGCAAAACCAATAATAATTTGAGTAAGCTTATTACCTTCCATGATACGTCCAAAATGTGTATACATAAAATGAACTTCCGTATCACTTTTTGATTGATAATGAATATTAAAGTGTTCTGATTTTTCTAACCTTGCATAAAGAGAATCAAATGAAAGAGCCATTCGTAACATATCTCGATTTTTTTCATAGACACGCTCATCAATATATTGATTCATCGCATCATCATAATTCATGCATAAAGAAAAACCAGGCAACTTTAATGTTTCCTTAAAAGCATAGATTTGTTGACTCTCACAATCAACAATATAGATGTTTTTAAATTCATCGCCTAGTATTTGATAAATGCGACTAGAATCAAAATCTTTCATAAAAACCTCTTTCAAATAATATAAATAACCAACATTATTATATAACCAAAACTTTCATTACGCAAACAACCCAAAAAAATAAAAAAAGTGTCTAATGACACTTTATCATTATTTACGGTTTGCGTTTACCGATTTCATGATTTGACGAATCTGTGCTTCACTAGGTTTACGTCCCATTTGTAAGAACATTGCACGAATCATCTTTTCATTAATAGGTGGATTTTCTTTAATTTCTTTTTCAAACTTCTTACGAGTGAAGTAGAAAGTAACCAAGCCACCAACGATGGCTCCCACTATCGTATAAAAAATTGAACCCATGTTTTAGTCAACCTCACTATCTACTCATTTATTCTACTATCTTTTTACGCTTTTGACAATATGAATTGACCACTATATTCCGTTAAAATTACAGATAAGAAGATCAATAAGCCTCCTAAAATCATAATTGGACTCTTTGCTTCGTGTAGTAACACAAATCCAAATAGGTTGGCGAACAAAGATTCTGTACACAAAAGTACACTTGCACTTGAGGCATCCGTATACTTTTGTGCAAGTGTCTGCAGCTGGAAAGCTAGATATGTCGCAATCAAAATCATATATCCACAGCTCAAATACGCATGCATTGTGATTGTTTCAGGAATGGTTTCCAAGCCTAAAGCCAAAGGAACGGAAAATAAAGCCGCAATACTCATTTGTACGGCATTAATTGCGATGGAATTGCTGTTTTTTGTTGCATACTCCAAGGAAATAATGTGACACGCAAAGAACAAAGCACATGTCAGTGATAAACAATCACCAAAACTAAATAAGAAATAGCCTTTTGATAAGCTTAAACATGCGATTCCTGCTAAACACACCATACTAGCCAAAAGCTGACGGTTGCTCGGTTTCTTTTTCCAAAGAATCCATACTATATAAGGTACAAGTACAACATTAACAGCTGTTAAGAAAGCATTTTGTCCTGTATTTGTCAAAAACAAGCCAAAGGTTTGAAAGGCAAACGCCAAATACATCAAGACACCCGAAATACTTCCTCGTACAAGTGCTTTCTTTGAAATCTTCACTTTACTTGTCATGCAAACTACAATACTGACAAGAGCCGCTCCAATAAAACGAATCATTAAAACAGTAAAGGGAGCAAAAGTTTGTAATGCAGCATCTGTAGCAATAAAGCCACCACCCCATATAGCTGCTACTAAAAGGCAAACAAAATTGGCTTGTTGTTTACTCATATCTTAATCCTTATCGAACAAAGATGGTTGCTCAAAATCATCTTGTTTTACCCAGAAACCATCTTCCACATTTTCTAGTGGTGAAATCCATTCAAAACGATCAACCTTGCCAAATGGCGAAGAGAATGTAGATTGTGCATTCATTAAACTGATTTCTTTCGCTTCAAAACGTAAAATCTCATCTGTATAGACTTCACACTGCGAATTTAGATCTACCATTTGAACATTCAATATCGTATTTGGATTAGACTTTACAAGCTTACAAACACGATTTCCCTTAGCAGGACGATTTAATGAAGCAATTTCAATCTGTTTCATACGTTTCAAAGACAATGTAGTTGTAGAAATAAGAACTTGCTCATCACGATTTTTATTGATACAAATAGAAGCTACACCATCATCCTTGGATAAGTTTGTGGCCTTTACACCTTTTGATTTATTTGAAACCAAAGGAATTTGTTCTACCGGATACATCAATCCATAACCTTGTTCCGTTACTAAAATAACCTGATCATCTGGCTTATAAGATAGGGTTGCACAAATCATTTCGTCCATAGCTCCAATTTTCATGCATACCATTGTTTTATTCGAACGACTGACTTCAAACTCTTTTAAATCTGTTCGTTTGATCATGCCATGGCGACTAGCACTTACAACATGAACTCCTGATTTAAAGGAATCCAATACGTAAGCTGCGATGATTTTTTCACTTGAATCCATCTTGATATAATTCGAAATATGACTACCTAGATCCTTCCATTTAGCCTCTTCAATCTGATATACCGGAATATATCCATATGTACCTCGATTTGTGAAGAACAATAGTGTCTGTAAAGTATGACTAGCTCCGTAACAAATCAATGAATCCGTGTCCTTTCGTTGTGTCATCGCATCATTTGAAGCATTAAAGCTACGCATTGATACACGTTTAATATAACCATCACGAGTCACAGTAATCATACATTCTTCTTTTGAAATCATAGCTTTTTCATCAATAACAATTTCCTTAACTTCATGTACAATATCTGAAAGTCGAGGAGTATCAAATTCTTCATTGACCTTTTCTAATTCTTCAACCATGACCTTATGAAGCTCGCACTTATCTGAAATAATTTTTTCTAATTCGGCAATATCACTTTGAAGCTGCTTAAATTCAGCTTTTAGTTCTTTCACATCTGTATTCGTTAAACGATACAAACGCATCACTACAATGGCCTCTGCCTGCTTTTCTGTAAAGCCAAAGCGCTCAATCAAATTCTTTTTGGCATGTGACTTATCCTTCGACTTACGAATGATTTGAATAATTTCATCCATAACACTTACAGCTTTGATTAAGCCCTCTAATATGTGTGCTCGATCTTTTTTTGCTGCCAAATCGTACTTACTTCTACGAATGACGACATCTTCTCTATGGGCAATAAATGCATCAAGCATCATTGCCAAAGACATCTGTACGGGTGCCTTATTTACAATCGCAATGACATTGTAGTTATATGAAACTTGTAAATCCGTATTCTTATACAAGTAATTTAATATTTGTTCATCATTACTATCTTTTTTAAGATCCACGACAATTCTAAGTCCTGTACGATCACTTTCATCACGAACATCTAAAATACCATCAATTTTTTTATTTAAGCGAATCTCATCAATTTTCTTTACAAGATTCGATTTAATTACCTCATAAGGAATCTCATGAATCACAATTTGTTTAATCGTACGAGTAGGAACAACCTCGACCTTTGACCGAATCAAGATACGTCCACGTCCTGTTTGAAACGCTTGTTTAATTCCATCAAGACCCATGACAATACCGCCTGTAGGAAAGTCGGGTCCTTTGACAAACTGCATCAATTCTTCTAAGCTGCAGTCTGGATGGGATATACGATAAATACTAGCTTGAATAACTTCATTTAAATTATGTGGTGGAATATTTGTGGCATATCCAGCGGCAATACCTGTAATTCCATTCACTAACAAGTTTGGAAATCGAGCAGGTAATACGGTTGGCTCCATTTTTTCATCTGAGAAGTTAGGTGCCCATTCCACTGTATCTTTATCAATATCCTGTAATAAAAAATCACTGATTTTGGCAAGACGTGCTTCCGTATAACGCATCGCAGCCGCTGGATCATCATCAATAGACCCATTATTTCCTTGCATATCAATCAATGGGTTGGTAATTTTCCAGTTTTGCGACATACGAACCATCGCATCATATACTGAGCTATCTCCATGAGGGTGATAGTTACCAATTACATTACCGACTGTCTTTGCGGATTTATGATATGGCTTATTATATGTATTCCCATCTTCATACATCGCATACAAGATACGTCTTTGAACGGGCTTTAAACCATCTCTTGCGTCTGGCAAAGCACGTTCTTGAATAATATATTTTGAATATCTGGCAAAACGATCTGCCATGATATCTTCTAAAGAATTCTTTAAAACATTATGTTTTACTTCTTTTTCTTTCACGCACTTACCTCCTTATAATCATCCTCTAATGTAAACACGACATTATCTTCAATCCAATTACGACGAAGCTCCGCCTTGTCACCCATTAACTCTGTTACACGTTTTTCTGCCATCATCGCATTTTCAATCGTCACACAAAGTAATGTTCTTGATTCAGGATTCATTGTCGTATCCCATAGCTGTGTGGCATTCATTTCACCAAGACCTTTATATCGAGTAATGGTATAGCCATTCTTCAATTCAGCTTTTTTCTCATCTAATTCTTCATTCGTATATAAATAATATTCTTTTCCACCCTTCGCAATACGATAAAGTGGTGGAAGCGCAATATACAACATTTCATGTGTAATTAAATCGCGCATATAACGATAGAAGAATGTTAATAATAAATTTTGAATGTGTGCCCCATCATCATCAGCATCGGTCATAATAATAACCTTATAATAGTTAGAATCCTCTGCCGTAAAATTAGCACCTACTCCAGCTCCTAAAGCATGAATAATAGTATTTAATTCTTCATTCTTTTCAATAGCTTCAAGACTTGCCTTTTCTGTATTTAATACTTTACCACGCAAAGGCAAAATCGCCTGATATTTAGAATCACGTCCCTGCTTTGCAGAACCACCGGCAGAATCCCCTTCGACTAAGTATAACTCTTTTCTTCTAGCATCCTTACTTTGTGCAGATGCAAGCTTTCCAGATAAAACTCTTTCTGAACGGTTCTTGCCCTTTCCATTACGAATATCCGCACGAGCTTTACGAGCTGCATTACGTGCTTGCGCTGCCTTAATGATTTTTCGAACTAAGGCATTTGCGATTTCTTTATTCTCCTCTAAGAAATAACGAAGATTTTCTGATACAACCGTTTCCGTAGCCGGTTTCGCCTCTGGTGTACCCAACTTTTCTTTTGTCTGACCCTCAAATTGAAGATAATCTTCAGGAATCGTTAAATTGATGACAAGTGTTAATCCTTCTCTAACATCATTTCCATCAAAGCCTTTATCTTTTTCCTTTAAGAACCCATTTTTACGAGCATATTCATTGAAGACTTTTGTGAAGGCTTGTTTCGCTCCTGTTTCATGTGAACCTCCATCACGAGTACGAACCATATTTGTGAAAGAAAAAATATTTTCCTGATACTCATCTGTATATTGGAAGCATCCCTCCACTACAATTTGATTACTTTCTCCTCTGAAGCTAATTGAATCGTGCATTGGCGTATGATCTTGATTCACTTCTTCAATAAAAGCCTTTAACCCATCTTCATATTGATAGATCACTTCTCTTTCTTCCTTACGTTTGTCACGCACAATCATTTTTAACCCTTTTAATAAAAAGGCATCCTCCTGTGCTCGTTCACAAATGGTTGAATAAGAGAAATGAACCGATTTAAAAATAGATGGATCCGGTTTAAAAGAAACAGTACTTCCTGTACGATTGGTCTTTCCTACTTTTTCAAGCTTTCCAATCTTACTTCCCCCATCTTCAAATGTCATACTCCATATATTTTTTCCATCATGAACGGTCACCTTACACCATGTACAAAGTGCATTTACAACACTGGCACCTACACCATGTAATCCTCCAGCACTTGTATAGCCTCCATGACTTGTAAATTTTCCACCTGCATGCAGAATGGTAAAGATAACTTGAAGTGTGCTCACTCCCGATTTATGCTTTCCAACAGGCATTCCACGCCCATGATCTTCTACAGTGACGCTGCCATCTTTTTCTAATGTGATCGCAATTTCATTACCATATCCATTTAAGGCTTCATCAATCGCATTGTCTACAATTTCCCAAACAAGGTGATGCAGACCCTTTGAATCCGTAGATCCTATATACATACCTGGACGCTTTCTAACGGCATCCAAGCCCTCTAAAATAACGATACTATTTTCATTATATTGTTGTTTTGGCATACTATCCCTACTTTCCAACGTAATTTTTATTATATCAACAAATCAAAAAAAGTGCACATAAATTCCTGCTAAATCTACCATTGAATATACTTCTTATATCCACATCATATATGTCAATTTATTAAAATTAAAAAGATGTTTTGCATACCCTTTTCTCAAACCCATACTTTCCTTTCCATGTCCTGCGACAGGTTCAATTATGTCTACTTCTAACAATTTAGTTAGTATTTAGATACAGCTAAACGCTATAATCCAACAAGATCCATGACATCTTCTCTGCCAAATACTTGATTGTATCCAAATTCTTCAAAAAGAGTTTCAATATGATGTATTGTTTTCTTACTGACATTAACACTTCCAATATCCACTTTTTCGATATACATTTTATATCCACATCATTTATGTCAAATCATTAATTTTTTCATCCAATTCTCGACTAAGTAGATCAAAACTGCTAAAATAAGTTTCGAGGTGGAAGAAATGAAAACTATTCTATGTATTTTATTAGGTTACTTATTAGGATCTTTACCCTTCGCATTGATTATTGGTAAAGTTTTCTATCATACAGACATACGCCAATATGGCTCAGGAAATTTAGGTGGAACAAATGCTGGAAGAGTTCTAGGAAAAAAAGCTGGTATTTCCGTTATCTTGTTTGATGTATTAAAGGTTGTCTTGGCCATTGCGATTGCGACACAAGTCTCTAAAGTTGCGGGTATCTGGACAGGACTTGCATGTTGTGTAGGACATTGTTATCCAATCTTTGCGAAATTCCACGGTGGAAAAGCTGTAAGTACAATGTTTGGCTTCTTATTTTCTACAAGCATCTTCCTATTCCAAGATGCAAGCTACTTACTTGTCCCATTCGGTATGTTTATCATCGTATTATACATCTTTAAATATGTATCATTAGCAAGTATGTGTGCAGCTATTGCCAGCAGCCTATACATCACAGCTCTTATGTTTGGTGCAAATGTTGAAAACATCTGTGTTATTGTCGCAAGCTGGTTAATGACAATTCTAGTTATTTACAGACATCGCACAAACATTGAAAAAATTAAGTCTGGAACAGAAAATACAATCTCGTGGTTATAGAAAGTTTTTAAGAAACTTTCTTTTTTTTATGTCTTTTTCACATAGAACCCGTATCATTAATACTATGAACTACTTATATTATGAATTTAAAACCAGTCAAGTATGCATAGTAAAAGAAAATGAAAAGAAATACCATAACAGTATGAGTATAAACGCATACTTCAATGAAAAATGCTTAATGAATGGAGCCAGTCTAAAAGGAAGACAAGAGGCCTTCATGTATCAAATGAAAGTTAAAAAGTTTATTCCAATCATTGTTTCTGTTCCAAAGCAGGAAATTTATTTTCCAAACAAGTCAAAAAAAGATCCAAATTGTCTATGGATCAACTATGCGAATATCCAACACGTTTCCTATTATGATTCCTTTTGTCGCATTCTATTTAAGGATGGAACTTATCTAGATTGTACACATCCCAAAAGAATTCAGCATTCCTTGCAACAAATATTTCGATACATTAAAAAAAATACACCAGTCTAACTGGTGTATTAGTGACATCCTCCACCACATGATGAGCAATCATGTGAGCAGCTTGATTGTTGCATCTGTTCTTCATGACGAAGTGTATTTACGCCTAAACCTTCAATGCATACTGTGGCATTATCTGCCAAATTTGATACTTCTACGATTGTACAAGCTGGGAATGGTTCATCCACAAAGTTTTTAAAAGTTGCCAAGAACGCATCCTTATCATTGATATCCTTTAAATATACAGTGAATTTTACAACATGGTGAAGCTGTAAGCCATAGTTTGATAATACATCAATCACCTTATTAATTGCTGTAATTGTTTGTTCCTGAATGCTTTCTCCAAGGCCTGTTTGCCCACTTAAATAAAAGAAGTCACCTAATTGAACCATATTTGAAACACATGGTGCTCCCTCTTGTTTTCCTGCTGATTTTAAAAATATATTCATAGTGTTTTAATTCCTTTCTTATTCTATTATATAGAATCTGTACCATCTTCTAAAGTATTTTGCACTAAAATTTCACGTGGTTTACTACCTCTTGCAGGTCCAATAATGCCATTGGCCTCCAAAACATCCATTAATCGAGCCGCTCTTGAATACCCGACAGAGAATTTTCTTTGTATCAAAGAAGTACTTGCCTTTCTTGATCCAATCACAAAACGCTTGACCTCTTCATATAGAGGATCCGCTGTCACATTACCTGCTTCATTACCTTGATTTTGTAAATCCTTTAATTGGATAAAGGCATCATCATACTTAGGCATAGCCTGTGACTTCACATATTCACAAATATGGTTAACCTCTTCATCCTGAATAAATACACCTTGAATGCGTTTTGGACTCGTTTCACCATTTGGCAAATACAACATATCCCCATTTCCAAGCAATCTTTCAGCTCCAGCTTGATCTAGAATCGTTCTAGAATCAACGGCCTGAGATACCGCAAAAGCAATACGACTTGGAATATTGGCCTTAATAACACCCGTAATGACATCGACACTTGGTCTTTGGGTTGCGACAATCAAATGAATACCCGCTGCACGTGCTAACTGTGTAATTCTTTGAATACTTGCCTCTACCTCTTTAGCTGCCACCAACATCAAGTCGGCCAACTCATCAATAATAATCACAATACGAGGCAACACCTTTAAATGCTCGTCCTTATGCGTTTTAACATACTCATTATAAGCTGTAATATTACGCACACCTAAATCGCCAAACAAATCATAGCGACGATCCATCATTTCCACAATGACCTTCAATGCCTTATTTGCTAAATCTCCATCCGTAATAACTGGAGATAATAAATGTGGTACATCATTATAAGGTGTAAACTCAACCTTTTTAGGATCAATCAAAACCAATTTAACTTCGTCTGGCTTTGTTCGCATCAAAATCGATGAAATAATCGCATTCACACATACCGATTTACCACTACCCGTAGCACCTGCAATCAATAAGTGTGGCATACGATTTAATTCACCATAAACATTATTGCCCATCAAATCTTTACCCAGGCAGAATAATAATTTTTTATCCTTCATAGAATCTGGAATTGTACGCATTAAATCCTTCATCTGCACTGTTGTCTTTTCCACATTTGGAATTTCAATTCCTACACTCGCCTTACCTGGAATCGGTGCCTCAATACGAATGTCCTTGGCCGCCAATCCCATCTTAATATCATTTTGAAGGTTGCTGATTTTATTAACACGCACACCTAGTTCTGGCTTGATTTCAAACTTTGTAACACTTGGACCAATATGAATTTGAACAAGCTTTGCCTCTACACCAAACTCATGTAAGATTTCAATTAGCTTTTCGCCCTTTTCCTTTGCGGTTGTGACATTCGCATTGGATCTTGATTTACGCTCAATGTCTGATAAAACATTTAGCTTAGGAAGCTTATAGTTTTTAAAGTCTGTATTTTCATCGAGAATATATCGTTTGGGTTCTGCCTTTTCAATAACCCCCTCATTCACAACTGGTACTTCTTTTTTCTCAACCACTTTTTCCTTTGGTTCTTCATCCACATCCATCATAAAGCTAGGTTTTCTTGGTTCTAAATCCCCAATAATTAAAGGCTCATCCTCTTCTTTTTCCTCTTCCACGCTCGAATCCATTTGTGCTGGTTTCACAGGATCTGCATTAATAATTTGAAAGCTCGATTCATTTGTATCTTCATCTTCAAAAATAAAGCTTTGACGATCAATAGACACTGGTTTTTCCTTAACAGGCACACTCTTCATTTGTTTCCTTGGCTTTCTTTCAAAGCCCATGATCTTCTCATATCCAAACATTAAGATTCCAAGTACAACCAACAATAAAATCATGATATATGTACCTGAATAATCAAATAGAGATTGAAACAAACAAAATAATAAGGCTCCCAATAACCCTGACATACTTGGCATTCCATCAATGATAATGTTTTTGGCATGTTGCATAACATAGCTTAATCCAAAGCTTCCTGGTTCAGGCTTAAATTCGATAACAGAGGCCCCTAGACACAATGCCATCAATAAGAAAATAGCTCCAAAAAGGTATCTTTTACGGATAGGAAGTTGATCCTTATTAAAAATCTTAAGCCCACTCACTCCAATCGCAACGACAAAAAGTATGTTGGTCAAGATACCAAATAAAAACGCAAAGAAATTATGTAAGAAAGAGCCTACAACACCGAGCTTAAACAGTGCTATAAAACTAATAAATATCATACAAATAAGGAAACACAAACGAAACAAGTTTGAGTGCAACCAAGACGTTTGTGTTTTCTTTTTCGTAGATTTTCTTCGTGTTGTTTTTTTTCTGGCTTTAGCCATACTCTACCCCACTTTCTACTTATTTAAGTTTATTTCGAGAATAACCGGTAAAATCATCGGTCTCTTTGCGGTTTGTTTATAAAGATACTTAGAAACCTTATCACGGATCAAATTACGCGTCTCTAAATTATCATACGTTTTATTCTCAACCGCCTCGTTGATTGTATCCTCCATAATTTTGGCAACATCACCCGTAATGTATTCTGCATCACGCAAGTAGATCAATCCACGACTTTGTACATCTGGACCATTAATGATCTTTTTTGTCTTGGCATTGATACCAATTGCCAAAATCATTACACCATCTGTACTTAAGGTTTCACGATCCTTTAATACAACACCGGCCATATCCCAGTTTTCTTTTCCATCAATCATTGTTTCATGTAGCTCAAGCTCCATTGAACAAGAAACTAATTTACGATTCTCAAAAGTAGCCACCTGACCATTATCTAAGATAATGATACGACTTGGATCATATCCCATTTCCACGGCAATCTGTGAGTTCATATGTAGTAAACGATATTCACCTTTGATTGGAATATAGTACTTTGGCTTTGTAAGGAAAATCATCATCTTTAAATCTTCTTTACTAGGGTGCATACTTAAAACATTCTTGTCTAAGACAATGATTTCACCCTCTTTTTTATACATGTCATTTTCCATGCTCTTAAATTCATTTTCAACTCCAGGCACAACTGGACTTGCCACAACAATGACATCATCTTGATCAAAGTCAATAGAATCCAATTCATTATTGGCAATGTTGTTGATGGTTTTGAATAATGATTTACCTTGTCCTGAAATGATAACAACTACATCTTTCATGGAATTATCAAAATCTTGAGGATCTACAACTAGAGTTGGATCGACCTCATATCCAATATCTTTCAATCTTTCAACAAGCTCACGCAATTCTTTTGAATAGAAAACCATTTTACGATGACTTGCCATACAACAATCAATGATTTCTTGAATACGATATACACTTTGGTTATATACACTCACAAATACTCGCTTTTGTTCATGTGTTTCTAGTACCTGCAAAAGCTTAGGTGCAATACGATGATTTGGCGAAGTATGGCCACTTCTCTCTGCTCCCTTACTTTCTTGTAATAAAGCCAATACACCTTCATTTCCAATTTCAGAAATAGTTGTAAAATCAGCTCTATACGCATCATCTAAATCATCATAATCTTCAATAAATTCACCTGAATACACAATATAACCTTGATCCGTTTGAATAGCTAGACCAAACGTTCCAGGATATGCATGGGTAATTGGGAAGAAAACAATTCTTCTTTTTCCAATACGCTTTTTTTCATTTCTTTTTACTGAATGCACACGAACTCCCGAAATATGTTCCTGACGAATCATTTTCTGTACTTCTTTTACGGCAAGCGGAGCTGTATATACATCACAAGGGACTTGTTTTAATAAGTAAGGTAAAGCACCCATAACATCATCATGACCATGGGTAATAAAAATAGCGGCAACACGGTCTTTATTTTCAACTAAATATGTAAAATCCTGAATAATAAATTCAATTCCTAATGATTCTTTATTATCTGGGAACTTAATTCCCGCTTCAATCACATAGATTGATTGATCGACCTCCACACAGAATAAATTTTTTCCATCTTCATCCAATCCGCCAAGGGCAAAAATGCGAATTTTTTCTGTCAATGAAGGAATTTTTTCTTCTTTCATATTATCTCCTTTTAATAGTATTATTTTTTTAATTATATCACACCGCAACGCCATCTAAAGAGAAACTTTTCGCATCTGTGATTTCGACTTCTACAAAATCTCCAGGATGAATATTTTCACCTTTAAAATTAACTAATTTTTGGGTGTCCGTATATCCAGAATATACTTTTTCATTCTTCTTACTTAAGCCATCCACCAATACAGTAACGGTACGTCCTACATAAGCTTTATTCTTTTCTAATGCAAAATCATTCCATGTTTTATTTAATTTTGCTAAACGTTTTCTCTTTGTCTCCATATCAATAGAGTCTTTCATACGACTGGCTGGTGTACCAGGTCTTGCTGAGAAAATAAACGTAAAGGCATTGTCGTATTTACAATAACGAACTACATCTAGAGTGTGTTCAAACTGTTCATCTGTTTCATTTGGGAAACCAACAATAATATCTGTAGAAACAGAAACGTTTGGAATCGTATTCACAATCTTGTCATATAAAGCTAAGTATGATTCTTTTGTATAACGACGACCCATTAATTTAAGTACATCATCATCTCCCGATTGTAAAGGCAAGTGAATGAATGGCATGATATTGTCATATTTGGCAATAATATCAATCATTTCTTCTGTGAAATCCCAAGGATGGCTTGTTGTAAAACGAACACGAGGAATTCCAATCTTTGCGACCTCTTCTAATAATGTGGCAAAATCCTGCTCATTATCCATATCTTTTCCATACGCATTTACGTTTTGTCCTAATAATGTGATTTCTTTATAGCCTTCCTCTTTTAATTGTTGAACCTCTTTTAAGATTTCAGACATTTTACGAGAACGCTGCTTACCACGAGTATAAGGGACAATACAATATGTACAGAATTTATCGCAGCCATACATAATGTTGACCCAAGCCTTAAATGTTCCAAAACGATGAACTGGTAAGTTTTCGTAAACCTCTCCTTCTTTCGAATAGATTTTTACAACCTTCTTACCTTCAAACATACAACTATATAACATACCTGGAAGATCTTGAATATTATGCGTACCAAATAATAAACGTACCTGAGGGTATTTTGTCAATAATGTTTCAACTAAGCCTTCCTCTTGTGCCATACATCCGCAGACACCAATCACTAATTCTTTATTTTCACGATATAAACGTTTAAAGTTTCCAATTTCACCTAATACTTTTTCTTCAGCATTTTGACGAATTGCACAAGTATTGATGATAATGACATCACTGCCTTCTGCCATTTTATTTGGTGTAAATCCACATTCATCCAAAATACCGGCAATTGTTTCGCTATCACGTTCATTCGCCTGGCAACCATAAGTCGAAATAAAATACTTTTTACCTCTTCCCATCATACGAGCTGCTTCAGGAATTGTAAATGTATCAACACGATCAATTGTATTTGTCGTACGCTTTTGTGCTTCTTTTAAATCGGGTAATACCCATCCTGGTTTTTGTTTCATATTGACCTCTCTTTCCAAAAAAAATTGCCAAGCATTAAGCTTGGCAAACATTCTTTAATAGAATTACTGGTTGATTGCTCCAACAGGGCAAGTTCCTACGCAAGAACCACAGTCGATGCAAGTTCCTTCGTCACAAACTGATTTTCCTTCATCATCTAATGAAAGAGCTCCAACTGGACATCCTCCTACACAAGCACCACATCCGATGCAAGCATCTTTATCGATATTTACTGCCATTGTCATTTCCTCCTTGTTTAATAATTTATACTCAAATTATAACTATAACCTAGAAGTGAATCAAGACAGTTTAGTAAGTGGAGGCTTACCGTAATTCATTTACCATACTTAAAAAATTGAAGTCGGGACTAAAGCCCGACATTTTTATTTTGCGTATTCCTGGGCACGTGTCTCACGAATAACATTAACTTTAATTTGACCTGGATATGTCAATTCAGATTCAATCTTATCACGAATATCACGAGCTAATTTAACACAAGTCAAATCATCTACATGTTCTGGATTTACTAAAACACGAATTTCACGCCCTGCTTGAATCGCAAATGCGTTTGCTACACCTTCAAAACCATTCGCAATCTTTTCTAAGTTTTCAAGACGGTTGATATAGGCCTGAGCACTTTCCTTACGTGCTCCTGGTCTTGCAGCACTAATTGTATCGGCTGCGATTACCAAATGACTTGTCAAGAACTTAGGTTCTACATCCCCATGGTGTGAGTGGATCGCATTCAATACGATTTCCTTTTCACCATGCTTCTTACAGAACTTGTAACCCAATTCTACGTGAGATCCATCTTGCTGTTCAATATTTAAGGCTTTACCAATGTCATGCAATAAACCTGCACGTTTGGCAATTTGCTGATTCAATCCTAATTCAGCAGCCATACAACCCGCAATATAAGCAACCTCCATAGAGTGCTGTAATGCGTTTTGACCATAAGAATAACGATATTTTAATGTACCAATCAATTTTACGATTTCACGATCGATACGACCAATACCCAATTTGAAAATTGCTTCTTCCCCAGCCTTCATGATTTCCTGATCAATTTCATTCTGGTACTTCTTAACAACTTCTTCAATACGTCCTGGTTGAATTCTTCCATCACGAATTAAATGTTCCAAAGCTAAGCGAGCCACTTCACGACGCACTGGATTAAAACATGTGATTGTAATTAAATCTGGTGTATCATCGATATTTAATTCAACCCCTGTCGCCTGTTCGAAACAACGAATGTTACGTCCCTCACGACCAATGATACGTCCCTTCATTTCTTCACCAGGTAAAGAAACAACACTTACGGTTTTTTCTTGTGTTTCCTGTTGAGACATACGCTCAATAGCTAAGGCAATAATATTTTGTGCCTTTTCATTGGCAGTAGCCTTTGCCTCATCTTCTTTATCCTTGATATATGCAATTGTTTCATGTTCCATTTTCTTTTCGACAATTGCGAACAATTCATCTCTTGCTGCCTGACTCGACATTTTGGCAACATTTTCTAAAACCACAACCTGTTTATCAATTTCTTCTTGTAGTTTCTTTTCTTTTTCGTCTAATGATGACAGTTTGTCAGCAACACTTTTCATTTTTTCATTAATCTGACGCTCTTTTTGATTTAACGCTTCATCACGAAAATTCAAGTTATCTTCTCTACGCAATAACTTGTTCTCTAATTCCATTGATTCTTGTTTACGTTCTTTAATCTCTTTTTCAGCTTCAACACGTAAATCGTGTGCTTGTGTCTTTCCGTCTAACACAGCTTGTTTTACGCGAGATTCCGCTTCATTTTGAGCTTCCTTTAAAATTTGTTCTGCTTTTTGCTGATTCTTATTTAAACCTGCTTTTGAAATTCCGACCATACAGCCAGTTCCAAGCGCAAGACCTGCGACACCAGACAAAACGATCCATAGTACATCCATACTATTTCCTCCTTTTCGTCCTTTGTTCTAGGTAAAACCAAAAATATTATACACGAAATCAGCTATAAAGTCTATTAACTCAAAAGCTAAAATAAAAGATGTTTGCTTAAACAAACACCTTTAGAATAAAGCACGAATCGCAAAGAAAATCAAAACAATGACACCTAATACGATACGATACCAGCCAAATACTTTGAAATCATGTTTTTTAATGTATGACATCAAGAAGCGAATCACAAAAATAGACACAACCAATGCCACAAGCATACCTATAATTAGAATAAAGAATTCTAAAAAGCTAAACGCAAAGCCAAATTTCACAAGTTTCAAAAGACTTGCTCCAAACATTACTGGAATAGCCAAAAAGAAAGTAAATTCAGCTGCTACGGCACGACTTACTCCAATCAACAAGCCTCCAATAATAGTTGCACCAGATCTTGAAGTTCCTGGAAGCACAGCTGCAATTACTTGGAATAAGCCAATAATCAATGCATCTTTATAAGATAAAGCAGATAAGCTATTTACAGTTGGACGCATATCTTTATTGCGATTTTCTACATAAATAAATGCCACACCCACTAAAATCAACATAATCGCAACCACGAAGCCATTATACAAGTGTTCATCGATCCAATCATCCAAAGCCAAGCCAATAACAGCAGCAGGAATGGTAGCCACTAATATTTTTGACCATAAGACCCAAATCGATTTTACTGAAACACATTTACCTTCTCGCGTTTTCTTAAATGGAAATATCTTATTCCAATACAACAATACAACGGCTAGAATTGCACCTAGCTGAATCACGACAAGAAACATAGACCAGAATGATTTAGATACATTCATTGGCATAATTTCTTCTAATAAGATCATATGACCTGTTGAACTAACAGGAAGCCATTCGGTAATTCCTTCAACAATACCATATATTATCGATTTTAAAATTTCGATCATATTATCCTCCATACTACAGAAAAAGCCAGGAAATCCTGGCTACATTTTTACTTCTCAACGATTTGTTTGCCGTTGTATTCGCCACAAGAGCACATCTTGTGAGCAAGTTTATATTCACCACAATTTGGACAACGAGTCAACGCTGGTTTCACCAATTTGTAATGTGTTCTACGTTTTGCTTTACGTGTTTTTGAATTTCTTCTCTGTTGAACTGCCATGCTTGCACCTCCTAGTCATCATCCAGTTTGAAATCATTTAACTTTTCCCACCGTGGATCAATCTTTGGCTCTTCCTTATCCTGATCAGATAAAAGCTGCCAACCATCTCCCTTTGGATATTGATCACGAGGTAAACGAGTGATACTCATTGGAGCCTCATATAATATCGCCTGGAAAATCTCTGGGTTAATATCGATTGTATCTTTTTTCACCACGATAATTTCCTGATCTTCTGCATCCTGTACCGGAACAAAAGAATACGTTTGCTGCGACTCCGCTTCAAATGGAAAATCGATATCTTCATCTGTAATCGAATCAAGAACAATCATTGTTCCATCCATTTTCAAATCACTCGATACGAAATTCATTCCGTCAAACTCTAATGTACCCGTAACATGTACATCTGGAATAGACTTGACAGAAGTATGATGAAGCAGATCGTTTTCTTCAACCGCAATCCACTCATCAATATTAATAATATGGTTTTTTGCATTTAAGAAGTCTTTTCTATTAAATTTCACGATCTTCACCTCATGTCGCATTTGATATTATAATAAAAGTAATTCATAAAGTCAATATTTCCACGAGAAAAAGATTTTGTTATCATAATGAATATGAAAACATGTGGAATTATTACAGAATACAATCCTTTTCACCAAGGACACCTATATCATATCAAAAAAACGAAAGAATTAACACAATGTGATTGTTTAATTGCGATTGTTTCCAATCATTTCACCCAAAGAGGCCTGCCTAGCCTAATGCGTATGGAAGATAAAACCAAACTTGCCCTAGAAGCCGGATGCAATCTCGTCATTGAATTGCCACCTTGTTATGCAGCACAAGGCGCTGATTACTTTGCCAAATATGCCATAGAATCACTAAATGAAATACAAATCGACCAGATTTGCTTTGGTTCTGAAACCAATGATATTCAAAAGCTTAAACAATTATCTTTAAAAATGGAACAAATCAAAAAGGATCCTTCCCTTAGTATGAATCAAAATCTTTATGCCAACGATTTGATTCGTCCAAATGACATTTTGGGAATTCAATATATTAAGCAATGTGAGAAACATCATATTGAATCCATCTGTATTTCAAGAAATGAAACCTTTAAAAGTGCTACGCAAACACGTATAGATTATTTTAATGGTCTTTCCCAATTTAACGATAAATATTTCTTAGAAAATCAATCGTGGCAACATTATTATACTTATTTAAGAAAATATTTAATCCTAACTGATGTTCATGTTCTATCCACATTCTTTCTTGTGAATGAAGGAATTGAATATCGCTTAAAGGAAAATGCCAAAAAATATACAGATTGGGATAGTTTTCTTTCTGCTTCTATTTCAAAAACATATACGCGTGCGCGTATTCAAAGAACTTGTATGTTTATATTGCTACAAATCACAAAAGAACAGATGAAGGAAAACAATCATTTCAAAGAAGTCATCGTCTCTGGTTTTGATTCAGTTGGACAAGCTTTCCTTAAAGATAAACAAGTCATCACAAAATTTAAAGAGCTTCCTGAATTTCTTCAAGATATTGAATTAAAGTGTCAGTATCTTTGTTTCAATACATTTAAAGCTAGAAAGGTGATTTATTATGATCGTTAGTTTATGCATTCTAATCATCCTTGCAAGTATATACATCTATTTCTTTCCCTTTATCCCAAAAAGAAAGAAACACTATACATATGCATTATTACTTGGATGTCCGGCTCACAATGATGGAACGATGTCTTCAAGTCAAATCAAACGATGCCATTTAGCTATCGACACATATAAAAAAGGCTTATACGATACCTTGATCATTTCGGGTTCAAATGTTAAAAATGAATATGTAGAAGCTCAAGTAATGCATGACTATATTCAAAAACAAATATATATTCCAACCATCCTAGAAGCCAATGCGCGTAATACTTTTGAAAACTTTAAATTTTCAAAGGAATATATTCAAAAACAAGATGTTGTTATCTTAACCTCACAAACTCATGCCAAAAGAGCTTGTGCCATCGCAAGACAATTCTTTGATGATTATGGTTGTGTTTGGTATAAAGATCATAAACCCAAACATATTGTTCGTGAGATTGGATCTCGTTTGATTTATATAAAAATTGAGTTATTAAAAAAAGTAGGAAAGTATTAACTCTCCTACTGAATGGTACGAATGACTTCATTGACACTTCGTACCTTTTTTAAATTCGAAATTAGATTTTGTAGATGCGCCGCATTCTTAACCGACACCGTCAATTTTGTAGTCGCCTCTAAATTACCATCATCTACCGCAGAATCTACATGCTTCAAATATACATTACATTGCTGCAATGTCGTAACAATATCACTCAATAAGTAATTACGATCGTCACTATGAATGATCAAATTAACTTCATATTGTTTTTCATCAAGGCCTTCTTCCCATTGAACAGGAATCAAACGCTTTTTCTCATTTATAATATTTGGACAATCCGCACGATGCACCTTCACACCCTGTCCCTTAGAAATATATCCAATGATTGGATCTCCAGGAATCGGACGGCAACAATTGGCCAATGAAACCGCAATTGTGTCAACACCAGGAACAATAACACCACAACTTGAATGCTTAGCTTGATGAGTTGGCTGCTTATTGTAGATCTTCATAATTTCCTGATCTTCTAACAAATTCGAACGGTTTTTAACCAAACGATCCACAATAGACTGCAATGAAACACGCTTCATCGCAATTCCTACATAAAGGTCATCTACAGTCTTAAATGATAGTGATGTTAAGATAGATTCCAACCGTTTTGTCTCCATCAATTTTGAATCTAATTTTAAACGCCTAAATTCATCCTCAAGCATAGACTGACCTAATCTAATACTATCTTTACGAGATTGTTGCTCTTGTTTTTGAAGGAAAGCACGAATCTTATTACGAGCATGTCCACTCTTAACAATTTTAATCCAGTCCGCACTAGGCCCCACCGAATTATTATTTGTCAAGATATCAACAACGTCACCTGTCTTTAAAGGTGTATTCAAAGGAACAATAGCCCCATTGACTTTTGCTCCTACTGTTTTATTTCCAACTTCCGTATGAATTCGATATGCGAAATCAATCGGACAAGAACCAGAAGGCAACGCAATTACCTTTCCTCTTGGTGTTAAACAATATACGTTGGCTTCAAAAATGTCCTTTTGAAGAACATCCATATATTCCAATGGATCTTCACTTTCTTCATCGGTCATCATAGAGAAATCTCTAAACCATGAAAGCTTATCTTCAATTTCCTTTTGTTCATATTCAGGCGTATAGTTACGATTCTCTTTATATTTCCAGTGAGCCGCAACACCACGTTCAGCAATCGCATCCATTTCTTCTGTACGAATCTGGATCTCAAAAATATTTCCATGCCCAGGCTCTACAATCGTCGTATGCAAAGACTGATACATATTTGCCTTTGGCATCGCAATATAGTCTTTAAAACGACCTGGAATTGGTCTATACTTCGCATGAATATAGCCTAAAATTTCATAACAATGCACAACTGAATCGGTAATGATACGAATCGCTAGTAAGTCTAGAATTTCTTCAAAACGCTTGTTTTTCGTTATCATCTTTTTATAGATACTATAAAAATGCTTTGAACGGCCAAAAATACGATATTGAATATTATATTCCTTTAAAATTGCTTCGATATCCGAAATCATTTCTTGGACCTGTTCATTACGATCGCTTTCACGCTGCTTAACAAGGCCTTTGATTTCTTCATACTTTTTGTAGTCCAAATATTTAAAAGATAGATCTTCTAATTCATTTTTGATTTCACTAATACCCAAACGATGCGCAATTGGCGCATACACGCTTAAAGTTTCACGCGCAATCTTTTTCTGCTTTTCTGGACGCATATACTGTAAAGTACGCATATTGTGAAGACGGTCCGCCAATTTAATCAATATAACACGAATATCTTTGGCCATCGCAATGAATAATTTACGATGATTACTTGCCAAATACTCTTCTTCGTCCTTGAACTTAATAGCGCCAATCTTCGTTACTGCATCCACAAGTGTCGCAATCTCTTCACCAAACAATTCTGTGATTGTTTCCGTTGTAACACCTTCACAATCCTCTACTGTATCATGTAAAAGGCCTGCCGCAATGGTTTTAGGACCACAATGCATCTCAGCTAATGTATTCGCAACTTGGATTACATGAATGACATAAGGCTCTCCACTTTTACGAAATTGTCCCTTATGGTGTTCATAGGCAAAATCATATGCCTTTTGAATCAACTCAATATTTTCTGGACGCTTTATGTATGTCTTTACATTCTCCATACATTCTTCGAATGTAACTTGTTTTTTCTGGCTCATAATCAAGGCGCCCCCCTTCCTAAAAATTATTAAACTAGTTATTCACCTTCATAATGTGTTAGTGAACAAACTGGAATATTCTTAAACTTTTCTTTTCCTTTTAAATCATCTAATTCAATCACAAATGCCACACCTGTAACACTTGCCTGCATACGCTCTACCATTTTAATGATAGCTTCCACTGTTCCTCCTGTTGCCAATAAATCATCAACGATTACTACTTTTTGCCCAGGTAAGATAGCATCTGCATGCACACACAATTCATCCTGCCCATATTCTAAATCATAGCTTTCATTTACTGTTTCACGAGGAAGCTTTCCTGGCTTTCTAACTGGAATAAAACCAATTCCACTTTCCAAAGCTACAGGAACCCCAAATAAAAAGCCTCTTGCTTCAGGAGCAACAATAATATCGGCCCCTACTTCCTTCACAAACGCATTTAATTGATCCACACAATAACGCATAGCCTTCGCATTTTGTAGAATCGGTGTTACATCTCTGAAAATAATCCCTTCTTTTGGAAATCCCGGAATACTTTCAATATAATCTTTTAAATCCATACAAAAAACCTCTTTCTAATTAGTTTAATTTTACTACGCATATACAATCTCATCAATCACAAAATTCACCTGTTTACGCCCTTGATACTGATTGATTTGAACCGTTCCAATAAAAGAATAGATTGCATTTACGCTTTTTTTATATTCTATATCACTTTGATTAAAGCGGATACACTGCAAGCCTGATTCTAAGGTATATTTGCGATGCTTATGATTTTGAAAGTCATATAAATTCTTTATTTTAGGATGCACGATTTCAAAACTAGGAAACACAAATCCAGGTCCAAATGGACGTAGTGTATCTAAAGACTGAATTGTTTCCAAACTTAATTCTTCATCATCGATCACTAATGTGTTTTTCTTTTTAGCTTCATATGTGTATTCATGAATACGCTGATGCACGAACTTTTCAAACAAATCAAATTCATTTAAATTCAAAGAAAAGCCTGCTGCATTTTCATGTCCTCCAAACACAACAAAATGCTCATACGGGCCTAAAAAATCCATACAATTAAAGCCTTCTGGACTTCGCATACTCGCCTTATATCCCTGTTCATTTTTAGCTAAAACTATGCAAGGCTTATTAAACTGAGAACATAAAGATCCCGCAACTAAACCAATAATCCCTTCATGGAAGCTTGTATCTTCAATCACAAAAATATCATCATTGATGTTACGCTTTGAATATGCCTTTTTTTGCATTTGATCCGACAATTGTTTACGCATCGTATTGATTTGTGTAATCTGTGAAGATAGCGCAAAAATACTTTCATCATCCTGCGCTAAAAAATAACGCACAACATTATTCGCATTGGCAAGATTACTCAAGCGACCAATCGCATTCAGTTTTGGCACCACTTGAAAGCCTACACTTGTCTCATTTAATTCACGATCTGTAGCCAAAGAAAAAATATGCTTTTCATGTGTTTGATTCATCAAACGTAGTGCATTTTGAATTAAGGCACGTGTTTGCCCCTTCACTATCATCATATCTGAAATACTAGCCAAACCTGCAAGCTGCAACAAATAATCATTATCCACCCCTAATACACGCATACATTCATAGGCAATACCTGCTCCACATAAGGTAGAAAAGCAAGATTCCATCATTGTAGGGTGCACAACAATATCACAATTGACTTCTTCATCCATCGTATGATGATCTGTTACAATCACGTCCATAGATAATTCTTTCGCCAAGGCTAAGGCTTGTTTACTCTTAACACCATTATCTACAGTAATAATCAATGAATACGCTTTTTTATGTGCTAAGCTAACTGTTGCTTCACTCAATCCATATCCTTCTTTAATTCGATCTGGAATATAAAATCCACAATCAAGACCTAAAGATTTTAGACCTGAAACCATGATTGTTGTGGCTGTAATTCCATCACAATCATAATCACCAGCTACAATCACTTTTTCCTGATGATCAACCGCTTTTAAAATACGCGCTTTAAAACTCTCCATGCAATTTGCTTTAGAAACAGGATTTAATTTCTGTTTACTCGTCCAATATTCCCATTTTGTTTGATCGGGTTCTAAATATTCTAATACTTTTCTTGTTAATTCTGTCATTTGTTTCATGTTAACAATTATACCACATAATAAAAATGTTCACAGAAACTTAATCTGTGAACAAATCTTTCTGGTATGGGATCTGAAGATGCTCATATGCCTTAGGAGTCACAATTCTTCCTCTAGGTGTACGATTGATAAAACCTATCTGCAATAAATAAGGCTCATATACATCTTCAAGTGTCATTGGCTCTTCACCAATGCTAGAAGCAATCGCCTCTAGTCCAACAGGTCCCCCTTTAAATCTTTCAATAATTCCTTTTAGGTATTTATGGTCGACCGCATCCAAGCCCAGATGATCGACGCGCAAACGATCTAAAGCTGTTTGAGCAATTTCTGTTGAAACAATTCCATCATTGTATACTTGGGCAAAATCTCTTACACGACGGAATAAACGATTCGCAATACGCGGTGTCCCACGTGATCGAAGGGCAATTTCTCGAACAGCATCCTTTTCAATTTTGGTATCCATGACGCAGCTTGTACGATAAACAATTTTTTCTAAATCTTCTAAATTGTAATATTCCAACTGTGAAATAATCCCAAAACGATCTCTTAAAGGAGCACTTAAATCACCGGCACGTGTTGTAGCACCAACAAGTGTAAATGGAGGTAAATTAATACGAATATTGTGTACAGTAGCTGAATCCTTGCCTACCACAATATCTAAACAATAATCCTCCATAGCTGGATATAAAACTTCTTCTACTTGCTTTGGCAAGCGATGAATCTCATCAATAAACAACACATCTCCAGCTTCTAATGTTGTTAAGATAGCCGCAAGATCACCACTTTTTTCAATTGAAGGACCACTTGCCGTCTTTAAATTCCCATGCATCTCATTGGCAAGAATATAAGCCAAAGTCGTTTTTCCAAGTCCTGGAGGACCATAGAATAAAACGTGATCCAAGGCTTCATTTCTTGATCTTGCCGCATGAATAAACACATTTAGATTTTCTTTCAACTCAGACTGACCAATATATTCACTTAAGCTTTGCGGACGCAACGTCTTTTCAAAGCTATCGGCCTCCTGAAGATTTCCATCTACTTCTCTAGGCATTTATCTTATACTCCATTTCTTTTTGCAAGTAAGACCAACGCTTGTCTTAGCATTTCATCTTCCTGCAATTCTGTATTTTCTAATTCATTTTTAATTTTTGTTAGTTGACTCGACTTATATCCCAAAGATACAAGTGCATCCTGTACCTGTGTCCATACAGGATTGGAAGTTGAAGACTCACTTGTTTCCAATGACACAAACTTGCCTTTTAAATCCAAAACAATTTGTCCGGCTGTTTTAGCACCTATACCTGGCAAAGACTTTAACCTCTTAATATCATCATTTTCAATGGCTTCTATCATTTCTTTTCCTGAACATACCGATAACATTGTTTGGGCTGTTTTAGGACCAATCCCCTTTACATTGATCAAGCGCATAAAAACTTCATAGTCCTCTTCCTTTAGAAAACCAAATAATAAAATGGCATCCTCACGAACATGTTGATAGGTATATAGAAATAATTCTTCATCTTTTTTTTGGCTAAGCGCATTGGCTAGATAGACTTCATAGCCTACGCCATGCACATCAAGTACGACGCGATCACTTCGAATAATTTTTACAATTCCATTCACAAACGCAATCATTTTACACCTCAATCTCTAATTCAACAGGACAATGATCCGAACCATAAATATCTGTAAGAATCTTGGCGTCCACAATTTTATCCTTTAATTCTGGTGACACCAACCAATAATCGATTCTCCATCCTGCGTTTTTTTCTCGAGCCTTAAAGCGATAACTCCACCAGGAATATTCGACTTTTTCTGGATATAAAGTACGATATGTATCCATAAAATCTGTTAACAGATGCTTTTTAAAGCTATCTCTTTCTTCATCCGTAAACCCCGCATTTTTATGATTGGTCTTTGGATTCTTAATGTCAATTTCTTCATTGGCCACATTAAAGTCTCCACAAGCCATAACAGGTTTATCTAATGATTTTAAATAAGCACTAAAAGCTTCATCCCATTTCATACGATAGTCTAAACGTTTTAAACCATCACCTGAATTTGGTGTATATACAGTCACAACATAATAATTGGGATACTCTAAAGTAATCACTCTTCCTTCTGTATCATGCTCTTCTATACCCATGCCATAACGAACCGAAATAGGTTCTTCTTTACAGAAGATCATCGTTCCACTATAGCCTTTCTTTTGCGCACTATTTATATATTGGTAGGGATACAACTCACAATCCACTTCGATTTGGTCTGGCTGTGCCTTTGTTTCCTGAATACAAAATATATCTGCATCCAAGGCATAAAGAATTTCCACAAAATCCTTTTTTAAAACGGCACGAATGCCATTCACATTCCACGAAATACATTTCATAAAAAAACACCTCAAATGCATTATACCACACCATAAGAAAAGGCTACACAATGTGTAACCTTAGTTTTCAATAAATTCAAATTCAAAACCTAATAAACGTACTGTATCTCCATCTTGACATCCAGCTTCTCTTAGGGCTGTATCAATTCCAAGATAACGCATCTTATTGGCAAATAAATAGAAGTCTTCTTCTGTATTTAACTTATTGATGTCAAATACACGTTCAAGTCTAGGACCTGAAACATTCCATACACCATCATCTTCTTTTTCAATAATGATGTCTTTCTTCTTCTCTTCAAATGTATACATAACACCTGTTTCACCTGTATCTTCCGTAATTGGGAATACTGGTGTTGTCGCAAGAAGATCAGCTGCTTTTCTTAGTACTGGATCTAGACCCTCATGAATAATTGTGGTTGTTTCATAAACTGGAATGTCTGGATATTTTTCTTTAAAGCGACGAACATTTTCTTCAGCATTTTCCATATCCATCTTGTTCGCAACAACAATTTGTGGTCTTTCCAACAAACGAATCTGGTATGATTTTAATTCGTTGTTGATAACTTCGTAATCCTTCAATGGATCTCTTCCATCTTCAGCACCCATATCGATAACATGAATAATAACACGACATCTCTCAATATGACGTAAGAATTGATGCCCTAAACCTTTTCCATCACTTGCGCCTTCAATTAAACCTGGAAGATCAGCTAAAACAAAGCTTCTACCATCACCGGTTTGTACAACTCCAACGTTTGGTGTAATTGTTGTAAATGGATAATCTCCAATTTGTGGCCTTGCCTTACTAACAGCATCTAAAAATGTTGATTTTCCAACACTTGGAAATCCTACCAATCCAACATCAGCCAAAACACGTAATTCGACAATACAGTCAAATTCCTCACCTAAAATACCTTGTTCTGCATATTTTGGAGCTGTGTTGTGACTTGATCTAAAGTGCCAGTTTCCACGACCTCCACGACCTCCATGTGCAACAACTTGTTGCTGATGTGGTTTTGTCAAATCGGCTAAGACCTGATTATTATCTACTCTTTTTACAATCGTTCCTAATGGAACCTTTACAATTTTATGTTCTCCATTAGCTCCATGCATTTTTTTATTTTTACCTTTTTCACCTGGAGTAGCAATGATCTTACGATGGTAACGTAAATCTAATAGTGTTGTCATTCCTGGATCGGCTTCAAAAATGACATCGCCCCCATTGCCTCCGTCTCCTCCAAAAGGTCCGCCGTAGGCTACATATTTTTCATGGCGGAAACTTACTAAACCATCTCCACCTTTACCTGCTTTTATATGAACTTTGACTTGATCTACAAACATATATACCCTCCTTTCCTTCTCATTAAAAAAGATCCCAGCAACGGGATCTTAAATTTCACACTTGTTAAGCTTGTGGATAAACAGAAACTTTCTTTTTATCTTTACCAAGACGTTCGTATTTAACAACACCGTTAACTAAAGCGAACAATGTATCATCAGCACCACGTCCTACGTTAGTTCCTGGATGAATTTTTGTTCCACGTTGACGATAAATAATGCTTCCAGCGTGACAAGATTGTCCATCAGCTAATTTAGCTCCTAAACGTTTTGAATGAGAATCACGACCGTTCTTTGTAGAACCAACTCCCTTTTTAGAAGCGAATAACTGTAAGTCTAATTTTAATAACATTTTTTACACCTCCTGTACTTGTATGTATTTAGGATATTCCTCTTCAATACTTAGAAACTGAACCAATAGCGTATTCAATATGATTTGTAGCTCAGCACTTTCCGTATTGTTTATTTTTAATTCAACATCCCCTGCTACTACGTTATAAGAAATGAAACTTAAATAGCCAAGCTGTGCGATTGCGTTGATACCACCAATAATAATGGTACTGGCTGCAGAGCAGACGATATCTTTTCCATACTGATCATATTCAGCATGTCCATGCATCGAGATCAACGAAATTCCATTTTCATCTCGAGCAACTTTAATTTTAATCATAATTAAGCTTCGATAGCTTCAATTTTTACACGAGTGTAAGGTTGACGGTGTCCTTGTTTACGACGTGTTGAAGATTTTTTGGCTTTATATTTCACGATAGTGATTTTCTTTCCTTTGCCTTGTTTTTCAACAACACCAGTTACCTTTGCACCTTCTACGAATGGTTTACCAAATTTTCCATCAGCGTATAATACTTTGTCAAATGTAACTGTGTCTCCTTCGTTAGCTTCTAATTTTTCAACGAAGATAACAGCATCCTTTTCAACACGGATCTGTTTTCCACCAGTTTCGATAATTGCGTACATGTGTGCACCTCCTATTCATTCTTTTTTCACATTTAGCTTGATACTCGCCATCAAGGTGTGATATTTCAACTTAAAACCTTTTCTGGGCGGTTGCAAGTCCATACACGGAGTTTGCAACATTGATATTTTAAAGGATGGAATGCAATACGTCAAGATAAAATTCTATTTTTTAGGCTCTATGTTTAATACCGATAAATTGGAATTTAATAGCGCAAAAGGAAATATATGACATACACCCAACTAAGTAATCCATGAAAAATCGCCCAGCCGACAGACTTCCACGTTGTATAACTAATAACCATAGCTAATGCACTTCCAAAAGTTATTCCTGATTTTACCGTTTTCTTGACAGTCATTGATTTATTATCTTCCATGTTTGTTTCCTCCAAAAATTCCGATTTATCTTTTTCTTCTTAAATAATACTATTGTAAGAATTGACGTACTCTCATCATTAAAATGACAAGATTCTCTTTCTCTCATTGCGAGAAATGGAGCATCGCAAAGCTTTCAGCATGGTTCTAGACCTTGCATATAGTCTTTACATAACTCTTGTTTTTTGAGCATTTCCGATCCATGTGGACCGTACTCTGTATTCTCATACTGTATCCAGCAGGGCTTACGCCTGAGACCTAACTGGATGAGAGATTCTTTAAGCTAGAATCCAAAGCAGTGTTTCATTGTGTGTCCACATTTTTTCTTATTTAGAATCAATGTATCCTGCATCTTGACAAAATGTGGAAAGTCAAGATGACAGGTTTCAAAATCAGGGACAGTCAATGTATCGTCAGTATGACAAATTAGAAAGGCAGAATACAAATCTCTTTGTACTTTACATCCTGCAATCGTTTTAAATCTTTCATTTAAAGTAGGTTTGATGTATTCACCAGTATCATGGTGAAGTTGAGAAGCTCGGTATTGATGAATATCTATTTCGTAGTATGGTATTCCATATTGTGTTGCCTTTGTTTTTAAATCGGCCTGCATAAGGCCTGGAGAACGGTTCTTGATGGAGTGTCCATAGCGTTTCTTACGTTTATATTTGCACACCATCTTCAAAGAGCCATCTTTTTGTTTAACAGCCGTTGCCTCATCTTTACGCTCTGTCTTCTTTGATTTCTTTTGCAGAGCTTTAAAGTTCATTGGTTCAAGGATCAGCTCACTCGTATTTTTTAAGAGCTTGTTGATGAAGGTATGGTGTGAAGTCTTAATGTAAGCAGATTGTTTTCGATAGAGAACTCGAACTTGGCGTTTTAAATGTCTACATCGTTTTGTGGTTTTCCATTTGTGTTTTCCCTTTTTGACTGTACCATTCTTGTTATAGTTTTCTGGATTATGCTTTCGCATAGATGCATCTATCAGATTCTGCTTATGACGAATCTCTTTTTCATAATTTACAGAATCTGGAGCTAGTTCTTCCAGATGGACCTCGTTGTTTGAGACTGTCGCAATCGTAGAGGTTCCGAAGTCAACGCCTGTACGATGTCCACCATCTTCTGACAATTTAATTCGTTTTGGTGCATCACCTCGAAGTGTGATCACTACATAATATTTGAATCCACTGTTGAATTCGATTCTTTTTAAAAAGGAGTAGACGACATCCTTCTTCAAATCTGAGGAAGAAATGATGTTCTGGATATATTCATCTTCTGGAATACGCACTTTAAAATAGTGCTTCATAAAGCAGATGGTATCCCATCTAGAAAGACGCACTCCTGTTGCAGCACATTTTTGTTTGATACAGTCAAAACTATTGTATCTTCGATAATGAAGATGACGCCCATCCCCAAAAAGAACCTTTTCTACTCCCTTATATACAGCGTCAGCTTCTGCCTGTGCCTGATGAGAGTTGATGTAGTTCTTGTATTTCTTTTGTTCTTTGGATACGAACTTACACAAAGAAGTCTTCGTAAGATTATACTCTTTTTGTTTAATACACATGATATTTGATAACTCTTTTTTCTTCTTCTTTTCAGAAGCTGACAGTTCAGAACCTTTCTTTTTAGAAAATTCAGCTTCTCCATAAGCTTTGCGTGCATCCACATATTCTGTATCATGAAACAAAGCATTCAAACGATTAGTAGCATATTGAACTAATTGATTATGCATCTGATTTGCATAGAAAAAAGATTTCGACAAAAAACGTTTCTCAGATCCACTTAGTTCCAATTGAAAGCGTACTGTATACATATCGAAATCTCCCTTTTTTACGATGCATTCTACGTATATATTATATCATGATTCGTGTATAGAAACTGTTGAAAAACTGTTACATACGTCATTCATCTCATGACTAAAGTCACGAGCGTTCTGACTTTAACAGTAAATAAATCATATTTTTAGACTTAAATCACTAAGATTCCTGCCATTTCTAAAATGACACAAAGAATAAATAAAATAACAATTAATAATACGGGTGAAAAACCTTTTTTTAGTATCTTTGTACAACCAAAAAATACACATAAAGAAAGAACTCCTGGCAATACCATATCTAAATCCGATTGAATGTTTACCACATCGATTGAAACAAATCTCTGCACTAAAATTCCTACCACAAACATACCTAGCATGCTTGCGGCTAAAGTAACATTCTTTAAAAAACTATCAGATAGATCTGTAACAAGCTTCGTACCCTTCTTATAACCTAATTCTTGGGTAATCCATAAAAAGCCAAAGCGTAATACATTCCATGCCACAAAAAAGAAAATAGGTCCTAGAACATTTTGCGATAACGCAAGGGATGCTGCAACCGCAGCTAAAATTGGACGCATTGTAAACCAGAACACGGGATCTCCTACACCTGCCAATGGTCCCATCAATCCAACTTTGACCTCATTGATTTTTTCATCCGTAATATCACTGCCTTTTGCCTTTTCTTCTTCCATAGCCAAGACAATACCAACAATTGGAGCAGACACATATGGGTGTGTATTATAAAACTTTAAATGGCGTTCTACAGCCAAATCACAGTCTTCTTTGTTTGGATATAATTCTTTCAATGCCGGAAGTAAGCCGTAGCACCAGCCTCCATTTTGCATACGTTCAAAATTCCATGAACCTTGTAAATATTGATGGTTTAAACAAACCTTTAATCTTGTACTCTTCTTCATATAAACCACCTACTCATAATCGTTTAAGATATCCCCTAATGGATCATCACTTGTCTTTGTGGAAGTTTCTTTTGTGTTCAGCAACATAAACAGCCAAACTAAACCACCACCAATAAAGCATAACGATAGTAAAGACAAGCTTGTCATGCATGCCAAACCAAAGCCAATCATAAAGAATGGATAAGTAAATTTAGAGCCTAATACATTGGCTACAATCGCAAAGCCAACCACACAAACTACACCAGAACCAATCAATAAGCCTTTATAAATTGAGACTGGAATCATTTCCAAGATTGAACAAATCACGGTTGATGGAATCAACAACAAAACAATAGTAGGAATCAAAACACGAATTCCCTGCATACAAATACCAATCCATTGATAGTATGAAACTTTTTTTGTTTCATCCATCTTATGTACAAGTTTGATTGCCAGATTACGGCATACCTTTGTCAAAGATAAACCCACTAAAGATAATGGAATCGCAAGCGCAATACTGATTGCGATGACATATCGAGTATCAATTGCACTATTTAATCCATGAACCATCAATATAGATGAGATCACACTAGCTAAACATACATCGGGTGCAACAGCCGCACCAATATTGGCCCACCCTAAGGCAATCAATTGTAAAGATCCACCTAATAATAATCCTTCTGCTAAATGGTTTGTCACTAAACCAATTAAAGTACAGGCAACAATGGGTTGATGAAATTCAAACTCATCTAAGATACCTTCAATACCTGCGACAAATGCCACAAGTAAAACTAAAATAAACTGCATAAACATCCTCATTTCCTTTTTATTTTTTTGAAGTCTTTAGAATTTAAAAAATAATACAAGATAAAAACCCATACAAGAAGGAGTACCGCACCTAATGATATAAATGTCTTATAATAAGGATATCCAAAAATAGCTCCTACGCTTAATATCAAGCCAACAAAAATATAGGATACAAATTCCTGGATTACATCATAGATTTCTTGAAAACTATATTGATTATGTGTAGCTTCGTTTTCCTGTAGTCCATCATACATACCTTGTGCAATATTTTTTAAAAACCTTTTCATATGTATACTATACACCAGAAAAGGGCTTTTCCCTAGAAAAAGCCCTTTCATTTTTAACAAAATTATTTATTTAGCATATGCAGTGCTATTCTTATTAGACATATACCCATCACAACCAGCACCACTGTATTTAATAACCAATTACCGAAAGTATCTGGCACTTTATAAATGAAAACGGTACATGCGCAAAGTAGAATGAGAATGATTTCTATCAATGAATTTTTAATTGTTTCCATATGTGTACCTCTCTTTTCACTTTCAGTATAATTCGCTTTATATAAAGTACAATAGGCACGCATACGATTGAACAGACATTTAGCATATGCTTAATTTATATTTAATCTTTGTAAAGTTTTATTTACATTCATCACTTCATTTTATTTGCAAGTTCCTTTAAAGAGGATTATCATTAAATTAAATAACCAAAAAGAAATGGAGCTTAATATGATCAACATACCCGAGATATTGGTCGCAAACGGGACTGGTGCGTTTTTAGTTCTTTTTTTACTCTTATATAGAATACGAATTGATCAAACAAATCGATTCGATGAAAAAACATACAACCTCCTCTTGATTGTTACTTTTACCGCTACTCTATGTGAAACACTTAGTTTTTTGATTGATGGTAAAATTGGATTTCTATTTTATATTCTTCAATATATCTCAAATACAATAGCCGCAGGTATCTCAATTATAATCGGTTATTGTTGGTGTCTATTCGTAGAATATCATATTTATAGAAATTTTAATCGTATCAAAAAGAAATCGAAAATTTTAGCCATTCCACTTATCATCGCTATGATTTTATTAATTATCAATTTATGTGGTACAGGTATTATTTTCGATATTTCAAAGAAAAACGAATATACTCGTGGCCCTGTTAATTTTATTTTATATATTATAGTCTTTATGTATTACATTGAAAGTATGTATACTGTTCAAAAAGCTAAAAATGATTCTATTTTAGTCGAATTCTTTCCTATTTACTACTTTATCATTCCGTGCATGATAGGCACTATGATTCAAGGCTTATTCTTTGGAATTTTCACAATCTGGCTATGTATCGCAATCGCATTTATCTTAGTTTATATTGAATTTCAAATATCCATATCCTTTATCGATGATCTTTCAGGATTATACAATCGGAAATACATGAACCATTATTTAAATAAACTACAAAATGATAAAACTAAACATGTATATGGATTCTTATTGGATATCAATGAATTTAAAGTTATCAACGATACATATGGACATCTAAAAGGTGATCATGCCATTATTCAATTCGGTAAAATTCTACTACATTCAATCGATAAAGATTCAGTCGCCATTCGTATGGGTGGTGATGAATTTGTCATTTTCGCAAAATTACAGTCCGATGCTGAAGCTATTAAATTGAAAAAACGGATTGAAAACAATGTTCGTCAATTTAATATTCATGGCAAAGAACCATTCCATCTATCTTTCTCGATTGGAATAACTAAATTTAATGGTAAAAATATCGATGCATTCTTATCGGCTATGGACGATTCTATGTATGAAGCTAAAAATATGCATCGTTTAATGCAGTAATCAAGGCGAGTTGATCGCCTTTTTTTGTACAAGAAAAAAAGATGAGCATTGTTTACTCATCTAATTTATCGATCACTTTTTTAATATAGTAGGTTCTTATTAAACCAAAAACCAAGATAAAGATTCCTACAATAGAAATGGCTTTTTCTTGATACAACAAGCCGAACACAAAGACAACAATGCCAAGCCCTGCAAGCTGTAATTGTTTAAAAACAACCTTTTGTTTATCATTCATTAGCGAACAGTTACACCGTTAGGCATTTCTTTTGCGACTGTGACAAATGACAAGTCTTTATCATCTGTAGCACACAAAATCATACCATATGATTCTACGCCACGTAATTTAACTGGTTTTAGATTTGTGACAACCACAACCTGTTTTCCAACCAAATCTTCTGGCTTGTAGTGTTTCGCAATCCCACTAACAACCTGGCGAACTTCACCACCTAAATCAATTTGTTCTACCAATAAACGGTCTGCCTTTGGATGTGGTTCACATTTAACGATTGTACCCACTTTAAATTGAAGCTTCGCAAAATCATCAATTGTAACTTCTTCAACCTTTGGCTCTTCTTTTTTAGGTTCTTCTTTTTTAGCTGCTTCTTTTTCTTTGTTGAACTCTTCCATAAATTTCTTTTCATCAATACGTGCAAACAATGGTTCACACTTTTCAACAACATGAATATCTGTTTCTAGGTTTCCAAATGAATCGCAAGAATCTAAATCCGTTACCTTTGTATTTAAATATGCGAACATCTTATCTGCCGTTTCAGGCAAGAATGAATGTAACAATACAGCTGAAATACGGATAGATTCTAACAAGTTATATAGAACTGTAGCTAAACGATCCTGTTTTGATTCATCCTTAGCTAGTACCCAAGGCATTGTTTCATCAATATACTTATTAGTACGACGTAGTAATGTGAATACTTCATCCAATGCATCTCCTACACGAAGCTCATCCATTTTAGCTTCTACTTTCTTCTTAGTCTCTAAAGCACAAGCCTTTAGTTCTTCATCAACAGGTTCACATACATTTGGATTTGTGACTAAGCCACCAAAGTATTTATTTGACATCGCAATTGTACGAGATACTAAGTTTCCTAAAATATTCGCTAAGTCTGAATTAATTCTTTCAATCATCAATTCCCAAGTGATTGTTCCATCTTGGGCAAAAGGCATTTCATGTAAGCAGTAGTAACGAACAGCGTCTACACCAAAGTGAGCTACTAAATCTTCTGCATAGATTACGTTACCTTTTGATTTAGACATTTTGTCACTTCCAGTTAATAACCATGGGTGACCAAATACCTTTTTAGGTAAAGGTAAATCTAATGCCATTAAAATAATTGGCCAATAGATTGTATGGAAACGCAAAATATCTTTTCCGATAATATGTGTTGCAGGCCAGTACTTATTGAATTTTTCATCACTTTTACCATTCGCATGATAACCAAGCGTAGTAATATAGTTACTTAAAGCATCGATCCATACATATACAACATGTTTTGGATCAAAATCTACAGGCACACCCCAAGTAAATGATGTACGAGAAACACAAAGATCTTGTAGTCCTGGACGCAAGAAGTTGTTTAACATTTCGTTCTTACGTGATTCTGGCTGAATGAAATCAGGATGATCCTCAATATATTTGATCAAACGATCTGCATATTTTTGCATATTAAAGAAGTAAGCTTCTTCCTTTGCCTTTTTAACAGGACGACCACAATCAGGACAACATCCATCGACCAACTGAGACTCTGTCCAGAAAGATTCACAAGGCGTACAATACCATCCTTCGTATGTTCCTTTATAAATATCTCCTTGATCGTATAAGCGTTTAAAAATACTTTGTACTTCTTTAACATGATAATCATCTGTTGTACGTACAAAATAATCATAACTAGTATTCATCAAATCCCAGTTTGATTTAATTTGAGCAGCTACGTCATCCACAAATTCTTGTGGACTTACACCAGCAGCCTTTGCCTTTTCTTCAATTTTTACACCATGCTCATCCGTACCTGTCTGGAAGAATACATCGTATCCCTGTGCTCTTTTAAAACGAGCAATCGCATCAGATAAAATAATTTCATATGTATTTCCAATATGAGGTCTACCTGATGTATACGCAATGGCCGTTGTTAAATAAAATGGTTCTTTCTTTTGTGTCATCTATATTTCCTCCTATCATAAAAATTAAAAAAGCTTTCATCCAAGGACGAAAGCTTCGTGGTACCACCTTAGTTTGTGTTTTCACACCTCAAGCTGTTAACGCCAGCATACGTCTTTACCTACCTATCGATAAAGAAGCTCCAAGACCATATTCTCTATATATTGCCCACAGATTTTCACCAAAATTATCTGCTCTCTACAGAACTCTATATAAATACTCTTCTTTTCTTAGCTTATTGACTGCTCTATTATACGCTATAAAGTGCATATTGAGCAAATTTATTTCGCCGCTTTTGTCAAAATTCGTACAAGCGGCAAAGCCTTTTGTGGACAATTTGAAACACCCATATGATATTTAGGCTTTGTAGGACCATGATAGTCACTACCACAAGAAACAAATAATTTACGTTGCGAAACTATCTTTAATGCTGCCGCAACCGTTTGTTCATGAATATCATTTGAGAAGCATTCCACTCCATCCATACCTAAATCAACGATTTCTTCTAATACTTCATCTGAAATATAATCTAAATGCCAGCTTGATAAAACAGCTATTCCACCCGCATTATGAATCGCATTAATAACAGCTTGCGCACTTGGATAGCTTGCCTTGACATAACAAGGGCCATTCTTACCAAACACATCCGATTCAAAGCGCGCCATTGCCACACTTTCACTTTCGCAGCCATCAATATATTTCTTTACAAATGGTAATAAACGCGTTCTTTCGTTATGGAATACCATTTTTGTGATTTCATTCGGCGTAATTGTCTGGAAGCGCGAATTTGAAATCAAAGAATTTACATCAATTCGAATACCAGAATAATTTTCAAATTTTTGAACACGTTCCATCGAAAGCTCTTTTTCTCGCTTTAATGAGTTTTGTTCTAACACCTCAAACACTTCGTTTGTCCAATCAATATAATATCCTAAAATACGTACACGCATTCTTTTATATTGGGCATCAATTTCAACACCAGGAATGTATTGGATGTTATAAAGACTTGAAAAACGCATTGCAGCCGCATTGGCTCTTGCACAGTTATGGTCTGTGATGGAAATGACTTCCAATTTATTTTCCTTTGCCTGCTTAAACAACTCTTCTACATCATAATATCCATCATCACTATAATTTGAGCGGATATGTAAATCAATTGGAGTGATTGTTAGCTCTTCTTTTTCAGGTTCTTGTTTAACTTCAAAACGAATATCCTGATCCGGTTCATTTACAGTAACCAAGCCAAAAATCAAATCAAATAAAGTTTGTTGATTTGGTGTAATCAACACAACAATTCCATTTAAAACCCACCATGCGATGACACCTGGCACCTGAAAGAAAAATCCTAAAATCATAAGTGGAAGTCCAAAACCTAGAGCTTGTCTTAAAATTAGCTGTAAAGGCATAGCCTCCTTCTTACTTCTATTTACCAATTTTAGATCCATCATAGCATATCCAAATGACTGTCCATTTGTTCGTGCCGTAAAAAATGCCAACAATAGTACACTTGAGACAAAAAGTAATGCGAACATCAAATAGAATAATAAATCAAAGAAATGTGGTGGAATCAATCCACACATAATTAATAAAAATTCAATAACCCATATATAAACAGGCAACAAACAAATATTGATATCCATTAAGAATGCAAAGAAATGATTTTGATAATCCGCTACACTTCGCTTTAATGGAGTGGCATATTTGTATCCACCTGCACGATACAATTTCGATTTTTTCTGGAAATATGCTAGAGTTAAATCTTTAACATTGTATTTCTGTTTTTTCATAAAATCATAAGCCTTTCTCGCACTATTATAACAATTTTTAAGCATGAAAAAAAGGGCCATAGCCCTTAATCTTGTTTTCTTAGACGTTTTAACACAAATGTTAACATACCTAATGACATTGCACATAACCATGCGTAAAGCGTTACATTTGTATTTGTAGCTGTATTGATTAATCCACTTTTTCTTGTATTCATACTATAAGTCTGAGCTTCTTTTACAAGTTCACGATAGTTTTTAGCGCCCTTGCTTACCAATTCAGCGTTCACAGCACTACGATCTGCAGCCGATAATTGCATCCAGCTTGGCATACCAGATAGAATTTTTTGATAATTATAGCTATTTGCCATCGCAAATACATTTCCACTTGAGCTTGTTAAATACGTCTTAATAAAGTTTTCTGCAGCCACTGTCGTTGCCTGTTTAGAAGTAGTTGGAACACTTTTGATTTCAGGTTTTGGTACAACTTTTGGCTGTTCTTGAGTAACCTGTTGTTTGACAGGTACATCAACAGTTACATTTTGTTGAACATTCTTTGATTCATCTTTTACATCCAATGTAACAGTTGCATATTCGAAATTATCATTGTTGTCAAAATAAGCATTTAACTCATCTAACATTTTATCTACTTCATCCTGTGTTGAAGCATCATTTTGAAGAACCACATCACATGCCTCTAATTCCTTTTTAAAGTTATTGTAAGATGCTTCTGTAAGCATATCTTTATCTGTCTTTAAAAAGTCATAGCCCTCAGCTACTTTATCTTTTAAAGCCGAAAAATCCGCCTTTTTCGTTAATTTGGCCACAGCTTGATTTAATGCATCCTGTGCCTTATTTACTTCATCATACGTACTAGCCGCATTCTTCAATACTGTTAAAGCATGTTCCAATGCCTTTTCATACACATTATAGCTTTCTTTTGTATAATCATCCTTATTGTATGTACTTGATTGATCTGTCAATGCATTTAAGCCTGAAATATTGACCAAAGCTTTTTTGGCATTTTCTAAATTAACTTGTTCATTCGAAAGCTGTTCAATCGTTACTTCTGGTAAAACAACTAACGCATCCGCTTCATCTATACATGCTTTTAAAACTGCATAGCTATCCGATGTAAAGTTTTTTGCATCTAAGCTTTTCGCATCCTTTAAAGACAATTCCAATGCATTCTTCGCATTTGCGACTAATTTATTTGCTTCATCGACTACAATTTCATAAGCACTTAAAGTACATCCATCTTCTTTTTTCATACCTGCATCGGTATAGGCAGTTTCATAAGCTGCTTTAATCTGATCTTGATTTTCTGAAGTTAGATCCATAAACAATTTATTTCCTGTTAAGACAGACAAATAATTTGCTTCATCTACTTTAGTAATCAATTTATATGTATCATTTTCTTTTGTACTTAAATAATTCTTAATAAATTCTTCAGCTGAAATTGCTTGTTGGGCTTTTTCTTCTAATTTTACTGGCTGTACATGCTTGGCAAGTACATCAACGCTAGGATTCGAAGCCACACAAACCGCAACAGCACTTGCTACACAATAAACCTTTGCTTTATTCACGACAAACCCTCCATTTCATTCCACTATTTTACTCCGAAAATTTCAATTGGTCTAGTCCCAATATTCTACGACAAACTTTCGAGCCCATGCGTCCGTCGCTTCTAATTGCTCGATTGTTGGATTTTCAATATATTTAGCCTGCTTACAAGCCTGCTCAATACTTTCTTCAATCTGCAAGAAAGAAATCTTCTTTTCTAAGAATAATTGTACTGCCTGTTCATCGGCTCCATTAAAAACAGCTCCCAAATTCCCTTCTTTTCTACCAATAGAATAAGCTAACTTCAACATTGGATAACGGACATAATCCATTTCTTTAAAATTCAAATCCATTGTCTTTGTCATATCCAAAGGATGATCCTCTTTTAACACAGGACGATCTGGATAACACAAAGCATATTGAATTGGTAATCGCATATCTGCAGAGCCTAATTGTGCTATAATCGCATTATCGTTGTATTCAACCATTGAGTGTACAATACTTTGACGATGTAATACCGTATCGATTTTGTCGTAGGACAAATCAAATAGATAATGGGCTTCAATGACTTCAAACCCCTTATTCACCATTGTTGCACTATCCACTGTAATTCGTTTTCCCATATTCCAGTTTGGATGTTTTAACGTTTCTTCTACTGTAACATTCCCCAATTCATCTCTGGTTCTATCTCTAAAGCTTCCACCACTTGCCGTAATAATCAAGCGTTTTACATCTGCACTGCGATTTCCTTGTAAGGATTGGAAAATGGCAGAATGCTCAGAATCGATTGGATATAGTTTCGTATTTGTTTCATGTAATGCTTGACGAACTAGAACGCCACCTGCGACTAAACTTTCTTTATTGGCTAGTGCAACATCAATTCCCTTCTTTAAGGATGTTAATGTGGGCTTTAAGCCTCTAAAACCTACAACAGCATTCACTAGTAAATCATACTCACAGTTTTCAATACAATCCACCATCGCATTATCCCCACTATAAACAGTTACACCACTTAAATCCTTTGCCTTGGAAACATCTGAAATGCCTGCCACTTTGATTGTAGGATGCTTATCAATGATTTTTTGCATCACATTCACTTGATGTCCAGCTGCAATTCCAACTAGACAAAATTGATCTGGATGTTGTTCAATCACATCCACAGTTTGTAAACCAATAGAGCCTGTAGCTCCTAATAATAATATTCTTTTCATAACTTAATCACCTGTACTTATAATTCTAACACAATACAGATTAAATGTAGTGTTTAAATAGTATGTAAAAGAGGTTAAAATGAAAGTCATCGATTTAACACATACAATTTCAGAGGATATGCTTGTTTATCCAGGTACAGAAAAACCTAAATTAACAACGAGGAATACTATATGAGGGATGGTTTTAAAGAAACTTTGTTGCATATGTATTCACATACAGAAACACATGTAGATCCACCAGCTTATTTTTTTTAAAATCGCATAACATTGGATCAATTTCCACCAGAACAATTCATAGGTAAAGCTCTGGTCATTGATTGTAAAACATTAAAAGAGGGACAATCAATCACAATGGATTTAATTGATTCTTACAAGGCAAAACAAGCAGATTTTCTTCTTTTTAATCTAGGCGCGGGAATCAAGCTTCCTACTTTAATGCATACCCTTGTATGGATGAGGAGGTATTAGATTTCATTTTGAATCAAAAGTTTAAAGGCATCGGATTTGATGTGATTGGTTTAGATCCTATCTCAGATGCAAATTTAACAAGGCATAAGGCTTTATTTAAAAATTATGATATTTTAAATATCGAGAATCTAAAGAACTTACATCTATGTGACAATGACTTATTTTGGTTGAGCTGCTTTCCACTTAAAATCAAAAACAGTGATGGTACTCCTATTCGAGCTATCGCTTGGTACGAATGAAGGCCAGTAAATCACTGGCCTTTTAAGTTCCTCTTTTCATTATATAGTCGTTTATCTGCTTCAATAAACCAATCACTCCATTTATGTATATCTTTATGATATAGTGCGCATCCAATACTCACATCCAGATCAAAAGGAAAAGGTAGTTTTTGAATAGAATCATGAATTCTTTGGCATAAATCCTCTACATCATTCCCTTTATGAACAATCACAAATTCATCTCCGCCATAACGTGCAATAAAATCACTCTTTTCAATGCAGGATTCCTTTAAACAATTCGCAATAGCCTTTAATGCCAAGTCACCTTGGGCATGTCCATGTTCATCGTTGATTTTTTTGAATCGATTCACATCCAGTACCAACAAATACATATTTAAATCTTGACTTCTTACACATTCAAACAAATACTGCTCCATACGATTACGGTTGTTTAATTGTGTTAATGGATCAATGGAAATCATTTGTTCTTCTAAACTGATATATACGATTAAAATGCTAAGACTGGTACCAACACAAAAAATAGGAATGTCCCGGAAAAAATCTTGAATCGTACCAATCAATAATAGAGATATCATATAAATTCCCAATATCCGATTGGATTTCTTTTGTTGATAATTCTTCGCCCTATGACTATAAATATAAGCTTGATAAGCTCCTATAATGTAATAGATATCATTTATTAGAACATATGAAACATAGAGTAATCCATTTTGAAACTCTCTACTTTGATCAATATAAAACAAACATCCATTCAAGGTATTAACCAACAATAATACAACACTTATAATCAGTGGAAGCATCGAAAAAAATGTTTGTGATTTCTTTACATAATGAATACCGAGCATTGTCTGAATGTAGTTAAACCAGGAAAGTGTGCATAGCGAAAAGAACAGGAAGCACATTTCATTTAGAAACAAATCCTGACTATTTGTCGTCATTCGTACTAAATCGGTTTGAAAATATAATATATGTACAAAGACAACTGCCAAAAAACTGACTTTTTGAGCATTTTTCATCATAGAACGATAGGTTTTAAAACCTAGAATCAACATGATGGCTACGCATATATAATATATTTCCGCAAATAACACTTCGTTCATTTCACATAACCCTCAATTAATATTATAATACCAAAAAAAAGGATCATTCACTATTAAAAGTGATTGTGATCCTTTTTTTAATTCTTTTAGTCTTCAAATGACAATGGTTTTAAATCCCAAATTTCTTTTGCGTACTCGTTAATTGTACGGTCACTTGAGAAATATCCAGACTTCGCAATATTGATCAACATTGTCTTAGCCCAACGATTCTTATCCATGTAACGTGCCTGTACTTTTTCTTGTGCATAACAATATGCATCGAAATCCGCTAATACAAAGAATTCATCATTACGCATCATTAAATCGTTATTGATTAATTTAAATTCATTTGGATCATTTGACCAAACACAATTTTTAAGCGAATCAACTACCATACGGATGTTGTAACTTGAATTGTATAGATTCCATGCGTTATATGAGTTTTCATGACGAAGTTCATTAATGTCTTCTACACGTAAACCAAAGATTTCCGCATTTTCATATCCAACACGTTCAACGATTTCAACGTTGGCTCCATCTAATGTACCAAGTGTAATAGCACCATTCATCATATACTTCATGTTACCTGTACCACTTGCTTCTTTACCAGCTGTAGAAATTTGTTCAGAAACATCAGCTGCATTCAATAAGATTTCTGCGATAGATACTGAATAGTTAGGAATGAAAACAACCTTCATGTATTTAGAAATTTCAGGATCGTTGTTTACAACATTCGCAACCATGTTGATCAACTTAATGATTTCCTTAGCTAAATCGTAGCTAGCTGCTGCTTTTGCAGAATAGAAGAATGTACGAGGATAAATTCTAAATGAAGGATCCTGTTTCATTCTTAAGTATAGGTACATAACATGGAAGATATTTAACAATTGACGTTTATATGCATGTAGACGTTTTGCCTGGCAATCAAAGATTGAATTTACATCCACTTCAATGCCAAGAGTTTCTTTTACATAAGCAGCCAAGATTTTTTTACGTTCTAACTTCACATTCATAAATTTCTTTTGTAAAGCTTCATCTTCAACATATGCCATTAAATCTTCTAATTTTTCTGGATTTGTCTTGAACTCATCACCAATTGTTTCTTCTAACAATTCAGTCAATTGAGGGTTTGAGAACAATAACCATCTACGGTGTGTAATACCGTTTGTCTTGTTGTTAAATTTATTTGGATAAATTGTAACAAAATCTTTGAACACATCATTCACTAAAATTTCTGAGTGAAGTTTCGCAACACCATTTACACTGTGTGATCCCACAACAGCTAAATTTGCCATGTGCACTTGTCCTTCTTTAAGGATTGAAACGTTATTGAAAATTCCACATAATCCTCTATGATCTACGTCATATTTGAAACGACGATTGATTTCCTCAATAATCATATATAGACGTGGCAATAACGAACGAACCATGTCTTGAGACCATTTTTCCAACGCTTCCGCCATAACAGTATGGTTTGTGTATGCAACAGTCTTTGTCACGATGCTCCATGCATCATCCCAATCGTAGAAATAGTCATCTAATAAAACACGCATCAATTCAGGAATAACTAATACAGGGTGCGTATCATTTAATTGAATTGCAACTTTGTCTCCTAAATTATCCAAGCTAGGATAAACGCGTAAGTGTGAACGGATGATTTGGTCAATTCCTGCACATACAAAGAAATATTCTTGTGTTAAACGTAAACGTTTTCCTTCAATAGTCGAATCATCAGGATATACATTGGCTGTAATTGCAGTGACTTTATTTAAATATTCATTTAATGTACCTGAGTTAACTGAATCTTCATCAACTTCTGCATCCCATAAACGTAGGGTATTTGTTGTTGTTGTGTGATATCCAACAATTGGTTCATCATATGGTACAGCACGAACTACAAAGTCTGGATGATGTTGAGCATGGAATTTTCCATATCCATCCATGTAGCCATCTACATATCCACCAAATTCAACTTTTACGGCATGTTGGGGTTTCCAAACTTCCCAAACATTTCCATTTTTTAACCAGCAATCTGGTAATTCAACCTGTTGGTTGTTTTCAATTTTTTGTTTAAATAGACCATAACGATAACGAATACAGTTACCATGTCCTGGTAAATCTAGAGATGCTAATGAATCCATGAAACATGCGGCTAATCTTCCTAAACCACCATTTCCTAATCCAGCATCACTTTCAATATTTTCCATGTCATTGATATCCATACCTAAATCTTTTAAACCATCTTTAACAACGTCATAAATGTTTAAATTCATTAGGTTGCTTGTCATCAAGCGGCCCATCAAGAATTCCATTGAAAAATAATAAAGTTGTTTTGCTTCTGATTTTTTGATCGCATTTTTTGTCTCTCTCCAATGTTCACCAGCAAAATCACGAATCATGTTACCTAAAACAATATATCTTTCTTCAGGATATGTATCCTCAAAATCACGTCCATAGGCATCAGAAACAGCATTTTTAAAACTTTCTTTAAAACTATCTTTTGACTCAAATAGTTGTGGCATAATCTAATATCTCCTTCCACTATGAAGTTATTATACCTTTATTTTGAGCCATTTTTCAACTTTATACAACTTTTATTACATCATATCGCCAATAATAACCCACAGTTTTATGGGTTCCTATGCATTTTTTACCGAGTGTCCGGCGAATCGCAGCTATATGCACTGTTAAAGTATTGTCTTGAATTTCGTGATGATAGATTTGTTCTAAATAGAAAATTAATGTTTCTCTACTTACTGTTCTATGCGGTACTTCAATTAACGAAGAAATGACCGCAAAGCTTGACTGCGAAACCATAATTTTACATTCATCTTTAAAGATTGTTTTAGAATCCATATCAATCAGTAGGTTTCCTGTTCGATACATACCTTTTCTACTACGACCATTATCAATTTCCATACTAATTAAACCATTTGTGTAATTTTTTACCTCATCATTTACTTTTAGATTCTGACATAACATAGCCGGTGTTTTATAGTAAATCTCTCCATCCTCTTCAATGCGATCTATAGGATATCCATGTTCCCATAGCCATTCTAGCAATTCGAAATCTACTTCGGTTATTAATTTACTAAACTTCATTTTATTCTTTCCTCATCATATTATTTTCTGTCATGTTATTTTCTTTTCCCTATTTCTAACCGTAGTATCGGTTCACACTATATATAGTTTGTCACAATAATGTGAAAATAACATTAAATTCTAACTTTTTGTTAATTTGTGCAAAAAATAGATTAATTTATGCAAATAAATTTATACTTTTTTCACTTTTCATAAATAACAATCCACTTGACCGAAACAAATCACCTCTTTTTCGAGGATCATTCCACCATTTTCATAGATTCCATACACAGGAATTTTTTTATCATTTTTTACTTTTTCAATACTCTCCATTTGCACTTTACTCTTTCTAAAATGAACCTCTACATCAAAACCTGATAAACATCCAAGACCAATTTGATATGAAAATTTCGGATAATCTTCATCTGGACTGATATGATATGCATCCAATTGAATCATAGCACCTGCACTATATCCAATCATCACTCCCTTATAATTTTTTATTACTTTCTTTAACTTCTTTTCTTTGATACGTTTCATCATTAAATCCGGAGCCCCACCTGTCAAAAGTAAAACTGAACTATTCATTATTTTATTTTTCATTTCTTCAATTGAATCCGTAAAATAATTAACCCATGTTATATGACTACTCGAAATTCCATATCTATAGAACACATCTTGATTGCTTCGATACCATATTCCCATTCCAGGTCCATATTGTTTGTTCCAATCCTGCTCATTTTTTGTATCATCAAAAAAGCTAAAGGGTAAAATACAAACACGATCATTTTTAGACATATAAGGCTTCAAATTCATATAGATCCATTTTTCATCAATCATGCTTGTATTCAACAAAACATGCACCGGACAAATGTCATTATCTATGAATTTAATATCTCCATATACATACGGTTTACAGTCCACCCATTTTACATTATTCTCAAATTCTTCAAAGCATCGCATTTCACCTGTTGCTTCGTGCATTGTGTAACAAGTATTATTGTCATCAAGATATAATTTCATTTTATCCTCCCCAAAAAAGAAAAGATGGACTATTGCCCATCCTCTTCATTTTGCGCATTTTCAATATTCTGTTGAATCTGATCACTGGCTGCCTTTAATTGACTCGCAAGCTCTGGATCCTTTGCGGTAGTCATATTATCTGTAACAGGTTCTTTACTTGCACCTGTTTTCGTTAATTTTAAATATGTCCATCCATCCGCAGTATGCGTGTCATCAATCAAATAATTATAAGAATCTATTTCAAGATCATACATTTTCGATCCATCTTTATTTGTAAAATATGTATCAATTGGTAATTGATCATTCACAATATTATAAGCTGAATCCAATGCTTGATTTGCCACATCATCCGTTGCACTATCTACAAGATCAAGATGCACTCGAAGTGTAGCGCTCAATAGATCCACACTTGCCTTTTCCACATTATCAATCGAAGTTAAGCTAGTTTCTAGTGAAGAAATACTACTATCGGTAATGGCAGGGTCTAAATCTGTTTTAGAAAAACGACTTCCTTCTACTGGACGATTTTGTCCGCCCATACTTGTCAACAATACATAACCTACAATCACAACTGGAATCATAATTATAATAACAGTAAACCAAACAAGCTTGTGTCCTTTTCCTGTTGGTTTATTGGATGCAAGTCTTTTACGTTTCATCTTGGCCATAAAAACCTCCTAATAACGTAACTATTATATCACAGTACTTGAAAACATTAAAAGTCTGAATGAATCAGACTTTTATCTTTTCTTTAATTCTTCCTGAATTAGTTCATTTGTACGCTTAGGATTTGCTTGTCCACGACTTGCCTTCATGACTTGTCCTACCAAGAATCCTACAGCACGATCCTTACCATTTTTGAAATCTTCGATAGATTGAGGGTTCGCATCCAATACACTTTGTACAATTGCTAAGATTGCACCATCATCACTAACTTGCTTCATACCCTTTTCTTCAATTACTTTTTTAGGATCTTTTCCCTGCATCACTTCTTCAAATACAACCTTACCTTGTTTACCACTGATTTCTCCAGCTTCAATCACATTGATCAAGCTTGCAAGGTTTTCACTTGTACAAGGAATTTTCGCAAAGCTTAAATTATTTTTATTTAAATAAGCAGACACATCTCCAATGATCCAGTTACATGCTTTCTTCGCAAACTTTGTAGATTTTAATACTTTCTCAAAGAAATCAGCCATTTCACGGTCCGAAACTAAAACACTCGCATCGTACTCACTCAATTCATAATCCTTCATAAAACGATCTAAACGAGCATCTGGAAGTTCTTCCAAATTATCCTGAATTGATTTTACCCAGTCTAAATCCAATTGAATTGGGAAAATATTTGGTTCTGGGAAATACTTATAGTCGACATTTCCTTCTTTTTTACGCATCAAAATCGTTGTCTTTTGTGCCTCATCATAACGACGCGTAGCCTGTTCCACTTTTTCACCAGCATCTAGTAAAGCACTTTGACGTTCAATTTCTGCTTGTACTGCCTTTTGAACATTCGCAATCGAGTTCAAGTTTTTGATCTCTGTCTTTGTTCCTAAAGTATCTTTATCTTTACTTAAAGAAATATTAACATCGCAACGCATACTTCCTTCTTCCATCTTTACATCACTAACATTTAGATATAAAAGATTTTTACGAAGAGTTTCTACATATGCAGCTGCTTCTTTTGCACTATGCATATCTGGCTTTGATACAATTTCAATCAATGGTGTTCCAGCACGGTTAAAATCAATGTATGTACCTGTTTCTTTATGGAATTGTTTTGCGGTATCCTCTTCCATATGAATACGTTCAATACGAATCTTTTTCTTTTCACCATCTACATCAATTTCCACATATCCATTTGATCCAATTGGATGGAATTGCTGCGTGATCTGGAACCCTTTTGGTAAATCTGAATAATAATAGTTTTTACGATCAAAACGAACCAATGTCTCAAGCTCACAATGCATAGCTGTACATGCCTTGATAGCTAAGGCAACCGCCTCTTTATTGACACAAGGCAAGCATCCAGGATGTCCAAGATCCACAACACTTGTACATGTATTTGCGGTTTCTCCAAAGCGTACAGGAGCGCCTGAGAACATTTTCGTATTTGTTTTTAATTCGCAATGGATTTCAATACCAATTGTTACAAAATAATTCATTCTTATCCCTCCAAACATTGACCTTTTAAGCCTGTGCATTCTTCAATTGCACTTGAAACATCAAACATTTTTTGTTCCTCAAAAGGTTTACAAGTTAAATTCACAGCCACAGGCATAGAATCCACTTTACCTAATGGAAGTGTAATACTTGGATAGCCTGAGAAATTTTGTAACTGCATGTGTTCTTCGGCAAAGCTAGATACGCCAAAACGAACATTTGAACTTTCATTGATCAATGGCGCAATCGTAGGTGCTGCAACACATAATACGGCATCGCATTTTTCAAACATCTTCGCGTAAGCTTGAACAATTAAGCGACGAATCTTTTGGGCTTTTCTGAATAAACGATCCTGGTTTTCTTCGAATAAAGAATAAGAACCAATCACGAAACGAGCACGAACATAGCTTGAGAATCCTTTTGTACGTGTATTTGTCATGATCTCTTCTAAATCACTACCATCTTCGCGCATACCAAAACGAATACCATCTAAATTTGAATGGTTTGCGGTTGCTTCGGCATTCGCAATTGTTTTATATACAGGCGCAATTAATTCCATGTATTCTTTCGGCATTTCAACCTCTACGATTTTAGCTCCTTTTGCCTCTAATTTAGAAACTAAAGCGTTAAATTGAGCCTTTAATTCTACGTTTTCAACTTCATCCATTACCGTTTTAAATACACCAATTGTTTTATTAGTAAGATCACTATTCAATAATTTTTCATATTCTCCAACCGGTTCATAACTAGAAGTCATATCATGATCATCACGACCAGCAAGAACCTCTAAAGCTAACGCAGCATCCTGAACGTTAGTTGTAAAATATCCAACATGATCAAGTGAACTTGCATATGGAATGATGCCATAGCGAGAAATACGTCCATAGGTTGGTTTAACACCTACAACACCACAATAAGCAGCTGGCTTACGTACACTATCCCCTGTATCTGTACCTATTGCCAAAGGTACACATCCATCAGCTACAAGGGCTGCACACCCTCCGCTAGATCCTCCTGGAATACGATCTAAATCATAAGGATTATGAACCACTCCTGTATAAGCATTTTTATTTGTACCACCCATACCTAATTCATCCATACTTGCCTTACATACAAAATCAGCTCCAGCAGCTCTTAGCTTTTCAACAATCGTAGCATCATATACAGGCACATAGTTATCTAAAATACGACTACTTGCTGTTGTTCTAACACCACGAGTTGAAATGTTATCCTTTAATGCGACAGGCACACCAGCAAGCTTACCTGCATTTGTGTTGGCCTCTTCATCAATCATTGTTACAACCGCATTTAATTTTGGTTGTGCAGCATTGATTTTTTCAATCGCTGTTTGTTTATTTACACAATTTGAAATTTCCATTTTACTTCACCACCTTTGGAACGTGAACATGTCCCATACGTGCATCCTTCACATTCTTTAACGCATCTTCTTGACTTAATACATCACTCACAACGTCTTCTCTTAAGAATGTTGTAGGTGCTTCAAAAGGATAAATCATAGGTTCTACCCCATCTGTGTCCACTTTTTCAAAAAGGGATACTTGTTCTTCAACGGCAACAAAATCCTTTTTTAATTCTTCGATTTCTTCATCACTCAAGTCAAACTTCAAATCATTTGCCAATTTGTGAAAATATTCTGTACTGAACTTCTCCATAAGTCTCCTCCTATACCTTACTGATCACATTACATTCACTAGAACCAGATTCTCTTTCAATTAACGCATACACTGTATCATCATTTAGAATCGTAATCAAATAGTCACACTTTTTAGACTCAAAAGTCGACATCTGGTCTCTGACATCTTCTATAACAGCCAATACTTCACCAGCTGTTTTTCCATGTGCTGTAATAGTCAAATTTAATTTCTTTAGCTTCTTAGATTCAAATTTAGCTTCCCCAGTAATATATGTGTTGTCTGGAAGCACTGTTGAAATATCTTCCTTGAAATCTGTAAATTCACTATAAGCTGTTGAATCCAATTCTTTAAAACGTGAGCTAGGAACTAAGACCCATTCTTGTTTTAAAGAGGTAAAGCTTCCTTGTCCACCTTTATAGTAACCTTCATAAACATAGCCACCTTTTCCAGTTGTGTTTGAATCATCCAAACGATAAGCGGCAACAAAAATAGGAATATCCTTCGTAATTTCATTAAAACGCTCATGCATATAGGATGCTAGCTTAGAGAAAGTGACTTCCAAATAGCTTTCCATTTTTTCATCTGAGATTTCAACTGTAGATCCATCCGATGCATTTAATTCACCATTCACCACTAAACCCAAAGAAATCCCCTTTAGATTGTCATTGGTATACCAGTCTAATTCATAAATATCTACTAGAATTGTTGCCTTCGTAATAATCCCATTTCCTGTGTCAAATTCTTCATCTGCACTTGGATTTAATCCATTGGGATTTCCATCACGAACTGTTCCAAGCAATCCTCTAGATCCATCTGTCGCATCTAATTCATCATAATCTAAAAACTGATGAACCTTATAACCTACGGAATTGACAGAAAAATATTTTTTTGATAGATCCATCAAGCCACTTTCCATTTCAACACGCAAATCCGTATCTTGTATCAAACCCACATGCTTGCTTCGAGTATCACTGGATTCATAAGGTAAAACTGCCTGATATGTATCTTCATTTAATGCATTCGCCTGATTTTTATTTCCGGTAGAACAAGCACATAAGCTTAAAGCAAGTAAACCCAATACTAATTTATTCTTTCGCATTTTCTACCTCCTGCACAAACTCTTCTTCACTCATTGTCGCAACACCTAAATTCTGTGCTTTTGTAAGCTTAGAACCCGCTGCTACTCCATAAATGACATAGTCTGTCTTTTTGGATACAGAGCCTGAAACATTCGCACCTAAAGATTCTAGGATAGCCTTTGCCTCATTACGCGTATAGTGTTCCAGAGTTCCCGTCAACACACATGTTTTATTTGTGAAACGACTTTGTACAACTTGTTTCTTTTCCTGCGTAAACGTGCACCCTACACTTTTTAACACATCAATCAAATGACGATTCTTTTCCTCTTTGAAGAATGCCATAACACTTTGAGCTGTAATCAAACCAATATCATGAATCGTAACTAAATCATCCATACTCGCATGCATTAAAGTATCGATATCGCCAAATTGTTCAGCTAGAATCATTGCGGCTTTTTTACCAACCTGACGGATTCCTAAACCATATAAAATGACTCCCAATGGCTGCTTTTTACTATTTTCAATCGATTCAAGAAGCTTATCTACAGACTTCTTTTGATAACCTGGTTTTTCAATTAATTCATCATAATAGCGGTCTAAAAAATAAATATCTTCAATCGAATTTAAATAGCCCCAATCATGAAGCTGTTCAATCTTCTTGTCTCCTAATGTATCTATATTCATCGCATCTCTAGACGCAAAATGAATCATACTTTCAACGACGCGAGCCGGACAATCCTGGTTGATACAATAGTGAGCCGCTTCATCTGGTAATCGAACTAAGTGAGATCCACAAATTGGACATGTTGTTGGGAAATGATATGGAAGTTGTGTTCCATCTCTTCTTTCAGGTACACTTGTCACTACTTCTGGAATGATTTCGCCTGCTTTTCTCACGACAACAATATCGCCAATACGTAAATCCTTATTCGCAATCATATCTTCATTATGAAGCTGAGCAGCACTTACCGTTGTTCCTGCCACGCGTACAGGCTCTAATACAGCATTTGGTGTAATTTTACCTGTACGACCTACAGTAATCACAATGTCTTTTAGTCGTGTTAAAACTTCCTGAGCTGGAAATTTATAGGCTGTCGCATAACGAGGTACCTTTGCGGTACTACCAAGCACTCTTTGTTCGGCCAAATTATTTAATTTAATGACCATACCATCGATTTCATAAGGTAGATCCTCTCGTTTTTCTTGAATTTTTTGAATAAACTGCCAAATTTCATCGACGGTTGTACAAACCTTACGTAGTGGATTGACTCTAAAATGTAGTTTAGACATTGTTTCTAAAGCTTCTTCTTGTGTTTGTAGTGCAAAATCAGAAGCATTCTGGAAATAATACCAATAGGCATCCAATTTACGGCTTGCACAAATGCCAGAATCCAATTGACGAATGGATCCTGCTGCTGCATTTCTAGGATTCGCAAAAGGCGCCAATCCTCTTTCTTCTTGTCTTTTATTTAATTGTTCAAAGCTTGCCTTAGGCATATAGACTTCACCACGAACCTCAACATGACGTGTTTCGGGAATATGCATAGGAATAGACATAATGGTTTTCACATTATTAGAAACATCTTCTCCTACGATTCCATCACCTCTTGTAACGGCTCGTGTAAAGTTTCCATTATCATAAAGTAAAGACATGGCTAATCCATCATATTTACATTCGACTACAAATTCAGGATTGCCCACACTTTCCGATATTCTTTGAACAAACTCTTCAATTTCTTCTTTATTAAACACATTGCCCAAGGACAACATTTGTGAATCGTGCGTAACCTTTTCAAAGCCATCTAGCACAGATCCAATAATTCTTTGACTTGGACTATTCGCATCATACATTTCGGGATACTTCTCTTCCAAAGCCATCAATTCCTGCATTAATCGATCATATTCCTGGTCGGTTACACTTGGATTGTCATATACATAATATTCAATTGAATATTTCTCTAATTTTTTTCGTAATTCTAAAATTCTTGCCTTTTCATCCATCATCGATCACCTAAGCTTTCTTTAAAGAAGGATGAGATGCATTTAGTTTTTTAACACCAATCGTATGTCCAAACGCAATCGTTGCGACATCGCCACGAATTTCAAGGACAACACCCTGACCATAAATCGTATGTTCAACGGCATCCCCTTTACGTAAACGCACTTTCTTTTTGTTTGCCGCAGCACGAGTTGGTCTTCCTGTTAGAGATTGTGAAACAACAGTCTTCGGTTGTTTAGGAGCCTCTTCTTTTTCTTCCTGCACAATATATTCCATTGGGATTTCAGCCCTAAAACGACTTGGCGTTTTAAACGCATCCTGCATATAGCTAAACCCTGTATTCCATGAAATATACAATGATTTTTTCGCACGTGTCATCGCAACATATAGAAGTCGTCTTTCTTCTTCTAATGCCTTCATACCACCTTCATCGCAGGCTCTTGAGCTTGGGAATACACCATCATTAAAGTTTACCAAAAATACCGTATCAAATTCTAATCCTTTTGCGGCATGCACAGTCATTAAGCTTACAGTATTTTCACTTGTTTCCTGTGTTTTATCCGTAAACAGAGCAATATCCTGTAAATAAGATTCCAACGTCATTTCTGGATCTTCAATCATACTTTGGGCAATATCTTCTTTTAGTTCTTTTAAGTTATCAATACGGTCCTGGCCACTTTCTCTATCTTCTTTCAACATCGAAATATATCCAGTCGTATCTAATACATAATCCAAGAAATCTTCGAGCGCGTAATGTTCTCTATTTTCACGAAGATCTTCGATTAAATCCACAAACATTTCACATTTCTTAGTAACAGCCGTACTCAATCCAATCGGATCCTTCATAACGTCATATAGATTCATATGTCTTTGGGCTGCTTGTTGTTGAAGATTTTCAATGGTACGCGCACCAATTCCTCGGCGAGGTACATTGATTACACGAAGCACAGCTAGATCTAACGATATTTGATCTGGATCTTCTTCATTGCGATTTGTACATAATCTTAAATAACATAGAGCATCCTTGATTTCTTGTCTTTCATAGAAACGAACACCACCATAAATCACATATGGAATACCTACAGATTTAAAGATACGCTCAAATGCACGTGAAGAATAGTTAGAACGATAAAGAATGGCCATATCTTTATATTCCAAGCCCTTCTTGTGCTTTTCATTGATTTGACGAGCCACAAAGATAGGTTCTTCACTATCCTCTTTACCTTCAAACATCGTGATTTTTTCATCACCCGGAAGCTTTGTGTATAGATCTTTATCAATACGTTCCTTATTGTATTTAATAACCGCATTGGAAGCATCTAGAATCGGCTGTGTTGAACGGTAATTCTCATTTAAAATGATGGTTTGACATGGCACAAAATCCTTATTAAACTTCAAGATAATATCAACACTTGCTCCACGCCAAGTATAGATTGTCTGATCTGGATCTCCTACAACACATAGATGTGTATTCTTTCCTGTTAACAACTTAATAATTCCATACTGAATTGGATCTACGTCCTGAAACTCATCTACATGAATGTAGTCTAAACGATTTTGCCACTTCTCACGAACAGAAGATACGCTATTTAATAAGCGATGTCCTTCTAATAATAGATCATCGAAGTCCATAGCTTTCATTTCATTACGACGTTTTTCATAGCCTGCATAGATTTTTGCTAAAGTAATGCTCACATCATCCATAGCCATATTTGCGGCCATTTGTGGATCAATATAGTTTGTCTTATAAGCACTAATAGCACCTAAAGCACGATTATAAGAAATAGCTGTTTTATCTACTTCTAATGTTTTATAAATTGGCTTTAAGATAGCCTTTTGATCCTCTGGATCCATAATCGAGAAAGTTTTTGGATAGCCAATCAAATCCGCATCTTCTCTAAGCATTCTTACACATAAAGAGTGAATGGTTGAAATTCGTACGACACTTGCCATACTGCCAAGTTGTGCAGTAAGACGTGTCTTCATTTCATTGGCTGCCTTATTTGTGAATGTGATGGCCAAAATACGATTTGGCATAATCCCACAATCTTCAACTAAATAAACAATACGTGCCATTAAGACACGTGTTTTTCCACTACCAGCACCCGCAATTATACGAACATGTTCGTTAATTGTCGTTGCAGCTTTTCTTTGATTTTCATTTAATGTATCTAATATTGAGTTACTCATATTTTTAATCACCGTATCAATTTTACCATAAAACACAAAAAAAGTGCTCAGAAATATGAGCACCTATAAAATTCAAAAAGGTTCAATTATTTATAATTGCTTTGCCAATTTCTATCTTTTTATGTTTTGGTGTTAATACAGTAGTAATAAATCCATAATCCATCAACTCTAATCTAGTTGCGTTTTCGTAAAACCAGATTCCTTAATGCATTGTTCTAAGAAAGCTAAATCCTTTTCCTTGGCACATACATCGTGGAAATATAAGAATTTTTCTTTGTAGCGAAGTACAGCCTCTAATACATAGATACCATCTTCTTGCCATGAATCCATCCAAATTGTTTTCTTATCATATTGAATTGGATCTTGTTCCATAATGTTCTCTAAGTTTGTGACAATACCCGGTTGTTTACTAGCCTGAATCAACCAATCCCATTGTGCTTCATCTGTATAGGGTGACATTAAACATAATGCTTGATTTACAGGATCATAGCTTCTTTCAGCGGCACCACTCGCAACAACTCTTGCGTCTTCAAATAAGTGGTATACTTCACGAATACGATATTGAATAGCTTCCTGCTCCATGTTTTTCGCATTCTGTAACTTATTCTCTCTACCCAACTTTTCACATAAATCTGCATATGCATCTAAAGGAAGATCCACATTATGATCCTTTTCATAAGCAGCCTCGATATATTCACAAATATCATTCGCATGTTTAATCGTATTTTCATTCATTAATGTATACTTTCCAACACCTTCTTTGGCAAGTAAAGTTAACGCACAATTCTTATAGAATTTTGCATCTCTTTCCCAATCATTCCAAACATAGAAAACATCCATTAAATCGCGTGTATTCATATGCTTAAATTCCTTTAAATCCAAGTCTCCCTGGCTTGTAAGAATGCGATTTTCTTTTTGTAGAGGCAAGAAATACGTTTCATCATACATATAATTCTGTTGACGCATCACTTCATTTTCCAACAAAACACCACGAATATAATCCATTTCATCCTCATACATAGAACTCAATCGATCAAAATCTTCATCCTTATCAAATTCCATATCATCTATCAATTCATATTCCCCAGGTATTTCTTCCTGAATATCTTTAAATATATCTACCACAAACGCATGAAAGCCTGGGCCTGCATGACGAGTATTCGCACGTAAAACCATGTCGCCATCTTCTTCTGTCACAATGATCTTTCCTTGTGGACAAACCAAGATATCAACATGATCATAACGATCTTCAATTTGCACTTCTTCACGTCTTGCGATAAGCCCTAAAACAACATACAATTCATTCATTTCTTTTTCATTTCGATCTTTACAAATCATTTGAACAAACATGTTAAAACCTCCTTCTAGAGTCACACTCTATTATATCATAGTTAGCAAATCTATGTTATAATTACTAAGTTAAAAGGAGAACTTAAGTATGAATCAAATTGCTAAAGAATGGCAAGACTATGAAGTTATTGATACTGGAAATAAAGAAAAACTAGAAAGATGGAATCAAACGATTCTTAGAAGACCAGACCCTGTGGCAATCTGGCCAATTGAAGATGAGCGTGCATGGAATAAAGCGGATGCGGTATATCACCGTTCTAAATCTGGTGGTGGTCATTGGGAAATGAAAAAACCAGTCAAAGAATTCTGGACTATTGGATATAAAGGATTGCGCTTTAAAATCAGTCCGACTGGATTTAAACACACAGGACTTTTCCCTGAACAAGCCAGCAACTGGGATTTTATGGCCAATAAAATTAAAGAATCTAAAAGAGATGATTTAAGAATTCTAAACCTGTTTGCGTATACAGGCGGTGCGACTATGGCCTGTTCAAAAGCCGGAGCTAAAGAAGTTGTGCATGTAGATGCCTCAAAAGGTATGATTCAATGGGCAAAAGAAAACATGCAGCTTTCTAATCTACAAGATCATACGATTCGTTTTATTGTAGATGACTGCATTAAATTTGTAAAAAGAGAACAAAGAAGAGGAAGAAAATACGATGGTATCGTAATGGATCCACCTAGCTATGGTAGAGGTCCAAATGGCGAACTTTGGAAGCTTGAAGAAGAATTATTCCCATTGATTCAAGAATGTATGAAAATCTTAAGTGATGATGCCCTATTCTTTATCGTGAACTGCTATACAACAGGATTTAGCTGTTCAACACTAAATGAAGCTTTATCTAGATCGATTCAAAAAGAAAAAGGCGGGCACATTGAATGTGGTGAAAACCTATTACCAGTCACAACAAACAACAGTGTATTGCCATGTGGAATCTTTGGAAGATGGACTAACGACTAGTCCATCTTTTTTACATAAATGAAAAAAGGAAGAAAATTCTTCCTAACAAACCATCCACTCCGGATAGAATTGAATTCCATTTTTAATCATACGATGAATCAAAGGCCTTCCCAAAGTTTGGAAATAATGTTCAATCGTTGTGACTTGTAAAACCAAAAGATCTGCCGTTTTACCAATTTCAATCGAGCCACGATCCGATAAACCAAATTCTTTTGCCGGTAAAGACGTCATACTTTCCAACAATTTTCTAGAACACACACGATGTGTTTGAAACAATACATGACTTATGGGTGCCATACTATATACATAAGAGTTTGGAAGACCAAAGCCACAGCTCATCAAAAACGTTTCTGGAATTTCATTCTTTAATTCACTCAATCGATGCAATACCGGTAATTCCGACTGATTTTTTTTATAAAATACATCTTGATCAAGTTTCATTCTTTGCGTATTGGGATTGTCACAAATCAAAGTTAAAATACCATTTTGACGCATCGCATATAAAGCGTTGATATCCTGTCTTAACTGATCTCCTAAGCGCACGTGTGTAAAGCTTTTAAATTGACAATCAATAAATGCGGGAACAACACACTCTCCCTGAGCATCAATCACACGGGTTGCAGGATCTAGCCACTCCTTGTAAGATCCTGTATTGATTTCGATAATCTTATCATGATGACATGCAATAAAGGCATGATTCAAAATAGTAAAATTCTTATCACATGTATATAAATTTTCAATATTTTTAATCAGTAAAGTTGCCTTCATATATACATGTGACCTTCCTTTCAATAGATGCTATAATAATTATACAACGAGGTGATGCGAATGTCTTTATTTAATCGAAGAAAGAAACCTATAATAGTTACAATCCACGGATTTGGAAGAAATCTAAGTCATGAATTCGATCCATTAGCCCGCTATTTAAAGGCCAAAAAATATGAAGTAATTCAATTTGATATGTATGATTTAAACAATCCAAATGATGCCAACTACAAAGATTGGGTACAAAGATGTGAAGCCAAATTAAGTCTTGCCATTAAAGAAAATCCCAATGTCATCCTAATTGGATTTTCCATGGGAGGCGTAATTGCCAGTTATTTAGCTAGTATTTATAAAGTACAATCTTTAATTCTATGTGCACCTGCCTTTGAATATTTAGATATCAAAAAAGTAACAGGATTATTTAAAAAGTCAGGCAAAGAAAAGAAAGGCCCTAGTTCGAAGCAATACCAAACCTTCACAAAAATCGTTTCTCAATATAAAGAATCTATTTCTCAAATTGAATGTCCAATTTTGATGTTGCATGGAACAAGCGATGAAGTAATTTCACCATCTAGCTCAACACATGCCTACAAAAAGATTCCAGCACAAAAGAAACGTTTGATTTATATTGAGGATGCCAAACATAGAATGTTGTATGATGGAAGAATGGAACAGACTGTATTTACTTTGATTGAACAAATGCTTGAAGGTAAAATGTTCTAAAAAGCTGTCGAAAAGACAGCTTTTTCTACAAGCTTAATCACCAATAATTGAATAAAACTGGTCATAAGAAGGCTTTAAAACTTCATACACATCTGGCTGAATACGATATTGCGTATAATCACGCAACCTTCCATCCTCTTCTTTTTCAATAACCTTTCTTTCGATCATTTTTTTATTCTTTAATAATCCGCCCTGTTTGACATCCCCCTTATATTCCAAAGGTTCATTATCATTATCTAATAGTTCTTCAAACAAAGCCTTATCCTTTTTGTTTAAGGATGTCATGAAATTCCATAAATCTGGAACATTCATCTTTTTCTCTTTCTTAAAAAACATAATCATCACCTAATCTTATTGTACACCATGACTTTTTAAATAAGAAGGAATGATTTTTATGAAACAAATAATAGTTACAATACTTGCATAAATATCAGCTGCGGGTTGTGCATAGAAAATATTTGAAACCCCTAAAAACACAGGTAACAGGCATGTACAACATAAATACATCATTTTACGATTTAACGATAAAAACAAAGATAGTTTTACATTAGATAATCCCGTGATTCCATCCACTAAAACATATTGAATGGACATCATTAAAATACCTAAACAGAAGATTTTAATGGCTCTTTGCGCAATTGGCATAGTTGTAACATCACTTGTAAACAAAGCTACAAATACATTTGAATAGCACATTGAAATAATGAACATGACTAAGCAAAATAAAAACGCAAATGAAATCACAATTTTAAATGCTTCTTTGATTTTCTTTAAATTGCGTGAACCAAAATGATACGCAAATATCGGCTGTGTTCCTGAACTAATTCCAAGAAGAGGTCCCGTAATCAACAAGAAATAGCTTTGGGCTACTGTAATTGCCGATATATAGACGTCACCCATACTACCACCATACTTTTGAAGCATCATATTCATCACTATTAAAATGACTGAATCGGATGCGATAATAAGAAATGGTGAAAAACCTAATTTTGCAATATGCTTCATTTTCTCTATGGATAATTCTTCCTTACGAAGTTTGACTTTTGCCTTAAACCTCAAAAAACAAAGCACAAACATACACGATAAGAATTGAGCAATCACAGTACCAATGGCAGCTCCAGCTACGCCAATCTTCAGTGTACGAATCAAAATAAAATCAAATATAATATTTGTGATGGCCCCAATACATACGCTAAACATGGCAATGGTGGCATAACCTTGTCCCGTTATAAAATAATTTAATCCGATCGACATTAGAGCAAAAAAAGTGCCCAATGTATAGATTGTAAGATATGTATTGGCATAAGGATATAGAGTATCACTACCACCAAACCAATAGATTAAATCGTGTTTTAACAAAATGAATCCAAGTGTTAAACAAATGGAAAGAACAACCAACATCACAAAGCTGTTATATAAGATTTGACTTGCCCTTCTCTCATTCTTTTGTCCCAAACACATCGATAGCCAAATAGAACCTCCAATACCAACCAGTGTTCCAAAGCTCGATAACAAGGTTACGATTGGCCCACATATTCCAACGGCTGCCAAACATAAATTTCCTACTTCTTCAATCTGGCCTACAAACATACGGTCAACAATGGAATATAGAATATTGACGAGCTGTGCAATCATACTCGGTATAGCCAACCCCATAACAAGCTTCAACATGGGTGTATTTTCAAAATCATTTTGTCGCATTTTACACTCGGTTCTCTTTAATATAATCTCTAGCTTCTGTTAGATCTCTAACGATACAAATTGTCTGTTTTTCCTGTACTTCTGTTGGAGCAATCAAATCCGGTACTTGAATACAATCAATTCCAGCTCGATAAGCAGCCTCTACACCAACAACGCTATCCTCTAATACAAGTGCATTCTTATTGGTTACGCCCATCTTTTTTAATACAGTTTCATAAATCTCTGGATTTGGTTTTCGCTTTGTCACCTCGTCCCCGCAAAGAACATAGTCAAAACGATCAAATACGCCAATTTTCTTTAATCGTTGTTCTGTCAATTCTCTTCTTGTAGTAGTTGCAACGGCCATTTTAATATGATTTTCTTCAAGAAAATCTAATATCTCATATAAACCTGGCTTTACTGGTACTTCTCTTTCCAATGAACGAAGTCCAATTTCTCTCCACTCATCCAATAATTCTTCTTGAATTTCACTTGGAATATGCTCATCGATAGCTTCCTTTTCATCCTCAAGTCTTTTCCCTACAAGCTTACTAAATAAAGCATCGCCTAAATTGGAAATACCATACTTATTTCCCACTACATCAAAAGCATCTTTCCATACACTTTCTGTGTCAATCATTAACCCATCTACATCAAATACGACTAACTCTAACATACATATCTCCCCTAAAAACAAATATAGTATAGCACGAAAAGAAGCAACACTACATTGCTTCTAATATATCTATAACCCTTTTTAAATCTTTACATTGAAGATCCACATATTTCATATCTTCTTCATCAAATTGTACTTGGTCCGGAATCCAAACTCTTCGCATATTTGCGTTATAAGCCGCACGAATTCCATTCTTACTATCTTCAAGTACGATACAATTTTCAGGCTTTACTCCCATCTTTTTTGCACATGCCAAAAATAAATCGGGAGCTGGTTTTGACGCATATTCATCTTGTGATGAAAGCATCAAATCTGCTTGAAAATCAAATCCACAGTTTCCTACTAACTTCTTAATATGAGAAACACTTGAACTAGAGGCTATACAGATTTTGTATCCTTTTTCCTTTAAATAATTATGTAATTCTTCAAGACCATATTTATTGGCAGAACCCGGAATCGCAAAGCGCTCATCATAATAGGAAGTGAACACATCATCTGCGATTTTTATCATATCCTCAAGCCATGGATATTCCTTATGGTAGATCGAATAATCAAAATGACTTGTGCCTAACATCCCTAAAAAATATTCTCTTGGAAAAGCGTGACCATGTTTTTTACAAACATCTTCAAATACATCAATATAAAGTGTTTCTGTATCAAACATTAATCCATCCATATCAAAAATCACTGTATTAATCATCGCCGTCATAATTTACAAAATTCTCCGTTTTTGCAGCCGCAATAGCCTTAAATTCCTTTAATAAAGGATGTTGATAAATGGAATGTAAGTCGTTTGAAATAATAAAGCTTAATAGTTGTACAAATGGTAAATAAACAATTGGTGAAAGTTCACTTGATACCATATCACTCAAGCTTAAAACGTGATTATCATTTGCCAATCCTGGATTATTTGAAATCAAATAAGCACGCTCACTTACTTTGCGTGTAGCCTTATATACTTGTTCCACACGATGACTTGCCACATCGTTTCCATCAAAGAAAATCACATTATATTTCGGTGTTAATTGTAAATTTGGACCATGAATATACTCCTCAATTTCATAACAGCAGCTAGGAATATGTATTGTTTCTCCCATTTTTAATGCACTTTCCAATGCCGTACCATAATTGGCACCTGCACCACAGCTATACACCCATGACATAGATGATAACTTCTTATAGTGTAACTGAATAAAATCTGTTGCCTTATCTATCATTTCTTCATTCAAATCTGCAGCCTTTTTCAATTCTTCTAAATATTCCACTTTACCAGAATACACAACCGCAAATAAATCTAAGAATAATGCCAATGTTGAAACGCCCTTTGTGACATAACCAACTAATTCTTCACCAACCCCATATTCGATGACAGCATCTGCATAGTCTTTTACATCACTATTCTTATTTCCGGTCAAACAAATTGCCCTATATTGTTTTTTCTTAATGATTTTTAACGCTTCAATTGCATTTGTACTTAAACCACTCTGTGTAACAACCAAAACTAAGTCTGTTTCTCTAATATCATTTTCATAATATGTAAATGTGTATGGCGTAATAATTCTTACTTCTAAACCACTTACTTTTTCTACAAAGCTTCTTGCACAATAACAAGCATTATGACTTGATCCAGAAGCCACAAGCAAAATACGTTTGATTTCTTTTCCTTGCACTTCCTTCATTAATGGTTCTAGCAATGTTTCATATTGTTCAATGTTCTTTCTTAAGACGCCTGGCGTTTCTTTAACATAATCCAGCATTGTTAATTTTTCCATATGTACCTCCCTAAACAACATATAAAAGGTGGAATGGTTCCACCTTTATATTTTAGTATTCTAATCTTCTGTAATAACGACGGATTTCCATTGGGTGACGAGTTTCGATTTCCATGTGAACGTCAATTCTGTTGTTTACAGCATGCATTACATGGTGAGACAAGTGTTTACGATATTTTTCGCTAATACCCTTTAATTCGTAATCTTTAGAATCGATAATTGTGTAGTTTGCACAAATTCTTGGAATGAAGTTAGCAACACGTTCAGATAATGGACGTTGAGCATCTTCACCAATATAAATTGTAACTGGAGTTTCTTTAGTTACGATTTCGAACATACCGTGGAAGAATTCATTTGATGTGATTGATTTAGTTTTTAACCACAATTGTTCTTCCCAGTAGCACATTGCGTATGAGTAAGTTGCTCCCCATTGGTTACCAGCACCTACAAAGTAGTGCATTTCATCATTCCAGTGTTTTTTAGCGAATTCAATTGCGAATGGTTCAGCTTGCTTTTCAACTTCTACTAAATCTTGTGCTAAGTATTTGTCAAATTCTGCATACATATCTTCGTAGTCTTCGAATTCACCATTGTTGAACATAAAGCGGTCAGCAACCATGAAGAACTTTAATTGTTCGTTAACTGGGTAAGAAATCTTGTAGTCTCCTAAGTCTAATAAGATAGCTTCTTTAGCATCTACAAATGAGATAACTGTAGCTCCAACTTCTTCTTTGATTTTTTTAATAGCTTCAACAACTTCTTTAGTGTTTCCAGTTACAGAAGAGATAATAACAACTGTATCTTTAGTAATACGTTTGTTTCCTGTAGTTAAGTATTCAGCAGCATTTTCTGCCCAAGTTTCAATAGCACTCATCTCTTTCATGTGTACTGTAGCCTGCATAGCACTTGCCCAAGTACCACCAACACCTAACCAGCAGATGTTTGAATATCCACGTTCGCAGATTTCATCAACGATTTCGTTGATTCGAGGGCGTAGAGCCAATGCTCCATTTACGCTATCGATTTTTTCTTGTTCGTTAAATTTAATCATTTTCATGTCCTCCATCTATTTAAATTTTATTAACAACCTAAGATACCAAAGAATGAGCCAATCAATCCGATTGCGACACACAATAACAACAATGATGTTGTCTTAACATTTTTCTTTTTCAATAAATAGTAAACTAATAATGTGAATAATAATGGCATTAAACCAGGCATGATATTATTGAATACATCATTTAATGTAGTTGCTTCATCACCAGAACCAAATGCCAATGGGAATTTGATTGAAACGTTTTCAGCCGTCATACCACCAACAACCATCAATCCTAAAACGCTTGCTGCATAAGTCAATTTTGACATCAATCCATTTTCCTGGATTTTAGCCAAGAATCCACTACCTAATTTATAACCAGCGTTCATTAAGTAATAACGTAATCCTTGAGCAGGGATGTTGAAGATCAATAAGAATAAGATAGGTCCTAAGATATTTCCTTGATTTGCTAATGATAGACCTACACCTGTAGCGATGATACGTAATGTTCCCCAGATGAATGAGTCACCAATACCAGCTAAAGGTCCCATCAATGAAACCTTAACACTGTTGATACTTTCTGTATCGAAGTTAGGATCATTTGCGTTACTTTCTTCCATAGCAGCACTGATACCAAGAATCAATGTTGACAATTGAGGTGTTGTATTGAAGAATTCCAAGTGACGTTGCATAGCTGCAATTTGGTCTTCTTTATTTGAATATAATTTTTTGATTACTGGTAACATACAGTAGCAGTATGCCATGTTCATCTGTCTTTCATAGTTCCAGTCCCACTCCATTCCGAATGAACGCCAGAATACTTGATTTATTTCCTTTTTTGTTAATTTATTAGAAGTCGTCATCTTCGTCTAATCCTCCTTCTGTAGCTGTTTGAGCTGAATTGCTACGTAGTTGAGTTAATACGATAGCGATGATAGCTCCAAAAATTGCGATTGCAGTTACTGGAATTCCTAAGTATACGCTTAATGCGAATCCTAAGAAGAAGAAACATGCAACATCTTTGTCCATGATCATCATCAACAATAAACCAAATCCGATTGCAGGTAATAAGCCCATTGTGATTTGTAAACCATTTGAAATCCATTCAGGAATTACATTCAATAAAGCCTGAACTGCAGGTCCACCTGCATAGTATCCACATGCCACGATAACACCGATAATCAAGTTAACACCGAAGAATCCACCTAAGAAGTGCATTCTAGCAACTCCTGCCATGTTTCCTTCAGCTGCATATTTATCTGCTTTGTGAACAAATGGAGGTAAAATGAATACCATTCCAACGTTCTTTGCGATTAAAACCAATGAAGCAACTGGTAAACCAACAGTCAATGCTGTTTCTGGTCCAGCTCCTGTAGTAATTGTGAAAGCTGTTCCTAATACTGTTCCTGAAATCATTTCAGGTGGAATACTTGCTCCGATTGAGAAAGCTCCCATAAATGCCAACTCTAAAGTTGCACCTAAAGTAACACCGGTTGGGATATCACCTAGTACAACACCTGTTAAAGCTCCCATAACCAATGGTCTTGACAACAAGCTTGTTCCGAACAAATATTCAGCATTTCCAAGCATTGCTACCAAACCAAGTAAAATTGCTTGTAGTAACATGTTTCTCCTCCTATAATACTTTTTCTACGTTTACTGCATTATCTTCAGGTACCATTTGGATTGTTACATCCACACCTGCTGCACATAATCCTTTTAAAATTGTTTCTTCTGCTGGTGTAATATTCATAGCCTTTGAAATATTACGAGTTTCAGCTGTTGCCTTTGTTCCACCAAGATTTAATTTCTTGATGTTGCAATCTTTACATAATCTTTCTGCATCTTTAATAGATTCAACAACAATTAATAATTTGTATTTATCTGTAACACCACTGTTGATCGCATTCACTGCATCATCCATATTTTTAATAACCAATTTAACACCATTTGGTTTTGCCAATTTGATTGAAGTTTTTCTTAAATCATCTTTCATAACTGCGTCACACGCAACTAAGATACAATCGGCTTCAACTGCATTTTTCCAAGAAAAAGCAACTTGACCATGTAACAATCTATGATCTACTCTTAATAATTTAATCATGTTATTTTCCTCCTTTTAGAAATCTTCGTCTTCTTCGCTAGACATGCCATTCATAACAGTCATTCCCTCTTTAGCTGCATTGATCAAATCTGTAGCATCCTCTAAGCTAACTTCACCACCTAGACTTTTCATCACTGCATCTAGTGCTAATCCCATGTTCATTCCTGAGAAAACCATTACATTATCCAATACCGCAAGCTTTGATAAAGCTGTATGAACACTTCCACCTTTGATGTCACACAAAACTAAAATTTGTTCATCACTCTCTTTTGCTTGTTTAGAAAGCTCTTGATAAAAGTCTTCAGGATTTTGACCAGGAAGTAAGCTATATGTTTCTACGTCCTTCGCCAAGTCACCAACAATCATAGAAACAGAATCTTTCATTCCTTTTGATAATCCTCCATGAGAAGCAAATATCACTCTACTCATTTTCTTTCTCCTTTCTGATTACGTCGCTCACTTATATACAAGCAAATATTGTGCCATAGAAAAATAATATAAAAATAAAGATGAGTTTCCCCATCTTTACTAGTTATTCTTCACATAATTATAAATATGAATCATTTCCTCTGTAGGAATATCTACACCATAGAAATCCTCTACTTGTTTAAACGCCTTCTTAACATAGTCCACAAAATCTTTATGTTCATTTAAGAAATCTAAGCTTGGGTCATATTCTGCATTTCTAGATACAACCAATCTTTCAATCAAGCAACAAATGTGTACATACAATCCAAAACAAGTACGATTACTAAAACGAACCCCGACATATTTCTGTAGAACATCAATCGCATTGGCAACCTGTTCTAATAGCTTCGTTGGATTTAATATCGTTAGTGCATTCATAATATTACTCAATGAGAAGTTATGTAGAATATTTTTATCAAATACAGACAGCTGCTCTTCATCCATATAGTCTTTGAAATATTGATTAAAATCATTAAATGTATCTTCAATAATCAAGTCTTCAAGCCCTACAAATGGAATGTCTTCCATATTGGGATCCAACGTTCCAAGTACACATAGAACATCATATTCTTCAAATACATTATTCTTATTACCTAGTTCAATCAATTCCGAATAATTTAATGTCTTCACATCTAAATTGATTCCATCTGGAAAAGACTGTTCTAACATTGACTTCAACTTCTTAGCCGTTCCTAATCCACTTGCACATGAGCAAAGAATAACAGGTTGTTTTAGTTGGTTCTTTTCAATATGATACGCAAAATTCACATGGAAAGCATCAATTGTTTTTTGAAGCAAAGCATCCATCTCCATATTGTTACGAATGCCATTTCCAATCTCTAATGCGATTGGTGTACTGACATTATTAATAATTCCAATATTGGCATTTTCAATATGCAGACCCTTATAAATATCTTCTAAGCTTCCCATATCCACCAATAAATATAGTTCTTTTACCTTGCCAATACGATCCAAATAACGATTCAGCTTTTCAATCATTGTAGCCGTATCAATATATAGTGGCATATCTAAGGCATCAAAAATATATTGGCCTAAGAAACGATTGGCTGCATCTGCAATACTAGAAGCCGTAGAAAAGCCATGTGAAAGTACAACAGCTGCTTTTTGAGAAAGCCTAGAATCTTTTTGTACATTATATACATAGAAGATAAATGTACAAATAATAATGGAATACATATCTATTTCCAGATAAGACTTTAAATATGTACAGATTTCTAAAGATACATTAGTAGCTCTAAAGAATTCTTCCTGAAGCAACTGGTATAAATCATCACATTCTTCTTCATGCTTTATAAACCAACTTCTTAAATCATGATACTCATGGTGAATTTCATCTAAATAAGAAGCAATCGATAACGTTTCATTATTTGTGATTTTTAAGCCATATCGAGATTCAATCAAATTAAAGATATGCTGCACACCACGATTATAATAATCTACTTGACTAGATTCTTTCTTTCTAAAAATTAAATTATCAAAATATTTCTGAACATAATTCTTCTCTTTAGCCATAAAATCCGACAAATTCATATGTTCTTCCTTGTACTGTCTGTAACAAGCCAACAAACTCTCATTTAACTGTAAGATTTCTTTTTGTCCATTATAGTATCCTTGTAAATCATCTACATATATATATTCATCGTCATCTAAAACAGTTTTTTGATTGGCATACACTTGCTGCAACAAATCCTGAGGCAAGCTATCCAAATGAATCACTAAATCATCATTAACCTTATCGAATAAGGAATTGATACAACAAGACTGAACACTACTCTTTAATTGACCAATATTTCCTGGCATCTTACTTTGCAACAACGCATTATATACCTTACTGCTCATTTTGATCTGACAATTCAAGCGCTTTTCTTCTTGACTAAAAATATCATGCAACAACTCAATACGCTCTTGCGTGCCTCTTTGTTCAAGACTTGGAATCGTAATAATCATAGGAATACGTCGCATCAATGTTTTTAATAAAACCTTATCCGGATTTTCTGTTGTCGCAAATACAATCCGAACATTGGACTTATACCACTTTTCATTATCTCCCACACGATGATAAATACCTTGATCCATAAATAAAAATAATTTTTCCTGACACTCCGCCTTTAATTCATGCACCTCATCCAAAAACAAGACACCATTATCAGCTAGCGCAATCAATCCTTCATTGTCTTTTTCAGCACCTGTAAAGGCACCTTTGACATGTCCAAATAGATTTGCCGTTAATAATTCTGGGTTATTCGCATATTCACTACAGTTTACCTGTATAAATTGTCCATCCTTCGCAATTACACCTTGATTTCTAGCCCACTCATACGTAAGCCTCGCAATCAAAGATTTACCTGTTCCAGTAGGACCATAAAGTAACATTGGTAGACCATTAGGCGGGTATGAAATCGTAGCCTTACATTGTTTAACTGTTTGAGCCAATGAATGATTCATACCTACTAGTTTTTCAAAATCCTTCTTTTCCTGGTTTGACATCAATTCATTTATACTTGTATATACATTATCTTTATAGGGAATTCCCTTTTCTTTTAAATAATCAACGGAAATGAAACAAAAAGGCTTAGATTCAATACGAACAAGCTTATTTTCTTTCACTAGTTTATTTAAAACAACCGATATCTGTGATCGACTGATCTTTAAGTTTTCACTTATTAAGGCAACTGTTATTTGATCAAATTCATTATTATTACAGCAAGCCAAAATATATGCCAATATTTTTTCTATCATGTTACCCTCCACTTTTTTAGATGATTATACCACATTATGTGCTAACATATATATATGAAACAAGACTTGATATATACCCATACCTATAAACAGACATTCCATATGACAACGGGTTTAAAGTCGCATCTTGAAATATTAAGTAAAGATAGACAGACTTTATCCGACCTTTTATATACTGTCAGCCAAAATAATCCTTTTCTAGAATACACCCCTAGCCAAGATATCCAACAATATTTAGAAGCAGGTATTTCAGATAAACCAAGCCTAAAGAATGAGTTATATCTACAGCTACACACTACAAAACAAAAGCATAATGAAACCATTGCCGATTATATTATTGAATCCTTAGATAGTCATGGATTCTTTAACTATGACTTAGATATAGTTCTAAACGATTTAAAATGTACAAAAGAAGAATTTACAGATACATTAAATTTAATTCAAACCTTTGAACCCCTTGGAGTTGCTGCCAAAAACAGTGTTGATTCTTTAATGATACAACTAAAAGAAAAAGAATATATCATCGCATATACAATATTAAAGGATTATTCAAAGGAACTTGAAGAAAAAGATTTCTATACGATTTCTGAATCCTTAGATATACCTTATGAATCTGTATTTGATGAATTAGCCCACATGCAAGAGTGCAATCCTTTCCCATGTAGTGAATATGCAACAGAAAGCACGACAAATCTCGCATTACCTGAATTCACAATCGAGATTATTGAAGATCAATTAAAGATCATCCCTAAAGAAATGGGAAATCTGTCGCTTCATTGTGAAGAAGTAAAATTATCGAAAGAGGCAAAGAAATATTTAAATGAAGCGAAATTCTATATTGACAGTTTAAACCGTAGAAATAAGACCATTCTTTTACTCGCCAATATTTTGATTACCCATCAAAAGAATTACTTTCTATTTCAAGATGATTTAAGAGAATGTACACTTAAAGAAATTGCTCAAGAATCTGGATACTCCATTTCCACAGTTTCTAGAACACTCAGTGATAAATATTATGAATTCAATAATCAAATCTATCCTGTTAAAGATCTATTTGTTTCAAAAACACATAATGGAAGCAGTAAGGACTCGATTCAAAAGGCTATTCAATTATTAATTATGGTAGAAGATAAAGAAAATCCTCTACAGGATGAACAAATTGTAGAGGAATTAGAGAATATGGAGCTCTACGCATCAAGAAGAACCATATCTAAATATCGTAAGGAATTAAATATTCCTAATTCAAAACAAAGAAAAAAGGCGGGATATTAATATATCTCGCCTCTTACTAGTTTTTTTGAATATATATGATAATAGCCCATTAATAATGCTGCATTTACAATCCATGTCAAAGGCCAACCTAAGAATACAGTGATCAATTCTGAACTAAATTGTGTTGCCACAAACAAATAGACTTGTCTTAAAATAACGAAACATAAAATCATCGAATACATTGGAACCTTCGATAAACCTACTCCTCTTAATGCACCTGCCGTAATGTGGGATAAGGGAAGGAAGATATAGCCTGGCGCAAAAACAGAAATCATAGTGACACCTGCTACAATCACATCTTTATCCTGTGAGAACAGTCCAACTAAGAGGTCTCCATTTGTATAAATCAAGAAAGCTCCTAATACAATAATCACTTCACACATAATAAGTGTGGTATACAATCCTTTTCTTACACGCTTATAGTTTTGTGCCCCATAGTTTTGACCTACGAATGTTGTGATGGCCATTGAGAAGCTTTGAATTGGAAGCTGCAAGAATCCATCTAGCTTTGTCGTTGTACTATAGCCTGCAACGGCAGCCGATCCAAATCTAGAAATATACGATTGTACAATGACATTGGAAAAGGAAACAATACTGTTTTGTAGAGCCGCTGGAATTCCAATCGAAATAATTCGTGAAAGGATTGGCTTACAAAAACGAATCTTGGAAATATATACCTTATAATCCTTATCCGTATGCATCAATTCATGCATGACTAAAATGGCAGAAACTAGCTGAGCTAGAGTTGTCGCAATGCCAACACCGGCAACTCCTAAGTCAAAGTAAATCACAAATACAAAATCTAACACAATGTTAACTAGACTGGATACAACTAAATAAATCAATGGATTTTTGCTATCGCCTAAAGCTCTTAAAATACCGGCTCCCATATTGTAGATTAGCGCAAAGCTTACTCCTGCAAAATAGATTTGTAGATACGTAACAGCTAAAGGTAAAACTTCTTTAGGTGAACCAATCATGTCTAAAATAGGTCTAGCCAAAATAATTCCTAAAAAAGTAAATAACACACATAAAACCAATGTTAGAGCTAGCGATGTATGAATCGAATCTTGCATCTTTTTTATTTCTTTTGCCCCAAAATATTGTGCGATCACAACACCGGCTCCAGTCGATAATCCCATGAAAAATCCAACCAACATATTAATAATGGAAGTGGATTGTCCTACGGCCGCAAGCGCGTGCGAACTAACAAAGTTACCTACCACATAAGAATCAACTGTATTATATAATTGTTGAAATAAATTTCCTACAAGTAATGGTAAAGAAAAAATCAATATCGACTTCCATATACTTCCCTTTAATAAATCTGTACTTTCCATGACCCCATCCTTTCCAAAAGAAAATGCAGAATTCCGATTGGTCTTCCACATAATGTAAAATAATTTTAACTCTTTTCTGAAAAAAATGAAACCCTATCCTAAAAGTACATCTAACATCATCATGATGCAAAATCCTAACAAGAAAAAAAATGTAGGAAGATTGGAATGTTTTCCTTGAGCCATTTCAGGAACAAGTTCTTCAATCACCACAAACAACATGGCGCCTGCCGCAAAACTTAAACACAAAGGTAAACCTTGTAAGATCCAATTTGAAAACAGAATGGTAATATATCCGAATATAGGTTCTACAATACCAGATAATGCACCAATCATGAATGCTTTATTTTTTGAAAAGCCATTACTCTTTAATGGTAAAGAAAGAATAGCTCCTTCAGGAAAGTTTTGAATCGCAATCCCAATGGATAGGGCCAAGGCTGAAAAATAATTTCCAGTTTGAATCGCTTGTGCCAAGACTACCCCAACGGCCATACCTTCTGGAATATTATGTAAAGTTACCGCAAAGACTAACTTTGTGGTTTTCTTTAAATGCGAACCCTTTCCCTCCTCATCATCCGTTCCAGGATGAATGTGAGGAATCATACAATCTAAGAAAAGAAGTAATAAAGCCCCTAAGAATATCCCCAGTACAATGATCAAGATATTCTTTTCCTGTTCCATTGCCGGCATCAATAAAGACCATATACTAGCAGCGACCATGACACCTGAAGCTATTCCCGAAAAGCACCGGGATAGTAATTCATTGTTTGTATTTTTCAAAAAGTATACACAAGCTGAACCTAATGTTGTACCAAAAAAAGGAATTAGTAATCCTAACCACATAATCATCACCGTAGTTAGTTTAATCTAATCCCTTTATATTCGTCAATTCAAACGCATATTGTATGTAAATCCATGATGCTGAATATAATCCTCTAAGACCCAATCCTTATCATAGATTTCTTTTGCGACTTTCTTTCCAACATACCTAAAATGCCATGGCTCATTTGTAGCTCCCGTTTTATCACTTGCATTTTCTGGGAAGCGTAAAATGAAACCATATTTATATGCATTCTTCTCAACCCATTCATAATCTGGAGTTTCTCCAAATGTACCATAAATTCCGTCCATCACACCTTGACTCGTTAAATCTACACTTAACCCGCATTGACGCTCACTTGATCCAGGAACAGAAACTAGGTTTGCCGCATAATCTGCATCATATGTCGCAAAATATTCATCGTAAACCGCCTTTTGTTTTTCATACGAACGATATGAATTCTTAATTGCGATATCGTATCCTTCTTTTAAACCATCCTTATACATTTTTTCTAATGCCGTAGCTGCCTCATCTCTTAATTTTCCAGCTTCACTCTCATAAGGAATATTTACCTTTCTTAAGTCACTTGGCTCATAATCACTTCCTACACTAAAGCCATTTTTAATTAAAACTAAAGTATCTTCTGGACTTAATATTGTATATGTACGACTATTTCGCTTACTTGAGTCAATGCCAGGATATGAAACTTTTAAGACCGCCTTTAATGGTCTTAGTTCGGAATCCACATAATCTTTAATGTCACAAATTTGTGCCCCTTTGACAGCTAAATATTTCTTTGTCGTTTCATAAGGAATATTTGAAGATATCAAAGTATCCAAAGTATTAATGGTATATAAATCTGAATTTTTAAATAAGAAATTCGTTGTATAGCCTAAATAATTCAAATCTTCCATTCGCTCATAATAAGCATCCACAAAATATACAACCTTGGAAGTCTTATATTTTGTCATTCGATAATACTTGTCATACAACACATAATGCGCATTATTCTTTACTTTATCCCACTTCGCAATGTCGATCACATGATCACAATTCAAAATATCATGAATTTCTTCACTATCTAATTTTAAAACGACCTTTTTGGCAGCCCTATCATATCCTTTGATACTCAAACGAATATTTGTCATATTCGCAATCAATAAACCCACACAAATAATAGGTATCAAAACAAGGATTGCGATGCGCTTCGTATTTACTTTCCTTCTCTTTTTTGCCATAAAATCACCTAAAATCCATTATATTAAATAAGCAGATGAAAGACAATTGAGTTTTGTTTACAAAATATTACATTTAATATGTAATATTTTTCATACCGTGATACAATAGTCTCTAGAGGTGATATAAATGTTATTTAAAAACGCAACCATTTATACTATGGAGCAAGAACCATTCGTTGGTGATTTTAAAATTGATAAGGGTGTATTTACACAAGTAGGAAAGAATCTAACGCCAGATGAAGGTGAAGACATTCAAGATTTAAATGGTCTATATGTATTCCCTGGTTTGGTTGAAAGTCACTGCCATTTAGGTATGGAAGAAACAGCCATTCGCTTTGAAGGAGATGACGTGAACGAAATCACAGATCCTATCACACCAAATATGCGTGGAATCGATGGATGTAATCCAATGGATGAAACTGTTGAATTGGCATTAAAAGGTGGAGTTACAACCGTAGCTGCTGGCCCTGGTAGTGCTAATGTACTTGGTGGTACTTTCTTTGCGTATAAGACAAAGGGTAACTGTATTGATGAAATGGCCATTGAAAATCCAATCGCCATGAAGGCAGCATTTGGAGAAAACCCTAAGCGTTGTTATCAGGGAAAGAAAATTGATACACGTATGCAGATCAGTGCCTTATTAAGAGAAACTTTAGCTAAGACTAAAGAATACATGGAGAAAAAAGAATCCGGTAAAGACGTAGACTATGATCAAAAGCTAGAGGCTATGATTCCAGTTGTAAAAAGAGAGCTTCCATTAAAGTGTCATGCACATAGAGCCGATGACATCTTAACAGCTATTCGTATTGCGAAAGAAGAAAATATTAAAATCACATTGGACCATGTTACAGATGCTCGTTGTATCCTTCCTCAAATCAAAGAGAGTGGATTCCCTTGTATTTGTGGACCAGCATTAACTCACAAATCTAAATTTGAACTTGCGAACATGTCTTTTGAAACACCAAACGAACTATATAAAGCTGGTATTTTATTCTCTATTATTACAGACTCTCCTGTTATTCCTCAACAATACCTATCATTAAGTGCAGCTCTTGCCGCAAAGGCTGGCTTACCAGAATATGAAGCTATTAAAGCCATCACAATCAATCCAGCTAAAATCTTAGGCTTAGATAATCGTGTTGGATCTATTAAAGTAGGAAAAGACGCAGACTTTGTCGTTTGTACTAAGAATATTTTGGATACGCAAAATGAAATTAAATCCGTTTATGTAGATGGAAAGAAGGCAGCTTAATGCTTTT
>ERZ779875.108-NODE-108-length-84153-cov-8.687091_pt1 | contig 84153 bp, 80 predicted proteins | sample MGYA00511246_ERZ779875 | MGnify/ENA primary metagenome ERZ779875 (study PRJEB29588, sample SAMEA2155093) | human gut metagenome | biome: human gut; feature: human-associated habitat; material: faeces | place: Denmark | collected 2008/2010 ... | reverse complement strand
AAGCCCGGAGCGCCCTTGCAGACGACGACCGTCGGAGAGGGCGATCAGGCGCAGACGTTCTCTTACAATTACGAAATGATGAATACGGACCATTGCCTGATCGACCGCAACATGACGTTCGAGCATGCCATCAATAACGGGGATATTCTGATCCGGCTCCGTTGCATGGCCAACTGGCAGGCCAGCGGAAAGGGAGCCTTAGCCGCACCCAACGGCGGTACGCACCGCATATCCGTACAAAACAATATCAACCCCACGATCTCGATCGTTCAGTAAACGGGATCGGACAGCAAACAGAACGGCCGCTTCTTTCGGGAGCGGCCGTTTTATATTTACAGCGATCCGAAAAATCACCTGCAATTCTCTATAATATTCCTGCAGCCACTCCGAAGCCCCCCCCCTAAAACCGGGGAGGAAAAGTACATAAGCCAACGATTAGCTGGTTCACAAGTCGGCAGAATCAAACTCCAATCTTTGTCTTGAGAAGAAGTATATGCAAAAAAACTCCGGTCAAATAAATTTATCCAAATATGCATCACACTAATAATCAATTAGTTTTAGACTAGAAATTCTAAGATAAGATTTAAGCATGCAAATACACTCATAATCAATAACATATGCGATAAAATGTAAGACTGCTTTTTTGTAATAATCCAATGCAAATCTTTTTGCGCATATTATTTTTGTTATACACCTGAATACTGTACATTTTTCCTGCTGCCCCAACCAGATTATCTTCCTTTCCATAATGACTGCAAGATCAAGCGGAATATCAAATACGAATCAACCACTAATCCCCTTAATTATGAAAAAGAAATTATTAACATTTGGTTTAGTTACTCTCATGTCCTTTACATTGGTTGCATGCGGAGACAAAAAAGAAACCACTACAACTACTACAACAGCAACTCAGGCACCTAAGGCTACGGAAGCTCCAAAAGCTACGGAAGAGGCAAAAACAGATTCTTCTGATGATGCTGCTTCTTCTGATGACAACAGTTCTTCCGGACAGGTTACTTCCATGAAAGATCTGAAAGGAATCCTTACTTCCGGATACGCCGGAACACCTACAGATGACGAGGATTCTGCAATCCTTCTTGCTATGAACGATGACGCAACATTCTCTGTATTGGTAGTTGTTGATGCAAAATCTAACGAAAATGCAAGTTTTGTCGGTGAATCTACTAACAATGGCGATGGCACTATGACGATCAATGATGAGTCTTCACAGACAGCTATCACATTTGGTGTAGAAGACAATGGTGATGGTACTTACACTCTTGATTACGGTGATCTTGGAAAAGCTGTTGTTGCTGAGTGTGAAGTATCTGAGGTTTTGGAAATGATGGATACTGTTGACCAGAATACCTCTTCTGTAAACTAACCTTTTTTTCTCGACAATAATACAAACCGGCAGCCTTACGAATTTTATTCGCAAGGCTGCTCTTTTTATAATAATCCGTAACTATTCAGGATCCAATGTATGGAAATCAATGAATCCGTCGTGCTTGCACGTAAGAGACTTTGATTTCCATACATTGAGATCCTAATAGGGCTCCCCCTCCACATATGAGCATTTTTAGCCTTGTCAAAGGCGAGAAAAGAACACGAAGTGTTCGAAATGCGAATGTGGAGGAGGGGCGTCCTGAATAGTTATAATAATCCTCGTTTTATCTCACGCAGAAAATCATATTTCTTCTGCTTTCCCATGGGAACCGCATACTCTATTCCTCGCAAATATACATATCCATTTGCTGCATCCACCCGTTCAATGTAATTTTTATTCACAATAATAGATCGACTGCAAAATATAAACTGTGGAGAATCCAATTCTTCCAGCAGTGCACGGCAGCTTCGATATAATATTTTCTGTCTTCCTCTTGTTGTCTCCAGAATAATATCCCTCTCTTTCCCTTGTGCCATAATAATATCATCCACCCAAACCGCTTCCAATGTTCCTTCTTTCCGAAAGAAAATCTGACGGTTTTCTGACGCCACAGGACAGAAACACATTGCCTCTTCCACCAGTCTTTTCACATATTCTGCATCAAACGGCTTTTCGACATAAGCATAACAGTGCAGCCTCGCATACATGTTCAATGCGCAGTCTACCAGTGTAGAAAATAGAATTATCGGCGTAAACTGATACCTTGTTATCCGCCGTACATTTTGTGCAAAAACGGCACCTGACACATCTCCTCCGCGCTGCCGTGGCTGAAGTACCATATCGATCAAAAAAAGATGGATCGTAGTCACCGATATAATGTGATACGCTCTTTCCAAATTATCTGTTATATAAATTGTATTTCCGGGATTCTGTTCTTTTACGATATTTTCTAATTTTTTCCTAGTGTTCTGATTATTTGTAACGATCAATACCTTTTTCATACCCTGTTCCCACGCCTTTCTAATTTCTCCTCTGTCTTTCAAGAATATCCGCACACCTCCTGAGCATGCCAATAATATCACCTTCTTCGGTTGCTACCAACTCCGGCACCTCGGTTCCGCCAAAAATAAAATTCATGTCACACCGAAATTCTGTCGCAAGAATATACGCATATATACTCGTCAACCCATTTTGTCCTTTTTCAATCCGATACAGCGCATCATCCGTAATATGAAAAGCCTCTGCCATTTCTTTTCTTTCTAAACCAATAAGTTTCCGATATGCTTTTAAATTTTGTCCGATTCTTTCGTCAACACTCAAATTTTCCTTATCTGACTTCATAACGATTCTCCTTCCATCAATATGATCTTTCTTTTCCATCATACCAACAAATAGGAGTATATGTAGTGGACTGGTTGTCCGAATGCTCGGATTATTTCTCCGAGCATTCAGACTAATTCAAATGTTAGCATCAATAATGATACACTTTCTGTTTTTTTGCCAGACAGATTATAGTCACACACAATGTCAGGATTTCTGCCACAAATACTGCCCCCCAAATCCCATCAATGCCAAAAAGCATCGGCAGCAGCAAAACAGAGGCAATCTGAAATACCAATGTACGCAAAAAGGAAATTAAGGCAGACAACAATCCATTATTTAATGCGGTAAAAAAGGACGAGCCATAAATATTAAATCCATTGACTAAAAAGGCAAGGCAGAAAATACGAAAGCCGTGTCTTGTCAAATCAAATAGATTCGGGTCATAGCCGACAAAAATACGTGCTAACGGAGACGCGATCAGCTGCGCAAGTGCAAACAAAGCGACACTCCATACACCGATCATTTTCAAACTTTTTGTCAGCAGATTTTTCAATTCTTCTGAATTTCTCGCCCCATAATGGTAACTGACAATCGGAGCACTTCCAATCGAATAGCCGAGGAAAATAGCTACAAATATGAAATTGACATACATCAATGTTCCATACGCCGCCACTCCGTCTTCTCCGGCAAAATGCATCAATTGAAAATTGAACAGCGTATTAACAATGGAACTCGACAAATTTGTCATCAATTCTGAAGAGCCATTTGTACAAGTTTTACCAAGAATATTCCAGTATAATTTTGTCTTTCCCAGGCGGAACGGGCTTGCATTTTTTCTTCCAAAATATACCAGTGGCAGCAATCCACCTACACATTCCCCGCATACCGTCGCAAAAGCAGCCCCGGCAAGGCCCCAGCCAAATACCGCAATAAACAAAAAATCGAGGATCATATTGGTCACCCCGGCAAGCACTATAACGGTCAATCCTAATTTGGGTCTTTCTGCGGTCACAAAAAAGCATTGGAATACGTTTTGCAGCATAAATGCCGGCATGGACAAGAAAATAATCCTGCCATACAAAATGCAGTTATCCAGCAATTCTCCTGTCGCCCCGAGCGCAACACTTACCTGTTTTGTCAATGTGATCCCGAGAACCGAAAAAATGATTCCCCCCACAAGGGTAACATAAACCAGCAATGAAAAATATTCATTGGCTTTCTTCTTTTTTCCCTCCCCAAGTGTCTTGGCCACGATCGCACTTCCCCCGGTTCCCATCATAAACCCAAGTGCCGACAATGCCATAATAAACGGCATAATCAGATTCAATCCCGCAAACGCTGTTTTTCCTACATAATTTGATACAAACAATCCGTCTACCACGCCATATATTGAAGTAAATATCATCATAATGATAGATGGCAGTACAAAACGGAGCAGTTTTTGATACGTAAAATGTTCCGATAATCGAATTTTCATCTTTCTCTATTCCTTCCTGATCTTAACTGCTACTGCCTTTCCTGCAGATATCGCATAAAATTCTCTTTGTTTTCCAACGCTGTCGTAGTTGGACGTCCAAGATCTTCGCGTGCACCGATTGCACATTCCACCTCAATAAGTGTTAATTCCCTGCGCTCTTTTGCTGCCTGTAATTCCTTATCCAGCTGTTCAAATTCACTCACACGGACAGCATACGGATATCCGCAGGCCTCTGCCATTTTCACCAGATTTATCTCTGATGCCACTGTAGGCAGGCCTCCTACCGTTTCATGTGCACCATTGTTAATAACTATATGTACCAAATTAGACGGCTTATTCGCACCGATTACGGCCATTGCCCCCATATGCATAAGCATTGCCCCATCTCCATCGATACACCATATCTTTTGCTGTGGTTTTTGCAACGCTACGCCAAGTGCAATCGATGAAGTATGTCCCATCGAACCTACCGTAAGAAAATCATACTTATGACTCTGTCCGTTTTTTTCCCGGATTTCAAACAATTCACGGCTGGCTTTTCCCGTCGTGGACAAAATAGGATCTTCTTTCGATACGTTTACTATATGCTCAATAATCTCTTCACGGCGCATATGATTTTTATTCGAATACTCCACATTTTTTTCAAAAGAAAGAGCCCCTTTTTTCACTACGAAAGCAACATCTTTTCCCTTGGCTAATAGGCTGCGAAACACCTGCATTTGCGCATCCAACTCTTCTTCTGTCGTCTCTTTCGTAACCACATATGCCGCTACATCCATATCTTCTAAAAGTTTTACCGTAACTTCGCCCTGGTAAATGTGCTGTGGTTCATCATGTACACCAGGTTCCCCGCGCCATCCCACAATAAAAATCATAGGAATTGCATATACTTTATCATTCAAAAGAGAAGCCAGCGGGTTAATAACATTCCCTTCTCCACTGTTTTGCATATACACAGCAGGCACTTTTCCCGTCGCCAAATGATATCCTGCTGCAATCGCTGTACAATTTCCTTCATTTGCTGCAATCATATGATGCTTAGAATCAATTCCATATGTATCCATCAAATAATTGCATAACGGTTTTAACAGGGAATCGGGTACTCCTGTATAAAAATCAACATTCAGCATATTCACAAAAGTTTCTACCTGCATATCTTTCTCCTTTTACCTGCTTTTATTTATCCTTTCAAGTTCTTCTACGGTGTCAATTTCAATAATCTGCCCTTCTTCTACCGGTTCAACAATTAGATCCAGTTTATCCAAATTCCGATTGACTACATCATCCCAAAATAATGTTTCAAATCCTGATACTCCATATGCTTTTTCAATCGCTTCTTTTAAAATTTTCGCATCCCGGGAATTGAAATAAGAAACACCAACCATATTATAACAGCCCGTGCCGCCCTTTCCTACCCGGATAATTCTGCCCTCAGAATTCTGTTCAAAAACCCAGTCTTCGGAAAAACCGGGTATCATTTTTCCAAAATAACAGGAATGTTCCAATTTCTTATCAAAAATCTTTCCATCGCCAACATACAGATCCGCTTCACAGATAAGATAATCCGCACCATTATCAAGTACCTCTTTTACTGCATAAATAGAAGAAATATTATTTATGTTTTCATAATCGGTATTCTCGATGATATGTATATTACTGTATTTTTCTGTCAGGTAAGAAAACTGATCACCAAGATAGCCGGTAACCAGATAAATCTCGTCAATCCGTCGTCTCTCAAGCCCCTTAATGACCGTTTCCACCATAGGGATTCCATGAACTTTAACGAGCGGTTTGGGTATCGTTTCGGTAACAGGACGCATTCGGGTTCCCATTCCTGCTGCCATTATAATTGCATTTTCCATAACCATTCTCCTGCATTTACCTTATTTATTCGTTGACTATTCAAAATACTTGTACAGCTTTTGTGGTTCTCCATGCCCCGGATAGACCATCCATTCACCATCCAGAGAATTAAGAAACGGCATCGTTATCTCTGCAAAATCCTTTTTACTGCCTCCCGGCAGACGAAGTATAGTTTCGTGCCCGGTTACTAATGTATCTCCGGAAAACATGCACTCTTTATCAAAAAGAATACAGCAGCTACCCTTTGAGTGACCGGGGGTCTCCACCATAGAAATCTGATGTCCTTCCCAGCTCCATTCTGTTTGTCCTTGAAAAGTCTCATCTGCCCCGCAGGAGTACGGCGGAACTTCCATATTTTTTACATATTCATGCACTTCCGGATCCTTTCCCATAAATAAGATCTCATAATAAGCAGATAAATTTTTATGTGGACTCATGATAGCTTTCGAGCAAGCTTCCGAACATACTACTCTGGTTTTAGGAAAGTTTCCCCGCAGCCAGTTTACACCGGATATATGATCATAATGTTCATGTGTCAGCAACACAATAATATCCTCTATGTTTTGAGATTGCAAATATTTTTTTGCCTCCTCCGACACACAGGGGTCTATGATAACCGCCTTCCCATTTTCAGCAATAATATACATCCTCGCATCAATGGGATAAAAACTATAAGTTTGTATCTCCATATACACTCTCCTTTTTCCTGCATACTATGCTTTACAAAGTATAATATGTATTTTCCCACCATCCTTATTAACAATCAAATTTTCTTCTGTCAATTCAAATTCAGACAACTCATCGTTTGAATATTCTTGTATTTCATATTTTTTAACGTTCCATAATTCATGTTCATAATCTACTTTCAATGGTTGAATCACATTGCTGCCATGATAATCATATGCTCGCAGTAATTTCCGTATATTGTAGGCAGTATCCTCCAGATCCAGTATTCCTCCCTGTGGAAGTATACTTTTACGAAACAGTTTACTTTCGGCAGAATATTCCACATCGTATCCCATTTTTTTGCCTTTTAAAAGTTCTTCAACAAAGTCCGAAAACAAGGCAATCCCAATTTTCATACCCTTTCTGACAATATCAAACGCTGTCGTACTCTCCGTAATCTCTATTTCTTTTTGTGCAATAATCTTTCCATGATCAATTTGATCCGTTACATAATGCCATGTTACTCCGGTATATTTTTCCTCATTGTAAATTACCCAAGTTGGTATATTTACTCCCCGGTAAACTGGTAATAGAGAGTAATGAAAATTAATTATGGTAACATTTTCCAATTTTACAAGCTCCGCGGGAAAAATATACTCATTATTCGCACTTATAATAAGAACCTCTCCGTTGTTTGTATATCTCATAAAATGCTCAAGGATATTCTGTCTCAAACAGGAAATATATTCCACATTATTCTTTTTACATTGTTTTTTTAAAAATGAAAGGCTTGATCCCTCCATTTCCATAACATGAATATCGGATCCATTTACATACTTAACAATTTCATTTAAACAATCACATGCAATTGTACCGGATCCAACCAAAAGTATTTCAGTAAAAAAAATAATACTCACTCCTTCCTCTGTCCACTTTATAAAATGAACTTGTCCAGAGAATCATCCAGCCAAAGAGTCATCTGTGTAAATAATTTTGACTCTTTTCTCAAACACCAGCCAATTCCAAATGCCAAATATGTCGGTCGGATCATCCGAATTGGCAGATTATTTTTCATAAATTCATACGTCCATTTATCATTTACTATTTCTAATGATTTTTCATTATACACAAGAGAACAAATTCGTAATGCCAAATATTTTTCATGAATCATGGGCAGTGTATTCTCTTTTTCATCTAGAATAATAACAGAGGCATCTTCCGGCAAAATATTTTTCTGTAAAAGCTGCTCTATAAAATTCTCTTCCGGTTGTCCGACAATGGCAGTTACATTATCTTCTTGTGCCAGCTGCTCTACAATTTCCATTTCATTTTCGCCAGCCACAATTTTCGTATTCCAAAAAAGCTTATCCGCAATTCTCTCCAATTCCTGTCGATTTTTTCCACAAAGGATCAACTCCGCGGCTTTCAGATCCAATATTTCCGCAACATATTCCATTAATGCTGTGTCGGCATCCATAAGAATTATTTTACTCTGCCATAATACACCAGATGGCTCTTTATCCTCGTCATAATGCCAATCTGTCTCTGTTACAGACAAAATTGCATCTGTTGGCAATTCCATATAATTAATACTGCAGGACAGCCCAACACCAAATCCACAGGTAAGCACATTAATACGATCCTTTTTATGCAGCAGTTCCGCATTAGCACTTAATGTCAGTGGTACCGACGCTCCCGATGTATTTCCATATTCTTCTAGTGAGACAAGTACCTTCTCATCCGGTATCCCACAGGCATCTGCGATATTATCCAAAATCAGTTTCTGCGCTTGATGAAAGACAAAATAGTCAATGTCGTCTACCCGAAGTTCATGCTCTTCCATAAACTCATTTACACGATTACTGACATCATTTATCGCATATTCAAATACCGTGTTTCCCTGCATATATGTCCCAGTCCATCGACTTCGTTCTAAAATCGCGTCATAATGCGAACCATCACAGGATTCAGAAAATGTAATACAAGCTCCTGACTTTTTCTCAATCGCTACCGCTGAAGCAGCTGAACCAGTCAGCAAAGAAAAAGAAACTGTATCGGCATTTAAAAGTCTTTTCGACTCCATACCTTGTACTCGGTCAGCCATCAGACAAAGAGCTTTTTTACAGGCAGGCATCGTGTTCATCAAAGAAGATACAATATGAACCCCGTACCCAAAAGAGGAACATCCCAAATTCACATCAAAAGCAATCACTTCTTGTGACAATCCCATACGTTCTTGTAGCGCAATTGCCGTAGAGGGAATTAAGTAATCTGAACTTTGTGTCATATAAACCAATACACCGATGTCTTCTTTCTTCCATTTCAATTTTGTAAGCAGATCATTTGCTGCACAAAATGCCAAATCTGAAGCTCTTTGCTCTCTTCTGCATGTATGTCTCTTTCGTATTCCGGTAAGCCTAATTTGTTTTTTTACCCTTTTCTCTCCTAACACATTACCATAGTCCATATTATCTTCCGTATTTTCCGGAACGCAGCTTGCAATTCCGGCAATTTGAATGTCTTTAACGAATCCTTCCATTTCACTTTATCTCCAATAAAAAATTAAATCATTTCTTCCGCTCTATCAAATGCTTCTGTCAAATATTTTATAGAACGATCTCGTTCCTTTGCTAATTTTTGTTCCACCATACTCCATTCGATTTTTTCCAAAGTATGAATCTGAACATTTTTTTCAATAAACCTATTGTTGATTCCCAGGCGTGTAAATAAATCTAAAAATCTGTAATCAGCACCATTTTTCCAAATATCTTCTCTGCCAAAAACATAAAATTCTGTATGAAAAGCAATAGACAACGCCATTCCATGAAACGAATCTGTACACACCGCCTTGGCATATCGAATCAGAGATAAAAACTCCCTCGGTCCAACGATTTTCTGATAATCTTCCTCTCGATATTCCGTAAAACCATTCCGTTTATCAATCCAATTTGTGTTAATGTACACAACTTTTATATTTCCATACTTCTTCTTTATATCTTGAACAGACAAGCGATGTATCTCGGCATCTGAAAGGAAATAGCATAAAACATAATCTTCTTCTATTAATCTTTTCTCTGATTTTTCTTCCCAATAAGTTTCCGGCACTGTCAGTGTGGGGTCAAGAACCGTTTCAACCGGTAAATCCGTATACTGTGAAATAAGTTGTCCTACTCGTTGTTCTCTCCCGCTTACTGCCACAAAGCTTTTCAGTGCATTTGTCATATCATACTGTACATCCCCGCGTTGAATGGATGGTGCATAAGCAATCTTCGGTTTCTTTTTAAATTCTTTAAAATCCCATAAAAATAATGGGCATATCCAATTTGAATTCCAGATTGCATCACTTCCGCACATTAAAATATCGGCTTCCTTCGCCACTTCTTTTGCATCGTCATTATTAACACAGATCTTAGATAAATTAACTTCCTCTCTAAAAAAAGAATCAAATTTCTTTTTGGTTTTCCAATATTCTTTTCCTCTCGAACTCTTAAACCGCAAACAATTTATGTTCAACCTAAATTTTCTTTTTTTATTACCATATTGATTATTTATCGTAATTGGGCTATATCCTAATTTTTTTACCATTTCCTGCAATGCTACCGTTTGCAGTGCCGAACCATAATTTAAGGACAACACTCCTGTCCATGTACTAATAACAACTTTTTTCATATAATTACAACTCCTTTTTTGCATTATATACTAAGTCTTGATATGAAATAATCGGGCATTTCATCCCTTTTGTGATAAATTCCCTCTGTATTTCATCATAATATATAACAGAAGTAACCAAAACCGCATCTATTGGTTCTTTTACCAATTCATCTATCGTATACACCCTTTGAGACAGGGATTCCTGTTTATCCATTTTACTGCGGTCACCTAAGTATACTTTGTCAAATTTACTTCTATCAAAGTTCTGCAAAAGTTCATAATAGTATTGCCCCAAACCATACACTGCAATTATTTTTTGATTTCTATTGATAAAATAATTTTCTAATGATATGTTATTTTGTTTCACTACATTTTTATATTTTGTAAAATTTTGGTATCGAATCTGTTCTGCCATACTCCTTCTTTGTTCTGAGGCTTGTACAAGAATTCCCCTTTTATAACCAAAGAGAAAACAAAACAAACTTACACCCATTAATACGATACAAAAACTAATCCATAACATGCTTTATATCTCCTTCCATGACCGCTGTCATCGATGCAGACTAATCACGCCCCCTCCACCCGTGATGTAAAATGTATCTCCGACAATCAGATTTCCAAAATCGCTTACCATAAATACTGCCAGAGCAGCAATTTCACAAGGCATTGCATATCTGCCTGATGGCGAAGGCAGCTCTATCGTATCATTTACGCCTTTTCCCATCATTGGCGTAGCTACCGGTCCCGGGGCAATGGCATTAACTACAATTCCGTGTGGCAGCAGCATATCTGCCAACCCTAATGTAAATCCTTTAAGTGCCCATTTGGAAATTTGATATGGGGTCCAAGCCGGTCGTAAAGATGCTGCTGAGGATATGTTTAATATGTGCCCCTGAATGTTATTAGCAATCATATATTCTCCCATGGCTTGTGACATAAAGAATACACCTTTTACATTCACATCCATTACAGAATCATATTCTTCCGATTTCATGTCCATAAACTTAGAAGTCACATTTCTTCCAGCAGAATTCACTAATATATCAATGCTGTTTTCTTCAAACAGCATTGCCGCTTCTCGTATTTTTTCCTTAAATTTATCAATTTCCAACACATTTAATACAATGGACTTTACACTCCCATATTGTTCTAAATTTTCTTGACACTTTTCTAATTTTTGTTTATTTGTGCCCGCTATAATAACCTTGCATCCACTTTTCAAAAACTGTTCCGCAATTCCATATCCTATGCCACTGCTTCCCCCTGTAATCAAAGCGACTTTTCCATCCAACATTTTTTGTGAATCTTTCAAAACCGGAATAGGAACCTTGGTAACTTTCCCCTCTCCGTTCGCAAATATTATTTCATCCGCCGAATAAATATCACATTTAATTCCTATCTCACGCGCATTTTGATATATTTGCGATTTCCACTGAGAAGTTATTACAATAACCGTATCGTGCGATTTTTCCTCTAACACCTTTTGTGGAGAACATATCAGGATATCTGTTGCACTTACAACACTTCCCCATAGCTTTTCATTTGAATCTACTACATAAGCTATGTCCTTTTTGTCTCCTTTATATAATTGAGAAAATCCGATACCACCTCCCCATGCAATGATTTTTTTATATGTTTTTCTTAGTTCTTCGTATGTAATCATATATCGCTCCTTCCTTACACCAACGTAATTGTCTGTATTGTTTCTCTCGCCAGAGCCTCTGACTCACAATCCGTAAACACCTCAAATAAAATTGATTTACTATTTGCCGTTTTATCTGTGAAATGCTTCATTTTCACCAAATATTCTTCTTTACTTGCAGCACTCATATATTCGAATCCTAGGTTTTCTACAAAATCCTTGATCAGCTTTGTAGACTTCGCACCAAAATGACCTTCTGCAGCACAGTATGATCCCAAATCCTCTCCAAAGACCTGAATACACATACTGTATTTGGAATAGAACTCCGCACCGGCACCATTATTAACAACCATGATTCTTAAATTGTTTCCAATATGACGATTTCCCAATACATTGATATCACTAAAAAATCCTAAATCCCCAAATATGCCAAAACATAATTTATTCGGATCTGCCAACGATGCTCCGCATAAAGAAGACATACCGCCTTCAATTCCGAAACCGCCTGTATTGGCATAGCACGTAGTATGTTCCGGCAACTCAAAAAAGTTCCAGCTTCTTAATGAATTCAGAATCCCCAAATATACGATGGAGTTATCTGGAATAGAGTTTGCTGTATTTTCTGCAATCCACATATTGGAAAATGGTAATTCCGGGATAGCGTCATACAATTTTTTATACAAAGCATTCCACTCATCTACCTGTTTAGCTGGGACATCAGATTTTTCAAATTCTGTTTTCTCCTCACTGTACCGCAAAAAGAACTCTTCTTCTTCCATTTCAAATATGTAACGTAATCTGGCAAATGTATCTCTCACTTCTCCATCCGGATTCACTCTCCACATTTGCTTTGCTCGAAGCCTCATATAGGCTCCTGTTATATCTCCCATATGTATAAGCAGATCAAACTCTTCAATTGAGCTCTTAGTAAGCTGCTGTGTAAGGATTAATGGTGCGAGAACGCGATATTCCCCATGATAATTACTGGTTTGATCGCACAATACAACTGCATTATATTTTTCACAAAAATGATTTACGACTGAAAGCAATTGCGGGCTCCACTTTTTATGTGCCCCTACAAAAATTCCAATTTTCCCCTTTTTAATCATTGGAAGTTTATCAAAACTTCCAATTCTGCGAATCACTTTTACCGCCGGCAATGCTTTAATGGAGCAATCCATACTAAATCCGGTTATCAAATTAATATGTACTTGGTCCGGCTCCATGTCTTGTCAATTCCAATAATGCTTTATTTACAGTTGCTTCACATGACCATCTCTCTTGATTTGTCGTTACCATCGGTACCTGAACACTCAATTGTGCAACATCATTTGGTAGCACTGTTCGATCGGTTACCTGCGGACAATTATGTCCAATTCGTCCTGAAAACTGACTACATGTTATTGCCAAAACGGGTAATTTTCTATAGTATGCCTCCGTTAATCCCGGCATATAATTACGCGATGCCGTGGCACCAGTACAATTGAGTGCAACCGCCTCTCCACTTTCTGCGGCCAAGCCACATGCCATATAGGCTGCGGAACGTTCATCGCTAGAAGAATAAATCTCGAAATAAGGATCTCTTTGGATGCTGGACAAAAAGCAAAAATTTGTCCCTCCCGGACTAGCAACAACTTTTCGAACCCCATGCGCTTTCATGAGAGCGATAAGAATTTGAACATTCTTTTCAACAGAATATTTTGTTTGTAAAAAATCATCTTCAAAAAATTCCGGTTCCGAATAATAGTCACTATCCGCTAACGGATTTGGGAACAACATGTTAGGTGTGTATATGTCGCAGTGAATTCCCATTTTTCTTGCATTTTGATATATTTCCATATCAAAAGAGGAGCATATTAAAACTGCTATTTCGGAAACATTTTCATCCAAAATCTTTTGCGGATCTTTTATCTCAATTCCATGCATCTCTTTTCCATATAATTCTGCATTTGAATCTACAATATAAGCAACCTCAAAATTTCTCTTATAATTGTTTTCAAAGAATGCACCTGCTCCCCAAACAATAATTTTATTATAATGTTCACAAAACTTTTCCAATCGTATCATAACTATCTCTCCTTGAATTCACCTACATTAGTTCAGTACAGCTCTTACTCTAAGTAATCGCAAATGTCCTGTACCGTTTTAAAATTTTTAATTTCATCCACCGTCAGTCTTTTCTTCATTTCTTTTTTTACATAGGTCACTAAATATAATTTGCTCATAGAATCCCACTCTTCGATATCTTCCAGCGAATCCTCTACGTTTAAAGTTCCCTCATCCAACTCTAAAACATCCTCTAATACTTCCAATTTTTCTTGCAATGTCATATTTGTTTCCTCCTTGTATTCTCATTTTTTTATAAAAATATAATCAAAAGTACCATCACATTTTCCCGCCCTTTTATTTGCTCCAAGATTGCCTATTTCTGTCCATGCGTAACTGCTATTTACGCCATAGTGTTCCCTCGCATACTCAACAGCTCTTCGTTCCAAGTTATACGTAATATCTGCCGTACCACTGTTATATATCTGATAACCATAATACTTCTTTCCTTCTATTTGGTACATTAAAAAGGCAATAATTTCTTCATTTTCCCGATATAACAAAACCCAGTTTTTACGAATGAATTCCTTTAATTCTTCCATCGATGGGAGTCTGCTCACACGATAATCAAATATCTGATAGAGCATTTGATACAATTCTTCCGCATCCTTTTCCGTTGCAAATTCTCCAAAATTCTCTTCATAAAACTGTTCCATAAAAAGTTCATGTTTGGATTTTTCATGTTCCTCACCAAAGAACGGATTCGTGTGGCGAACCAATGTTGTGTAATAGCGAAACAGCTTATCATTGACCCAGGAAAATTCCGAAATTTCTTTTTTCGCAATATAATCCATCACTGCATCCGATGGAACTTTCTCGAATAACGTATTTAAATCCTGTAAATCTATGGAAGCAAAATAGCATCGCAGCAAGTTTTCTTCCTGATCACAGAATACAATACTTGAATCTGTTTTCCACGTCACAAAATCTTTTTCCGAATTTTGCAATGACAAGTAATAATTTGAAACAAATAGTTTCCTCGTTTTTCTCAAATCTGAAATCACTTTTACAATTTCTCTAATTTTCAAGGTCTGCTCCTCTCAAAACTCTGATATCAGCATTTCACAAAAATCAAGATTTCCAAGTTCCATAATCATCGATCCCCAGGATAATCCTGCACCAAAACCGGATAAGCAGCAGGTATAGCTATAATCTATCAATTTATCCTTTAAATTATACGTGATATTAACCGGTATGGTCGAGCCACTGGAATTTCCAAAATTCTCAACGACATTCATCGGGACTTTCTCCCATGGAATCTTTAATTTATCTGCCAGTTTTTGCAGCATAAATTTATTGGGCTGATGAAATAAGTACCACTCAATTTCATCCTTTGATTTTCCTGAATATTCCAAAATTTCTTCAATCAACGGTGGTACTTCCTTTTGAATAAAATTAAAGACTTTTGAACCATCCATCCATAAATCCTCATACGTTTTCATCGTACCGTCGCCAATATCAACAAGTTTTTTTGTTTCTTCACTATGTGGCATTTTGTAGCCGCCTGCATGCATGATCAAAGCATCTCGTTCCGTTCCATCATTATATAAATTCATATAAATATCAGCTGCATTTTCATCATTTTCAAACACTGTAATCGCCGTGGCATCTCCCCCAAAACTTGGAGAAGAAAGCTGCGTTTCTCTTTTTTTTCTGCACAAAACATCGGTATTAAAAACGACTACTTTTTTATTTCCAACCACATCCAGAAGCATAAGTGCCTGCAAAGATCCTAACATAAATCCCACGCATCCTTGCGGAATATCCATACAGATTACATTCTGAGGCAGTTTGCACTCACCATGAATAATGTTGCTGATATGAGGAATGAAATAATCCGGTGTTAATCCGGTTACCACAATCGCACCAATTTCTTTCGGTTTAATCATATTATGTTCAAACATATAATTCAGACCATAAATACAAAAATCGGAACTCGTTGACGTCTCCTTTGCTGCTCTTCTTTTACCAAAACCCATGATTTTTTTCAATCTTCGAGTCTGTAAAGTAGCAATTTCTTTTGTTTCCTCATCATAATCATATTCATTTTCAGGCATTACTGTAAGCATTCCGCTAATTCTTTTTCCCTTAAATGTTGTAATCATAATAAGCCTCCATTTTTCTTAACAACATCTGCAATTGTTTCAACAGACATAAAATTTTCCGGAATAATATCCAAGCCATCAATGGAAATTCCAAATGTCTCATCCAATTCTGATACTAAAGTAACCAAATCGAAAGAGTCCAAATAACCATCCTCAATAAAATCTGTACTGCTTTCAAAGTCAAATTCCGGTCGAATCTCTGCTAATATCTTTTTAATTGTTTCCATCTTTCTCGCTCCTTTATTCTATATCATCGTCGACAATTTCAGCCGATCAATCTTACCATTTGTGTTTCTTGGCAGTTCTTCCATCTCATGATACTCCGTTGGAATCATATATCTTGGGAAAGAACCTGCCAATGCTTTTCGGATTTCTTTCTCCGAAATTCCATTGCTCTCATAAAACAAAATAATTTTTTTATGTTCCTTGTCGTAAACCAAACAACAATTCGGCACCAGTTTTAAATTATTTACAATCTCATGCTCAATTTCACCCAATTCAATCCGATATCCCTGATGCTTGATCAAACTATCTTTTCTTCCTTTAAAGTGAATCAACCCATCTTTTTCCAAGCTGGCAATATCACCTGTCCGGTAAATCAATTCCGGATAAGAATGATTCAATGGATTCTGAACAAATACCGCATTTGTCTTCTCCGGATTATTATAATATCCCATCGCAAGAGACGTTCCGCGGACACAGATTTCACCTTCTTCAGAAATCCCACATAGCTTGTCGTCTTCATTTAGCAACAAAATATCCGTATTGTTGCAAGGGATACCAATTGGCAGTGGTTCACCATCTGCATAGTCTTTGTCCACGATGTAGTAAATACAATCTAATGTAATTTCTATCGGACCATATAAATTTGCAAACAAGGCCTGAGGCACCATTTTTTTCCAGTAATTAAACTGTTTTGTCGGAAACACCTCTCCAGCAAACCAAACCGTTTTCAATTTGGGCAGCGGTAGTTTTTCCAGTAAGTCCATGTTGGCAATATTTACCATGATCGTTGGTACCCAGAATATAAAATTAACCTCTTTATTTCGCAATTCCTCTAATAATCTTGCCGGAAATACACCGAGTGCACTATCCAGCAAAACAATCGTCGCACCTTTAAACATCATGAGACACAATTCAAAATCGTAAATATCAAAAACAATAGGCGATAGCGCACCGATAATTTCCTCACCATCAAAGGAAAAAGTTTCATCCGCCCAACGGACAAAATCAAAAAAACTTCGATAATTTAATACAACCCCTTTTGGTGTCCCCGTCGATCCCGATGTATTAATAATACAGAATGGGTCCGTGTCCACTAATTCATTTCGTCTCTTCTGTAATTCCTCCGTATTCACATTCATTTGAGTTTCATCCAAGGAATCAAGATTCAACAAAGTAACACCATATTTTTCCCAATCCATAATATCTTTGTAGACATCGTTTGTAATTACCATAACCGGCTCTAGCAGCTTTATAATATTCTCCAAGCGGTGAACCGGTGTTTTAATATCTAAATTATTAAAAATATTACAGCTGTATGATATGCCCAAATCAGAAATAACCGCCTCGATAGACTTCGAAAGCAAAACAACTATCGGACGATTTTTTACAGAACCGGTTAACTCAACGATATAACTGCCAAGTTTTTGTGCTTTTTCCTGTAATTCAGCAAAGGTACATGCTTCCTCTTTATGACGGACTGCCATTTTTTCATGAACTCGCTGTACCGTTTCCTCAAAATAATCTAATACCGATTTGTACATAGCTATACCTCCCTGTATTTTTACTGCACGGTTGTTACATTTCCATAGGAATACTCTTTAACAAGTTGTTTTGTATCATACGGCTCTGCCAGAAAACAATTCACATCTTTCGTAAGCCACTCAACCTCTTTGTCATACGCTGCCTGTTCTGTAAAGCAGGCAATAGCTGAATTACCAACTTTCTTTTTCAGGAACAATCCCTCATCAATCAATTCCTGTTCAAAGGAAGGCGGCACAGCTGGCAGGACATCTCTGTATTTTACATATAAAATGCGCTTGTCCGGTCTGGAAACTCCATTCTCATCAATAATATTTCCTTCAAATTCCATATCATATCGATATGGCACTCTTAACTTTTCTTCTACATAGTGCATCTGCGTATGACACTGTGGCAGCTGCGAACCAAAAAACATAATTCTTGCATTTTTTGTATGATGGAAACGGTCAAAAAAACTTCCTTCTCCAAGTGATTTATTTCCACTCACTTTTGCAAGTTCTTTGTTCTCTCCTACAATACAAACGGACATCAAAGGGTCTTCCGAGCGTACCGATTCGGGAAGTTTTCTCACATACTCATTCAGCATTCCCATTTTGCATTTTGTGTTTTTTATATCAAAATCCTCATGATTTCCATAACTAAACGTAAAGGTAGGAAAGACTAACGTTTTTACTCCCAATTCACAAATAGCATCATATAAAACTTCTACCAATTCTTTTCGTTTTAATTCTCTTGTCGGAAGTCCAAAAGATAAATCCGTATGGATAAGAAGGACATCACAGTCATCAGCTTTTACCGCTTTCATTGCATGAACTAAATCACCATAAGTAATCCAGTTTTTCTCTCTGTCTTGAAATAACTTAAGATTTTCCTCTCGTTTCACTTACAATCTTCCTCCATCCACATAAAATTTTCTACCGGTAATAAATTTGGATGCATCACTCAATAAATAAGCAGCCATATTCGCAATATCTGCCGGTTCTCCAAGTGCCATCAGCTGCTGTCCGACAATATTACTTTCTTCTCCGCTCACTTCCGAAAAAGAGGCAGCCATCGGCGTTGCAATCGGTCCCGGAACAACTGCATTCACACGAATTTTCTTATCAAATAATTCAACTGCCAGAGATGAAACCGCCATCTCAAGAGCTCCTTTTGTTGCCGCATAAACACTCATACATTTTTGAGGATAATGTGCATTAATGGCAGATAAACAAACCACACTTCCCCCATCAGAATTTATTTTTTTTGCATAGTGTTTCATTAATTCCATAAAAGAAACATAATTCACGGCAAACATATCCTGAATCAAGTTTGCTGATACTACTTTTAATGGTATCACCTTGGCAATCCCTGCACAGTGAACAAAACCATCTAATTTTTTCCCTGTTTTTCTTATTTCCTTAAAAACATCTGCATACTTGTCAAACTCTCTCAATTCCAAAGAAATAGTAATATGCCCTTCTCCGCTCATCTTCTCTTCAGTCTCGGCCAGTCTTTTCTCATCCCTGCCCAGTAAAACCACCTGTGCCCCAAGCTGACTGAGCAGTATCGCTGTCTCTCTGCCGATTCCGGAAGAAGCACCTGTCACCATAATTCTTTTACCGGTTAGCTCCATTGGATTTATCATGTTTATTTCTCCATATTTTCCATTAAATCGCCCACTTTAATATAAGAGCGGATTTCCGAGGCATGTGGATATTTGCCAAACTTCTCATCCATCATTGCAATTACAGAAAGCACAGCAACCGAATCCCAGGTTTCAAAATCTTCTAAAACCATATCTTCCTGCACTTCCTCCGGCTCAACCTCTAAAATATCAGCAATAATTTCAATCTTCTCTTCTCTTGTCATTTTTCTCTCTCCTTTACTTCTTTGTTTATTTTATACACCCGATGACACCGGGATAGCAGCACCTGTAATATGCTTTGATTTTTCAGACAGCAAAAACTCTGCCAAATAAGCAATTTGAATTGGCTCAATCACACCTAACGGCATGGCATCAATCCCATTGTTCATTCCGAAGCATCCACCTTCTGCAACCATTGGTGTGTCCACATAAGATGGCATAATTGCATTGACACGAATTTTCCGTTTTAAAAATTCTTTTGCCATTACTTCAACCATCGTATTCAATGCTGATTTTGAAGCAGCATATGTCAACTGTCCCATTACCGGACGAGTTGCCGCCAACGAAGATATCGCAACAATTGCTGCATTTTCGTTGGAATATTTTTTGCTGCAAAAATATTTTCCAAGTTCTGCGAATGACATGCAATTCACATGCATTGTCTCTTCCATGCTTTCTACTGAAACACTTCGCACCGGAATCGGGCTTGAAATTCCTGCAGCATGAACCATGCCATCTAATTTCAAATCCTTTTCTTTGCAAAATTCAAATATGGCTTGTACGTTTTCCAATTCATTCAGATTACAAACATACGAATATACATGCTCACCCATCGCTTTCTTTACTTCCTCTAACCTTGCTTCATTTCTCGCAGTTAAAATCACCGTTGCTCCTTGCTTTGCAAGATATAAAGCAGTTTCTTTTCCAATTCCGGAAGATGCACCTGTCACCAAAATGTTTTTTCCCTGCATAATTCACCTTCTATCAATCTTCATAGAAAAAGTCTGTTTCTTCAATCGGATAAATATGTGTGGTATCCATATCTAAAACAACACTCGACCAGGCAAGCCCTACTCCATATCCGCACATATAAAACCGAACTCTTTCTTTCTTTTTAATCTCATCCACATTATTACAAATCGTAAATGGTAATGTAGCCGTCGATGTATTACCATACTCTTCATACGATTGAATCACTTTGTGAGAATCTATTTCGCACTCTCTGGCAATTCCGTCTAAAATCAGTTTCTGTGCCTGATGTAAAATATAAAAATCAATACTGTCTTCCGAAATGGAATAATGCTGTCTCATATCGCGGATGCTCTGGCACACCTCATTTAACGAAAACAGTAACACGGCATTGCCATCCATTGTCAATGTGCCATCAAGTCCCACGCTAATGAGCTTATACCTCTCGCCATCCGTTTTTTGTGCATAAAATAACGGATTTCCCTCTTCGATTTCAATCGCAGTTGCACTTGAGCCATCGCCAAACAGCAGGGAATCTGTCGATGGCACTTCCGGCATTTCCTGATAACGGCCATCACCAACAAACAACAGCCCTTTTCCACCGGTATTTTGAAGCAGTGCCGAAATAATCTGCAATCCACTGACATATCCGGTACAGCCAAGATTCACATCAAAAGCCAGACAATCCTGTCCGATATGTAATCTCTTTTGAATCAGCATCGCCGTTGATGGCGTATGAAAATCCGGAGATTGTGTAACATTTACGATAACTCGGATCTCATCGCGGTTCCATCCCAATTCATTCAATAATTTCTCACCGCATACACAACTAAGATCTGCTGCTGACTGTCCCTTATCCATAAGATGTCTATGCTTGATTCCGGTAAGTTCAACCTGCTTTTTTGCCCTTCGTTTTCCCAGTTTTTCAGCTATACTTTCATTGTCCACCACTCTTTTCGGAGCCGCGGAAGCAATTCCACAAATCTTTATATTATCAAATTTACCATACATGGCACAATCTCCTTCAAACTATTTTATTTATTGTTTAATACGTCATTCCTCCACTGATCACAATCAATTCTCCTGTAATATATCTGGCATTGTCCGACACCAAAAATTCAGCCAAACAAGATACCTGCTCCATATCAATAATACCAAGCGGCTGTCTTTTAAGTGCCGTCTCCATAAAATCTTCAAATGTATCTTCCCCACTTAAAAACATATCCGTCTTAACATTTGCAGGCAAAATTCCATTTACCCGGATCTTTCGTTTGAGAAATTCTTTGGATATTGTTTTAATCGCAGAATTCAGCGCTGCCTTTGACATCGAATACAAAATCATTCCTTCATCATTTCGAATGGAACTTATCGAAGAAATTGCCACAATTCCTGCTCCATCACAGGAATTCTTTTTTGCAGAAAAACGTTTACACAATTCCACAAAAGAGAATGTATTCACGTTCATCATGTTCATCGCCGTCTCTGTTTCAAACGAACGTACACCGCACATTTCTGCGATTCCTGCACAATGAACGAGACCATTTAATTTACACTCTTTCTCTCTGCAGACTGTGAAAATTTTATCAATTTCCTCTATTTTACCTAAATCGCATGGAATTGCTATTGTGTTCTGCCCTAAATTTTTCTGTAAATCCTGCAAAATTTCTTTCCAGCGTCCCACAAGGACTAAGCGGGCGCCTTCCTTTGCGAACTGCTCTGCTATTGTTTTTCCAATACCGGAAGTAGCACCCGTTATCAATATATTTTTTTCATTCAGGGCATTCCCATTCATCTGTTTTCTCCTTTAATTTCTAATCCGGAATACACTGGCAAATGTCATAAACTGTTTTAAAACCTTTTATCATTTCCGTTGTAATAATCATATCATATTTCTTCTTCATTTCCATGGTCAAAACCAAGGCACTTAACGAATCCCATTCTTCAATTTCATCTAAAGAAGTGTCCTTTGTCAATGTGTCCTCATCCACTTCCATAATCTCTTCCAAAAATTGTATTTTTTCTTGTAATGTCATCCTTCTATCTCCTTCTTAATAAAAAAACTATACCACTTCCGGCATAGTTTTCTTTTCTTCTAACTATCTTCGCTTCCATGCCATTTACATTGCCATCCTTGCAATCTCTCTATATATCGGCAATCTTCACATTATTCTTTACCTTGCTTGCAAAATATAATTCCCCTGTATACGGATCAATTCCTAACAAGGTCTGTCTTGATCACCATCGCCACGAAACAAAACCATTTCCTTTGAAGGTGGTTCCATCATTTTTAACACAATATTCTCTTGCACAAATGGATGAAAGTAATTTGGAATAATATTTTCATCCTCTTTCTCGCAGCGTACAAACCCGCCTTTTTCATAAATTGTTGCAGGAACTCCATACGAATATACATCTACATATTCGTATTCCTTTTCTATCATTAATTTATCCAAGGCACATGCTATTTTGCCAAGAGTTTCTAAGCGTCCATAAAAATCAATAATTTTGCAAATCTTATGTTTACCAACCATTTCTTCACGTGTTATTAAAATATCTTGTGACTTCTGTTTTGAATTTTCAATTTTCCATATGTCATAATGATAAACAGGATGCTTAAAATAACGCTTTTTTATATAGCGGTAATCTTTACTCATAACTCGATTTTCCAATTGTTCCAAACTAATAATTTGCTGCCATTCTTCAAGCGAAGAAATGCGCTCCAATTGGTACCCTGTATCAGCAGCTTTTGATATATATTTGTTTTTTACAACTGCGATATGATACTTTTGTCTGTCTGCCAAACGGTAATAATGATCCATTGCCGTTGGCACCCCACCCAAAAGTGTATTAATCTTCACTGCCTTCTCCGTCAATCCTGCCGAGCACGCATACCGATACCCAAACGTTTCCCACATAGCATCAAAAAAATGTATCCCAAGCATAGGATCTGGGCTTTTAATTGTTTGCCATGTACACACCGAAACATCTGGCACTTTACTGCTATTATACACGATCACTCCCATTATCCCGTAGATTTTTCCCTCTTCCTCATCAATTCCAATGAACATATTCACTTTCCCGTCCTCGACAAACTGCCATTCAAAAAAATCCCGGTCTTTGGCAAGGATATTTCCCGGTTTCCAATGTTCATCCATAAATTTCATAATATTAGGAATATCGTCGCATACAGCTCGTCGTATCTTCAGCATATCGTCTTCTCCTTTTGTTATCGTTTCTCTAATCATATTTCGCCGGAATCGCTACCCCATAATGTCTCAATGCTTCTTCCAGCACGACAAAGAAATCCTCAATGTCCTTTTGGTCAATAGCACCGAGGGCGCACAGCCGAAAGGTATCCATATCAGAAATTTTTCCCGGATAAATCGTAAATCCGCGTTCAAAACAGTAATCATGAATTTTATTGAAATTCCAGTTTTTGTCATCTGGATAGCGAATGCAGACAACAAGTCCTGCCTGCCATTCTCGTTTGATCACATCCCGGAACCCAAGCTGCTCCAATCCCTTATGAATCGCTTCAAACACTCTTGTATGACGTTTCCATTTATTTTCTTCGCCCTCCGCAAAATATTCTTTGAGCGCCTGTCTCGTCGCATAAATCGTCTGTACCGGCGGCGTAAAGTGCATCTGCCCGGTCTTTTCAAAAAAGTCATACTGCAAAAACAGATTACAATAGTACGATCTTTTTGGATATTCTGCAGATTTTTCGATAATTGCCTTCCGTCCAACGATAAAAGAAAGTCCCGTCATCGACATCAGCCCCTTTTGAGCGGATGCCATACAAAAATCGATGTTATCCTCGTGCACATGAATCGGGCGCATTGCGTAAGTAGAAGTCGTATCCACCGTAAATACCGCATTATACTTATGTGCCAATGCCCCCATCTCCCGAATCGGATTTAAAATACCTGTTCCCGTTTCATTGTGCGTCGTATGCACAAGTGCAATGTCAGGATTTTCCTGCAGCGTCTTCTCCACAAGTTCCAGATCCGGAAGAATTTCCGGCGAAAACTGCAAATCAATAACATCCATCCCATAAGCTTCACAAATCTCCACCGCTCTGGTGCTATATGCTCCATTGTTTACGACCAGAATCTTTTTCCCCTCCGGCAAGAGTGAATTCAGACAGACATCAATATTAATCGTCCCCGAACCGCAAAAAAGAACTGCTGTATATTCTTCCGGATTCCCATGCACAATCCGCACAAGATCACTCCGCATTTCTTTCATAATGTTTCCAAATTCTTCCTCTCTCGGACAGATATCCGGAACCACCTGTGCCATCTTCACTGTATCCGTCGTGGTGGATGGTCCGGGATTTAAAAGAATATTTCGTTTTATCGCCATGAAACTCATTCCTCTCCTACTCATTTCTTACTATTACTAATTTTACACTACCTCTTTTCAAAAAGAAAGACAAATTTCATCTTTTTCAAAAAAGATATCCCCAAACATCTTCTAATATGTTATACTTTTTATAGACCATTTACCAGACTAGAAAAGTGAGGGATAATCGTATGAAAATTGTATACACTTGTTTTACAACGGATGTCATCCACGAAGGGCATCTCAACATTATACATGAAGCGCAAAAATACGGCGAAGTGATTGCAGGCGTTTTGTCTGATGAAGCAATGATCCGTTACAACCAGTTTCCCACCATTCCTTTTGAAAAACGAATGGAGTTGATTCGTACACTTCCCGGTGTAAGCCGCGTCGTTATTCAAAAAGATGTCATGTATGATGAGATTGTAGACACCTATCGCCCTGACTATATCGTTCACGGGGATAACTGGAATTACGGTCCGCTTAAGGCAATTCGTGCAAATGTTGAAAGTCTGCTCTCGCACTATGGCGGACAGATTATTGACGTTCCTTACACTTATAATGAAAATGTAAAACATATCGACGACAAGATCCGTGAAAAACTTGCGATGCCTGAATTTCGAAGAAAACGTTTAAAACAGCTGCTCCAGATCCGTCCGATCGTCAAAGCACTTGAAGTCCACAGCGGTCTGACCGGACTTATCGTGGAAAAAACAGTAGTCGAGCACGAAGGGGAACTGGATCAGTTTGATGCGATGTGGATTTCTTCTCTGTGCGACTCCACCGTAAAAGGAAAACCGGATATCGAACTGGTCGACATGACCTCGCGTTTTCGAACCATCGATGATGTCATGGAAGTAACGACAAAACCCATTATCTTTGACGGTGATACCGGCGGCCAAATTGAACATTTTGTATATACTGTCCGTTCTTTGGAACGTATGGGGGTATCTGCAATCATCATTGAGGACAAGATTGGATTAAAGAAAAATTCTTTATTCGGAACCGATGTCCCACAGACCCAGGATTCGATTGAACATTTCAGCCAAAAGATCCGGGCCGGAAAAAAGACTCAGCTGACCGATGATTTTATGATCATTGCCCGCATCGAAAGTCTCATTCTGGAACAGGGATTAGACGATGCCTTAACAAGAGCTGCCGCCTTTGTTGATGCCGGAGCTGATGCCATCATGATTCACAGCCGCAAGCAGGATCCTTCGCAAATCTTTGCCTTTTGTGACGAATTTCGAAAAAAAGATTCAACGACTCCTCTTGTCGTTGTTCCGACTTCTTTCAACACGGTCACAGAAGAGGAATTTTGCAGCCATGGCGTAAATATCGTCATTTATGCAAACCAATTGACAAGAAGCGCTTTTCCGGCGATGCAGCAAACTGCCACCGATATCCTTCGCTATCACCGTGCTAAGGAAGTCGATGACCGCCTGATGCCCATTTCTCAGATTTTAACGTTAATTGACACCTTATAACTTATCCGGAAAAAAAGAAATTTTCTTCTCCCAGATTGACCTTGTATCTTCTCCTGCAAATTCTGTTAAAAGTTCTACATACGCTTTCTGCATCTGCCCGGACTGCACGATTACATGATCTGCATAAACCACTCCGGGCATATTGCAATAGGATTTCAAATTATATCTCTGCCTGTCTCCCTCATCTCTTGCTTCATCCATCAAAAGTCCCGGGATATAAACAAGATCCTCCGTATATTTTACCAAATTTTTCGCATAGAAAAACGGATGGATCGTGATTCCGTAATTATATTCATCATAGGGACACTGAATGACAATTCTATCCGGATGACGAAGCTGGAAATCATACTCTTCAAAGTTCGTAATCATCACATTTTCCGGATAATTTTCCGTCTCATAACAGGCTTTCTCCGTTTTAGCCCTTCCATAAGCATCTTTATAATAATATGGTGCAGGGATCACATAAACTTCGGTATCTTCCTGCCGCACTGCCTCTTTCCAAGTTTTCTGCATGCTCCCATGCCAAAGAGATGCCTTATACGGAATAAATACGATTTCCTTTTTTTCTTTTAACTCCTCCAAATGAACTTCAATATCTAAAATCACCGCATTTAACCGTTCCTGAACGCGGTCTGCCAATGCCTCCGTATCATTCTGGTTTTCTTCGCAGATTTCCTGATGAATGCCAAATGCAACCTCACAGTAGTTTTCCCATTTTTTTACAAAATTACATTCTCCGCCTTTTCGTTCTTCCACGCGTGTTCCAATCTGTATCGCGGTATTCTGGCATTCCCCCAGTAGTGAAAGCACCGTGTTCCACTCTGCCTTTCGTATCATTTTTCCGATCTCTTCATGAATCTCGCGGAACAATGGAAAAAATGCGTTTACTTCTTCCTGAAGTGTCACTTTTTTCTCACGTTCTGCCTGAACTTTTTTCATTTCTTCCGCCGAAAAATGATAAGCAAACAATTCTCCCGCCTCATTATTCTTCAAAAACTCCTGCTGTTTTGCATAAGAAGGATAATCATGCAAGCCACCGGAGCGAATGGGCAATTTCCAATTTTTTCTATATTTTATTTCCAGAATCTCCTCATAACGATCCGGCACACGAATCTTTGTATTTTCAAACGGAATATAGGTTTCCGTTTCATAGACCTCTTTTGGTAAATGATAATGTGTATTCTTGCGCCATAAGTACACATTGGCGATTTCACCTGAGCCTTCTTCCTGATTCATTTTCCAAGTCATTTTTTCAAGCAGATCTACAAGTTGGTCACGAAGAGATGTAGTTCGGCAGATGGATGTCTTACACATTTTTTCCACTTGGCAGATGTGGTATTCCATCTCATCCTTTGTCATTTTCTCAGATGCGCATTCTTCATATTGCAAAGCGAGCAGCACCCGGTAGATCAGATTAATCTGATCCTGATACTTTTTACGAACTGCTGCATCTTTCGGGAGCGAATCCATCCAGAAAATATCAATTCCCACAACATAAGGAAATCCATGATACTTTTCCAACAACTCGCCTTCCACGACATGAAACTTTGAATTCATCACTCTGCCAAGCATAAGATTTACATCTTTTGTCCGGTGAAAGTCAATAAACCAGCAGTCTTCCGGGAGTTCCGCATCGATTACCTTCGAAAACTTTTCATAATCTTCACGCAGCATGCACATATCAATGTCATCGTCCCACGGAATTCTTCCTTTATGGCGCACAGCACCAAGCAAAGTTCCCCATTCCGCATACAACGGAATCTGATGTTTGTCACATATATTCTGTACGACTTCTAAAAGTTCCATCTGCGCTGCCCAAGCTCGTTTCATTAAACTGGGAACATAAAACCCTTCCCGCACTTCATCTTCAAAATAAGAATCCAAAAACTCCATATCGCTTCCCCTCTCTTTTTTCCACTACGAAAAAGGGAGAATCCCAATCTCTCAGGATTCTCCCTTTAACTATGTGTTCGTACAACTTGTTCTGTTGTAATGAATTCAAAACATCAATTACTGAAGAAGTGAAAGAACACCCTGATTTGCCTGATTTGCCTGAGCAAGCATAGAAGTAGCAGCCTGCTGCAAGATACTCTCTTTCGAGAATCTTGTCATTTCATCAGCCATATCTGTATCACGGATACGAGATTCTGCTGACTGCATGTTTTCAGCTGTGTTATCATCCACTTTTACAGTGTACTCAAGACGGTTCTGCTGAGCACCAAGTTTACTACGAAGAGTAGAAACGTTTGTAATCATAGTATCTACATCCTCAATCTTACCAGAGTTTGTTTGACCATCAGCTGCATCCAATGTGATAGCTGTCCAAGCAGTAGCATCGATTGTCAATGTGTAACCCTGATCCTTGTTAGCACCGATCTGAAGGTATCCTTCATAATTACCATCCAAAAGTTTCTTCTTGTTGAACTCTGTATCTGAATCAATACGTTCATACTCTTTCTTCAATTCATCAATCTCATCCTGAATCTTTGTGATATCGTTTGTACCGGAATCCAATACAGCGGTGTTGGAAGCCTGAACTACCAATTCACGAGTTCTCTGCAAGATTGCATGTTTCTGATCCAAAGCACCTTCAGCTGTCTGGATCAAAGAGATACCATCCTGAGCATTGTCAGATGCACGATTCAAACCACGAACCTGAGAACGCATTTTCTCAGAAATAGCAAGACCTGCTGCATCGTCAGCTGCACGATTGATTCTGTAACCACTGGAAAGTTTCTCAGTAGCCTTTGCCAAATTGTTTCCTACAATTCCTAACTGTCTGTTAGCGTTCATTGATGTAATGTTGTGTTGTACTATCATAAGTCATTCCTCCTTGAATATAAATCGGCTTCCCTGCCGATATTTTTTAATTTGATTTTTATAATATCTAAAGTAGTAAGGCTTTGATGCGGGCCCTGCACCAAAGCTGCTTCCCTACTTTAGTTACTATCTTTCTGACATAATATATATCGGTGGTATATTTCAAAACTTAACCTTTTTTTGATTTTTTTCACATTTTTTATTTTGTCTCATTAAAAAAGTAAGAATCTCCCGGTTTATGTACATTTGCCATGTTCTGATAATAATTTGCCGCCGTGCGGTTATTGGTATGAAACTTCTTTACCGCTTGTTTTTGATTGGCAAGGTAAACTTTAAAATGTCCACTATTTTGATGTTCCAGTGCTTGAATCTGAATCCCCAATTCTGACACTTCGTTAATCAATTTCTGCATTTTCTGAATCTGGCTTTTATATGCCATACGATTTTCATTGATTTCTTTTTCCACATGGTGAAACAGCGTATCAAATCCTTCATCCATCTGATTCAGTTTTTCAATCTCTTCGCCTTTCCGATCAATAATGGTCTGAAACGCATCCATATCCATCTCTTCATCTTTGAGAAGGATTTCCTGTTCCTTCGTCTGATGAAGAATCTGTTCTAATATCACTTTTTTTCGTTCCAGTGTGTCAATCATCATATTGACATAAACTTCTTCTCTTGCCATCCTGTCACATCCTTACTATTTGCCTGCTTTGTTCAGGCGCATCACTTCTTTCCAGGTATCTCGCATTTCACGGATGTATTTGAGTGCTTCCTGTAATTTTTCTTCATCTTTATGAATATTTGCATCTATCAGGCAGCGGTAAATATAATCATAAACTCTCTCAAAATCTTCCCAAACCGGATATTTGCAATCCAGCGTGGCACGAAACTCTGTAATAATCGCCTGTGCTTTTTTCAGATTTGTATTGATTTTTTCATATTCTTTTTTCTCAAATCCACTCAAAGCAATGTTGCAGAATTTAATCGCTCCATCGTAAAGCATCAATGTCAATTCTGCCTTAGAAGCCGTCATAATCGCATTTTTCTGATATGCATTAATCGCTCTCTGGTCCATAGTCTCCTCCTATTCTTAGGATTTGGCACAAGAGTATAAAGAACTCTCTTCATACTCTTGTGCCATCTTTCGTCTTCTGTTTTATTTAATTTCCAAACAAACCAGATAAAGAACTCTGCTGAGACTGAAGTTTTGCAAGTGCCGTCTCCATTTTTGTAAACTTACTATAGTAAGCATCCTCCATATCAGCCAATTTTGTTTCCCATTCTTTGATCTGTTTTTCATAGTTCTTGATATCGTCTTTCATCTTGATATCGCTATAAAACGTCTGTGAACTGCTGACTTTACTTCCTGCCATCTTGTCACTCATCGTATTGCGAAGTTTACCAAAGATATCGGAAAGTACATTTACTACAGCATCCGGATCTTCTTCCAGTGCTTTCTTTAATTTATCATCTTTGTCAGCATATACAGAGTCCTCGCTGTCACCATAAATATGATACAGACCACCTTCTGTATAATCTGTGGATGTGCAGATTCCAAAACTTGCCAGAGAATAAGTTTTTCCATTGTATGTCACCTGGCTCATCATGGTATTTCGCATCGCACTGCGAACAGACCCCAGCGAACTATCGCCACGAAGCAGAGAAGCTTTAATCTTGTCTTCCCACAATTTTATGTCATCATCTGACATCTCTTTTTTCTGCTCGCTTGTCAATGGTTCATATCCTTTTGCTGTATCTGCATCATACAATTCATTCATTTCTTTCATCAGAGCATTGTACTCCGTAAAGAAATTCTTAATCGTGTTATATACCGCATCGGTATCACTTGATACAGAGAACGTAAGTGGTTCCCCGGCTTTTGTGAGGCCAGTCAATTCAATGCTCAATCCATTTACCGAAACGGTAGAAGATGATGATGTCATCTTTGCCCCATTCAGAAGAATCTCACTGTCGGATGCCTTTACCAAACCCATATCATCCGGAAGACTTCCATCTGCATTTCCATTTACTGTTACATTGCCGGCATCATCAACTTTAATATCTGCCAATCCAATGCCCGCCAAGGCAGAACCATTCAAAGCATATGTACGATCAGTGACTGACGCATAATCCCTCACAACCCCTGAAATATCACTTTTAATACTATCTGAACTAAATGTTGAAGTGCCTTCAATCGCAGAAATATTAAGTGAGTCGGCATCATTGCCAGATCCATAATATTTCGCCAATGCTCTGCTGTCCAAAACTCGAATCTCATCTTCTGTCTTTCCAGCATAAGCAGCCTCTTTTACTGCAAGTTTTGTCTCTTCATCGGAACTGATCTGTTTATTTACAAAACTTGTCGTGTCAGTGTCTGCTTGTTTGGCAACTTCTTGATCGTATAACTGATTAGCTCGCCAAACGACATATTCTTCCTGTGTCATATCTGCGACACTAAGTTTTTCTTTCTCTTCCTGTGTATACGCGTCAAATTCGGCCGCATATTTTGTCTTTAATTCGTCTTTTACTTCACCGTCGTCAGTAAAGTAAGTAGATTTCAGACTTGCTTTTGCTTTTTCCTCATACTCTGCATAATTTTCGCTGTATACTTTCGCCTTTACATACTTAGATGCTGCTGCCTCTGCCTTTGCCGTCCGAGTGCTCAATACTGTTCCCGTGATCGCATCCAATGCTTCCTGATATTCTGTCGTATCAACACCGGATGTCTCCAGTTTTTTCATCGCATCATCTACAATCTTTTTATTTGCTGTCGTCATACTATCATAGCCAACAGCGTCCCGCAGATTCTTTCTTGCTGTCACTTCTGCATCACTTACTCCGGAAGTAGTAATCGAGAATGCATTAGCAAGACCACTATCTTTACTGCTGATAAATAAACGTTTCTGCGCAGTATCAAAACTTGCGTTCAAACCTGCCTTTTTCAACTCACTTGTAAAGTTATCAATTGTTGTATCTTCCGTAATCGTAAATTTGGTCGTTTTACCGCCCACTTTAACTTCTATTTCTTTGTTTAACAGCGAAGAGTCCAAATCTACCATCTTCGTACTACCACTGCTGGCACTAATCTTGCTTCCCGTAAGGTACTGTGCTGTCGCAATATTATTTACTTCCATCGTATAACTTCCGTTTACTGCTTTTGCAGACGCAGTAATCTTCGCTTTCGTCTCATCCGAGATCGTCGCTTTTTTCGTCATATACGATGTCTGTAACTGCAGTTTGGAAACCTGCTCTGTGTATAACTTATATAATTTGGTGTTTAATTCCTTCCATTTGGTCTGTGTCCACTCTAACTTTGTCTTTGCCTGTGTCAACTTGGTCTTTTTCAAACTCTGCGCTGACATCAGGGCACCTACAATCGCTTCGGTATCAAGTCCTGAGGACAGACCACTCATTCGAATTGCCATATTATCTCCTCCTTATCTCTTCTCGTCTACGAGGATTCCTGCCATTTCCCACATCTTCTGCAACATATCCAATGATTTTTCCGGTGGAATCTCACGGATCACTTCATCTGTGTCAGCATTCAATACTTTGATAGACACACGGTTTGTCTCTTTATGATAAGAATATTCACATCTTGTATGTTCCATCTTAAGATTCGCTTTCGATACCGCATCATTAATCGATGCTTCACTTGCCGCATGTTCTTTCTGCTGCTGGCTATTGCCTCCCTGCTGACCAGCATTTCCCTTTGCATTTGCTGACTGAACCTGAGGTACATCCAGTGCCGGATTCGGCGAATCGACATTCACTACTTCCCCCGTTGTTGTCTTTGGTGTCGTACGCACAACCTCTGTGGTACCATAATTTGCATTTACATTTGATATTGCTTCCATTTCCATTTTCAAACACCTCCATGTGTATCTTAATGCAAAATTCATCGTTTCTTAAAGAACATATCGGCAAAACCATTAGAAAAGTTAACCTTATTTGAACAACTCATTCAAAGCATTCGGATCTGCCGAATTCATAGCCTCTTCATTGGCTTTCTGAATCTGAAGATATAATTCTTTTCGATAAATCGGGACAGATTTTGGCGCCTTGATGCCGATCTTAACCTGGTCACCCTTGATCTCCAAAATCGTCACTTCCACATCGTCATTGATCACGATGGATTCATTTACTTTTCTTGCCAGTGCTAACATCGTTTACGCCTCCTTTTTCCCTTTCAGAATATCGTAAATCCTGTATTTGATCTCGTATTCTTCATTTTCTACGACAACCTGTGCTCCCTTTCTCGTATCGGCATTGATAATGATCGGTGCTTTCAGATTTGCGGTCATCTGTATCGCATCCTGCGGAACGGTAAGTAGCAGAAGGATTACAATATTTTCCTCTGTAATCTCACCAAGCCCCTTCAAAAGTTCATCTTCTACAACTGGGTTATAATCTTCTTTTACTACCAGCGGATTGATAACCGGAAATGCCAGTCCCGGTTCCTCTACACTCTGAAACCAGGAAACATTAGCTTTTCCTTCCTTTTCGCTGTCAAAAAGGATGGTATATTTTTTATATTCTTCGAAGCCAAACATCCCTCGCTCCATCGTGATGATCTTGTCTTCCGAAAGATTGATCTCCCCAAAATATTTCGTTTTTACTAACATATCATTTCCTCCATTCTGCTATCAGATAAAATTCAAAAGAGAGGTTCCAAGGATCTTTCCTGTCGCCTGCAAGGATGCCTGATATAACAGATCTGCCTGTGTATAATTGACATAAGCTTCCTCCAGATCTGCATCTTCGTTTTCTGATTTCGACTCTTTCGTATCCGTCTGTAATACCTCCAACTTGCTTGATGTCATTTTCAAGCGGTTATATCGGGAACCATGCTCTGCCAATGCCACGTTTAACGTATCTTTGGCATTCTGGAATACCGTGATCGAATGGGTATACGCATTGGTCAGTACCGTGTTCTGCAGCGAGATCTCGGTCTCGGTACGATTGTACAATTCCTGTAATGTAGCAAGTTTTTCGGCATCGTTTGGATCACAGTCCTCAATGCGCTTTTTAACGGATGCCAGCGTCTGATCCATGACATCCAGATTATTGATCACGTTATAGATGTCATCCACCGCACGTCCGATGGAAGTGTCAAATGCGTTGCAGCCAAGTGTATTGACAGTGAGCGTCTGGCTGAAATTGACCTGATAATTGATTTTCTGCTCTTTGATGTTGAAATAATTCTTCGTTTCTCCGGTCACATTGTCTACAGCTGTAGATTCAAAATAATGCTCCGGACGGATATCATTTTTCTCAAAATTCGTTTTCGAATACTGTACTTTCAGATCCGAACCGGCACGGATGGAATCATACACGCCATCCCCAAATACAAGTTCTCCGGTCTCCGGTACAAAATAAATTTCGTCATCTGCCGGATGATACTGTTCGTTAAACGTCTTGTTATCTGCGATGCTTTTTGTCACCGCTGTCATTGTCTGCGATTTTCCGGATGCATCTGTATATGTCACTGTCACATCGCGTTCGTCACAGTTATTGTAAGAAAGCTGGATGCGGTGTGTCTCAAGATATTCGGAAGCCTCGTTGGCATAATCCGAAGCACTCTTGCTGTCATCGTATTCCGGCTGTCCATATACATAATTATACTTTTGAATGTTGTTGATCTTTAACTCTTCGGTCATCGTGTAGGTCACATTGGCACTGTCCTCTTCAAAAAGCAGAGGCACATCGGTGCGGTAACCGGTAAAAAGATAGCGGCCGGCATAATCCATATTCGCATTCTGCTGGTAAATAAACTCGCAGTACTGTTTCAGCTGCGCAGCAATCGTAGAACGGTCTTTGTCGTTATTGGTACCATTAGCTGCCTGTGTGACGTAATCAATCATCGTGTCCAGGATACTGTCTGCTTTTTTCAATGGTTCCTCGGTCGCATCCATCCAGTTTTCCGCTTCATCGCAGTTGGAAAGATACTGATTTATTTCTACAAGTGTCGTACGATATTTCAGAGCACGTACGGCAATCGTTGGATTGTCTGAAGGTTTCTGTATTTTTTTCTGAGACGCATACTGCTGGAAATAGTCGTTCGCCGTCTCTTTGTTTTTCTGAATATGAAGCATTGTATTGCTTCGGATCATATTATTGGTAATACGCATACGTTGTCACATCCTTCCTAGACTGCTGTCTGATTGATCAATTTATCAAGCACTTCATTCATTACAGAAAGCACTTTATACTGGTTAAAGAGCATCTGCTGGTAAGTCAGAAATCCTTCTGTTTCTTCATCCTCATCGACTCCGGAGACGGATTGTCTCTGAATATCCACAGCATCGCGGATGTTTTTCTGGCTTTTTTCAAGCGTTGTGGCTTTTTGTCCATCCACTCCGACATCTGCTGTCAACGACTGCAGGAACGAATCCGGAGCTCCATGCAGGAACATTTTGGAATCGTCTTTCAAATCGGATAATTTTTTCAGATTCAGGTTTTCGGATTTTCCCGGAAGTGATTCGGCATTGCAGGCAACCAGTTTCGGGTCGCGGGAAACCGCATCGCTGACGCAGAAATTCATCGCTGTCATATAATAATAACTTCCGGTGTAGCTTCCATTGGCATCCGGTGTAGCCAGAGAGGAAAAACTTCGTTCCTTTCCATCCACCTTGCTGGTGAAAATATAATTATCTCCGGTTGCCGCCACCGTTGCATTGAAGAAATCAATGCCGGCATTGCCGTAATCATCGTAACCGCTCTTATGCACATCATTAAATTCCTGCGAATACGTACGGACAAATTCATTGAGCTGCGCCATATAATATGGGATTCCCTTGTAATCCACACTGTCTCCTACGGTCACTTCATAGCCGCTTGTGACTGCATTATTTAAGATTGTCGCCTGTTTGGCACTGATATTACTTTTCAATGTAAACTGATAGGTAAAGGAACCATCGTCTTCCACCTTCACATCGAAATGATCGTAGGCATACGTGAAATTATTGATTGTCAACTCTCCATCCTGTGCCGGGATATTAAGAAGGTTCACATTATTAATATTTGCTTTTTTCATTGTAAGAACAAGGTTTCCGTCCGCATCGTTGGTAAGCGTGTCGCCTTTTCCCTTTAACGTGGTAGCATTGTTACCGTCACGCACCTGGAAAAGTGCCTGCAATTCACCACCCAGTGTCGCACTATACGGATAAAACGGGGTTCCGTCGGTCCACGATACCTGATACAGACCACTGATATCATTGATACTCTTTGTCGTATCCAGTTCGGTCACTTGCATTTTATTGACTTCCTGCGTATCCACAAGAATCGCACCGTCAACATATACATAGTACTGGTTCAAGCCGACACCATCTGCCGGCTCTTTTTCTTTCACTTCAACATTGCAATATTCTGACAATTGATCAATCAGAACATTTCGCTGGTCTCTCAGATCATGTGCCGGATTACGGTACGCTTCCAATGTATTGATCTGTTTTGTGAGTGAGGCAATCTTTTCGGCGATCGCATTGATCTGCTCTACCGTCGTCTTGATTTTCTCATTTGCTTCTTCCTGCAAGGATTTCAGATTTGTCGCTGTCTCCTGCACAAAACCGGAAAATGTTTCTGCATAAGAGACGATTTCTTTTCGGCGTGTCTCACTTCCCGCATCGGTGGAAGTTCCTGTCAATCGTTTACAAAATTCATCAAACGAGGTTGTGATACCTGCCTGTTTTTCGTCCTTTGCATAAAGGACTTTCTGCACATCATTGAGAAAATAACTGTGCGTGTTGTATTTATAATAGGTTGCATTTGATTTGCAATATTTTACATCGTAATAATCATTGTGCTCTCTTACGATGCCTTGTACATAAACTCCGGATCCCTCTACTTTGATGGAACTGACGTGTCTTGTCTGAGCCGCCGTCTTAACAACCTGACGGGAATAGCCTTTGGTTCCTACGTTTGCCAGGTTGTGAGCTGCCGTCTGCATCGACGCATTGTATGCCATCATTCCGGATTTTGCGATATCAAGCCCCTGAAAAGTCGCTCCCATATTGGTCCTCCTTTCTTGTCACCGTCTACAGACGCGTGAGCAAGTGTTCTATCATTTCATCCACTACCGTAATATAACGCGAAGAGGCATTATAACACTGCTGGTATTTTATCAAATCTGCTAATTCTTCATCTGTCGAGACACCCATCTCTTTTTGTCTGTCAGATTCTACCGAATGTACTGTCGTTTCCTGGTTGTCAATAATCCCTTTCCATACATTTCCCAGGGTAGAGAACTGCCCTACCATGGCTCCGTAATAATCACAGAAATTGTATGTTGTCATGGAATTCGGATCCATCGTACCAAATTTTCCCTGCCATTTTGCCAGCAGATCCTGACAAAGGTCGAGGGTATAACCGTCCACATGTCCGGAAGAAGCATTGGCACTAAGCGGAAGTTTCGACGGATCACGTAAAAGTTCCGGATTTACCTCCAGCTGATCGGTTGTATATAAAGAATAATGGTCATTCGGATTTTCCTCATTGTACTGGTATACAGTAACTGGTTTCGGTTTTCCGTCATCATCAAGAACTGTCACGGTTTTTTCCGTATAGCGGCTGGTCTCTCTTCGCACGAAAAGTTCCGCTCCTATCGTTTTATCAGCATCGTCGCCGATCGGCGCCTTGTCTGTATCCAGCACAGTGATGGTCGTTCCATCTGCCAGTGTAAGTTTTTTATTCGGACACAGGGTATCATTTACCATGGTCGCAATTCCGTGAATCAACTGGTCAAATTCTGCCTCAATCGTCATGACGATCGAAGGCTGTACATTTTCGTTATATTCTTCTACTTTTCGATTATATTCTTCGGTCGCATTGAAATAGGCTTTGCTGTCCAAGTTACCATCTGCATCCAAATAATCGGATTCATCTGGTTTCTGTGGAATATCCAGATAGGTTGTCTTGGATTTTCCTCTTGCCACCAAAAGTCCACGAAGGGAACCGGTATCGGTATCATTTTCGCTGGAATAAGACAATTCTCCACGGAGGAAGAAATCGCCGCCCATCTCCCAGACCGGTTTCAACAATTTGGAAGTCTCACTTTCGTTTGCCGTTGTGAGGCGGTGCTGAACATTGGACTCCAGCAAGAACTGACCCTCTGCGTAAATGCTTACGGTTCCATCGACTTCCTCATAACTTTCCACGTTGACATAGGTACTTAATTGATCCAACAGAAGATTTCTGGAATCTCTGTAATCGTTCGCCGACTCGCCGGTTGCCTCGTATTTCTGAATCAATTCATTGTACTGGCGGATCTGGTCTACGATGTCATTGATCTGGTCAACCTGATTTTTTACTTCCTGATTCATATTGGTCTGATATTCAACCAGCTGATCCCGAAGCGCATTGGCACGCTCGGTAAACTTGGAAGCGGTCGATACCAGTTCGGAACGGAGCACAATGTTATTCGGCTCCTGCGCCAGATTGGAAACGGCACTCCACAAATCGGTAACGGAAGTGATAAATTCTTCGCCTTCCATCTCTCCAAACAAATCTTCAATTTCCTGTACGGCTTTATACTGAGCCTCATAAAAACTCTGCCGTCCCGCCTGCACACGATACTGTGCATCCAAAAAGGTATTTCTCACCTGACGGATCTCCGCGATATCGGTACCTTTTCCGATCTGAAGCCGGTTTGCATAAGCTCCGTATCTGGTCGAATAAAAGGCATCGGTAACGATAACCTGTTGTCTCGAATACCCTTCTGTCGTCGCATTCGCAATGTTATGTGCGGTCGTATAAAGGGATGACTGCGCGGAATGCAGTCCCGAAACTCCTGTATTAAAACTTGCAAATAAATTTCCCATAACGTTTTCCTCAACTTATTCTATAACACAATAGAAGTACACGATGTCCACGAGCCGGATCCGCCCGCTTCTTCTATTGCTTCGCATCAAACATGCCGGCGCCATAATCGCCTATATCGACCTGTGCGGCATTGCTTGAATAATTGCTGCTTCCTGAAGACATCCGTGTACTTCTTATCACATTCATATTGAATTCAACCATCTCCAGCGCTTCTGTCAGAAGCTGCTTATTTTGGAGATTCAGTTCCTGCAGGCGTCCCATCGTCCGTTTGAGACGGTCATGCAGTTTTTCTAATGCTTCTTTTTCCTTTGGCTGATTGCCTAACTTTTTTACCAATTTTTCCAGATTCATCTCATCCGGCTTCATTCCCAAAACGGTCGCAATATCTGCTGTCACCTGCTTCCTCTTGTTTTCCAGATTTCCTACCTGGTCAACAAGAACCTGTTCCTGCCCCTGCAATCCTGCGAGGGAGTCAAGATCGTTGGCAATGACTGCTCGGATCTTCTCTTCCTGAATTGGAATTAAGTCTGTGTACAACCGGTCTTCCTTGTCCAGTGTATCGATCAGCTCTTCCATTAAACTCGCCAAAAAACATCCTCCTGTCACTTATCCCCGCGTAATAAAAAGATTTATTATCCGAGTATGCGATCTGCCATCTTCGCTGCAACGTCCTCAATTGAAACATTGTATGTTCCGGCTTTCATGCGTTCCATAATATCTTTTACTTTGTCCGCACGAACATCCGGTGATTCCGCTGCTACCTTCTTCGCGATCTGGTAATCTTTACCAAATTCTGAAATTTCTAAAGAATCTGTCGCTGTGGCTGTGGTTTTTTTTGCTGTCCCTTTTGGCTTGTTTGCCTTATAAAGCTGACTTACCTGCATATAAGCATCGACTCTCATAATTTTCACCACCTAAACCTAAATTTCTTCTGTGTCACAATATGTATCGGAAGAAATTTAGGATATATTAATAGGCAATCGAACGAATTTTTTTATATTTTTTTGTATCGTAAACACAAATACCGGAAGAAGTTTTGCAGAGATAAAAATAATCTCCGATATACAGACCTCTGGATTCAGTGCTGTAAGATTCTTCTAATGAAAGTTTGGCAATGTTCTGAAATCCTTTTTGCTTATCATAGGAAAAAATCTCATAAAACGAATCCGTCGTATCGTCATAGTTTTCGACACCAAATGCAATCCGGTTTCTCTCTGCATCCACCACAATTCCTTTGTGGTCACTTCCCATATTCTGCACCGTGTTTTTCCCCAATTTTTTACTGTGTATTTCTTTTACTTTTTCCGGATTCGAAATGTCAAACATAGAAAGTTTCACATACGAATTTCCCTCTTTATCCTGTATGCTTCCGATTCCCAGCAGCATATTTTCTCCAAACGGATGCAGATAATCGGAAAATCCCGGTATCTTTAATTTGTCTTTTACGACAGGGTTTGCAGGGTCACTGACGTCCACCAAAAACAGCGGATCGGTTTCCCGGTATGTCACAAAATACACACTCTCTCCCATAAAGCGTGCCGAATAAATCCGCTCGCCGGGAGCCAGCCGGCTCACACTTCCAATGGTTTTAAATGACGAATCTACGATGTAAAGCCCATTCGTGGTTTTGCCGTTGTCATCATATGTCGTAGCAGCAAAACGAAGATTCCCCTCGTATTCATCCATCGAAAACTGATTTAATATCGTGCCATTGATGACTTTTTCACAAGCGTATTTTATCGTTCCTTTTTCATACGAATACCGGCTGATTTTTGTTTTCCTCCAAGCATCTGTCTCGGTCGCAACATAGATATTTTTTTCACTCATATAATACGTTCCTTCTGCCCCAAGTACCGCCATGCTGTCAATCGTTTTCCCGCTTTGAGAAAGGTCTATACTTTGAAATACCAGATATTCTGCGGACATACCGGGATTCGGGCAGTACAAACTGTCTTCCGGAAGAATTTCACCTCCCACTTCCGGGATATATTCTTTTTTGTCCGTCTTTTTTTCTGCTTCGTACACCCGTTTCACAGAAATCGTGTACAATATACTTCCCGTCAGACGCGAATCACTATAATACCCTGACTGACTGTTCTTACTGCGGCAGATCGGTTTTTCCGGATTACTGACATCATACAGATAAATGCGCGTCTGAACGTTTGCATCATCTGACGATGTGTTTTCATCCTCTGCCAATACAACAAGCCATCTGTCCTGCACATACAAGGCCTGTACTTGTACATCCGCAAGAACTATTTTACCGATTTGCGCACTGTCTTTTCCTTCTGCCTTCACAATAGAAATGGTACTGGATACCGCATCCCGATAATATGAATAAATGTATTTTCCATCTGTTTTTACCATATCAGCTTCATCAATACCTTCTACCTGTATGTTTGTTTTCGTATAGTCATTTACACTATTTCCGCTTGTCTTCGTCTGACTTGTATCTTCTGTAGCAGACGAATATGCTTCTGTAGCAGACGAATATGCCATATCACCATCCAGCACAGTAATTTCCTCTTTTTCCGTAAGGTAATCATCGATGGATTTGCGGATTTCTTCATAGGTCTTATGTTCTTCCGCTGTATCTTGCGGGGGCGTAGTGTTTTGGTACTGTTCTGCTGTTGTCTGCTGTTTTTGCGGTGACATTTTTTGATTCTGCCACATCATAACGCCCGCTCCGACTACAATTACCGCTGCTGCCGCCACACATACGCCTCGCACATATCTGTGAGGTTTCTTCCGATTGTTTTTTAATTTTTTTTCTATTTGATCCGGTAAAAGTTTCTCCGGAACAGGTATTTCATCCGCCATTTTCTTTAAATTCTTTTCTATTTCCGTCATAATTTTCCCTCATTTCTGCATTCCCATGCCTGCTTTAATTTTCCGAGTGCGCGGCTTTTGATCGACCGGATCGTGCCTTCTTTTTTATGAAAATACTGAGCCAGTTCTTTTCCGCTATACCCGCCAAAGATACTTAATCCGACGATCATCCGCTCTCTTTCCTCCAGCTGCATCAACAATTCTTTGATCAAAACGTTGTTTTCCGTCGTTGCATTGTTTGACTCCCGCATTCCTGTTTCCGCTACTTCCGGCAAATAAACGACTCGTTTTTCCTTTCGGTACTGCAGCCTGCATTCATTAGCTGCAATCTGAAATATCCAGCTGCGAAATGACTCCGGCTTTTTTAACGTATGTATCTTTTCAAATGCTTTGAGTACCGCATCACTTACGACATCTTCCGCCTTCCACGGCTGCCTTACCATACAAAAGGCAAACCGGTACAAATCCGGATAAATTTCTTCGTAAAGTTTGGCAAATGCGTGTGTGTCGCCTTTTCTTGCCTGATTTACCAATTTCTTTTTTTCTTCTTGCATCGTCTTCCTCCTCTCTTTATAGATTTGATGCATAAGTTGGGAAAATGTTGCACGGGAAGTTAGTTTTTTTTGGGGGGGACGGCGACGGCTGGGGTGACTCCTGTTTTAGGTGCTCTGGACTTGGTGGGGTGGCTCCGCACACGCCCTAAAAAAACAAGGTCATTGCACCTCCCCGGTGCAACAACCTATTTCTCTCATATATCAAACTATTTACAAACAAAACATACCCACTCTTTGATGGATGTCTTCTCCAAAATCGTAAACCCATTCTGCAAAAGTGCTGCCTCTACTTCATCCGCCTTTTCATCAATGATCCCCGATGAGATAAAGATTCCATTTTCTGCCATATGAGGGCGGACGACCGCTGACAATGGGATGATAACATCTGCCAGAATATTTGCGGTGACAATGTCATAACCGCCACCGGCAAGTTCACTCAGTTTCTTCCCGTTGACTGAACGCTCCGTCGCCGTCGGTGCACTGAACGTATAAGAGTGGTCTTTTGCAACATTTTCTATCAAGTCGCCGGCATACAATTGATACTGCTCCGGTTTCAGACCATTGATCTCCATATTTTCGCCTGCGACATCTACCGCCACTTCGTCAATGTCCGTCGCACAGGCAAAAGAAGCTCCCAACTTCAAAGCAGCGATGGCAAGGATTCCACTTCCGCAGCCGATGTCAAAAATGCGTTTGTCTTTGCAGCCCCATTTGGAGAGTGCCTGGATGCAAAGTTTTGTCGTCTCGTGAGTACCCGTTCCAAACGCGATTCCCGGATCAATTTCGACTACAACATCTTTTTCCGGCGCATAGTCTTCTACATTTGTAGTCTCCCATGTTGGCTTGATCACGACATTGTCGGCTGCGCGGAATGGTTTGAAAAATGTCTTCCAGTTATTGACCCAGTCCTTGTCCTCCGTTTCCGACAAACTGACTGTCCCCTTTCCGATATTCGTGTAACTTTTGATCTCTTGAAAAATATTCTGCACCTGCATAATGACCGTATCCGGATTGCACTTTTCCGGTTCCATATAAAAATGCACTTTGGCAGAACCGTCATTTTCCTCCGGATCCGGGAGAATATCTACATACATCTGCCGCTTTTCCTCTTCCGTAAGCGGGATGTGATCCTCGATTTCGATTCCCTCGACGCCAATTTCATCCAACATATAACTCAATATATCCACCGCATCCGTGTGAGTTTCCAACGTAAAACGTATCCATTTCATAATCTTTGTCTTCCTTTCTACATAACCTTAAGCAGATAAATGAGTGCTGCCATAAGTCCGATGGCAAACATCATCAATCCAAATGACACACTGTAAAATACGAGTCGTGTCGTACGCGAAAATTCGGTGCTTCCAACCGCAAACAAATCCCCGTAGGAATGCCGTTTCGGCACCGGTTTCTTCCGAATCTTCACCTGAACCACATAGCTGATGCCATCCACAAACCGACCAAGTCCATAGGCCAATGGGTGCTCGCGTTTCTGATGCGTTTTTTTCGGCCGCAGTACACTCTTCATCATTCCAATCGCAAATCCGTCGATAAGCCGGTCAAAAAGACGCGAAAACAATGTGCCTAAAAATGGCAGTAATTTTAGGAAAAATGGACGATAAACGAGATTTTCCAATCCAAACCATGACGGGATTACTTCACGGCACACAAAACTGCCATCCTCTTTTTTCAAAAAAGCGGCTTTTCGTACTACAAAAGCATAAATAAGGATTCCGATGACGATGGAGATCAGTGCTCCTTTTAACGTTTCAAAGGAAATGAAATATGCCGGTTCCAAAACAAGTCCCATAATACCGCCAGTTACGACAATAGCTGCCAATACCCATAAACAGATCAGAACGAGAATAGACGGCCCTTTTTCCTTCGTCGTTTGAATCGGTTCGTCCACTTTATTGCAAAACAGTGCCACAAACAATTTTAACATATAAGCCACCGTCAATCCACCACAAAATAAGAAAATCCACTCCGCCGCAGGCATCATAAATCGAAAGAGCGATACTTCCATTAAACTCTCATGCATCATTGTCTTACTAATATATCCAGAAAACAATGGAACTCCGCCCATTCCGAGTGCCGCGACAGCAACCGGGATCTTCAGATACCATTTTTCACGGATCACACTGCCAATCTGATTCAGATTTGTCGTCCCCGCCATCGCAAAGATCACACCGGCCACAGTAAACAGAATCAATTTAAAGATCGAATGATTCGCAGCATGAAATATCATTCCATAATAGCCCGTTGTTTCCCGCGAAAATGTACATATACTGATTCCAAACAAAATAAACCCAATCTGCGACATGGACGAATATGCAAGAAGTTTCTTCATATCGGTTGCAAAGATAGCAAATGCCCCTCCGACAACCATTGTGCAGAGTGCCAGAATCATAAGCGTGACATTCCACGAGCGGTCTGCCTCAAACAAAGTAATTGTAATCAGCATAGTGCCATAAATTCCGGTTTTTGACAAAAGCGACGAGAGCAGAGTCGTTCCCACCGGCGGTGCCGCCGTATACGTATCCGGCAACCAGGTATGGAACGGAAACATTCCGGCTTTTGCACCATAGCCAAACAAAAGGCAGGCACCCGCAATATAAAGATTGCGTTGAACTCCCGGATCATTCCGGTTAAACTGCCAGGCCATGCGGATACTCGTAAGATCCCAGCTGCTAAATGTATAATACAAAAGCATCAATCCATACAGCATCACCAATCCGCCGGCAATCCCGTATGCCAGATAGGAAAAAGATGCCTTTTTCGCATACTCACTCTCATCATTGGGCACATACGCAAATGAGGCAAGTGTCATAATCTCAAAAAAACAAAACTGTTTCATCAGATTCGTTCCGGAAAGAAAAAATTCAACCGTCGCCACGATCGTCAACAGATAGAAAAACAAAAACCGTTTATTGTGCGTTGACACCCGGAACTGCTGCGGCAAAGAGCACAACGTCACGACAGATGACACAATCGTAATCATCAAAAAGAAAACCGAAAATAAATTTACCATTTGTCCATCCACCTCCTAAAGCAAGCCATTGGCAACCCATGTAAAAAAGGTCATAAGCGGCTTCGAATACAATCCAAATACAATGATCAATATCGCAAAAAGAACCATTGGTACTTTCATCTGCCAGCCCGGATCACAGTTTGTTTTTCCATCATCATCCGTCGGTTCCACCAGATAGGCTTTTCCTAAAATTGTAAAAATATAGATTGCAGTCAAAAAGGCAGACAACACCAGGATTAAAATCAGGTACGGTGCCAGCCGGTTTCCCTTTTGATAGGCATCTACTGCCGCTGTCGCAATGTTCCATTTACTGATAAATCCGGTAAGCGGCGGGATTCCGATCAGTGCAATTCCTGCCACGCTCATACAGCCAAATACCACCGGCATCTTTTTTGCCAGACCGGCGATCTCATAAATATAATGTTTCCCGGTCTGATGCATAATCGCGCCGACCGCAAAGAAAAGCGAAATCTTCATAATTCCGTGAAAGATCATATGCGTCAATCCGCCGATCATTCCCATCGGAGTCATCAATAAAAATCCAAACAAAATATATGACAAATTACTTGCCGTCGAATAGGCAAAACGCCGTTTCAAATGCTGCTCTTTTACGGCATTGGATGAACAGAATAAAATGGAAATTCCTACCAGTCCGAGTACCATATACTGTGCCGGCGTTCCCCGTAAAAAAGACGTTCCAAAAATATAATACGTGATACGCAGGATTGCAAATGCACCGGATTTTACCACCGCGACAGCATGCAAAAGTGCTGTCACCGGCGTCGGTGCCACCGAGGCCGTCGGCAGCCATCCGTGCAGTGGAAACAATGCCGCTTTTACACCAAATCCAAGCACCATACAGACAAAAACAGCCTGCAGAAGTGGTTCGTGTCCACTTACTTTTGTCATATCCAGCACACCGCCAAAGGTAAAATTCATGCTCGTTCCATAGCGGAGAATAAAGATAAATCCAATAAACGCAAACGCCGCTCCACCGATTGAATAATACGCATATTTTCGTCCGGCATACCGCGCTTCCGAGGTCATTGTGTGCATGACAAGCGGAATCGTAACCAGGGTCAGCATTTCATAAAACATATACATTGTCATCAAATTGGCGGACATCGCTATTCCAAGCGTAATTCCATATGTCATCGTGTAAAAAGAGAAGAAACGGTTTTCCCCTTTTTCGCCATGCATATATTCAAACGCATACAGCGAAGCAAATGGCCACAACGTACTGACAAGGGCGGCAAAAACCATGCCCGCGCCGTCCAGATGCACCGAAACTTCCAGTATACCGGCGAGATTAATAAGCCGCGTATAGGATGACGGGTGCAAAAGCAGCGAGGTCCACATCAAAATCGAAGTTGCGATCACGATACATTCCACATAAATATTTCTCTGCTGCCGCCGTTTCCACGGAAAGAGAGGAAGTACGGCTCCTCCCAGGATTGGCAGCACAATTGGTAAAACTAACAATAACACATTCATTTTTTCACCACGTTCCCCTCTCTTCTTATATAATTTCTTTTACAATATCTTCCAAAATATGAATCAGCGGTTCATTGAAGATTCCAAGCAAAAGTGCCAACGCCGCCAGAATCACCATCGGAATGACCATTTTCCAATCTTCCTTTACCCGCTCGTCCTTTTCCGGTTTGTCATAAAAAGCATGAACACTAACCGTTAAAAGATAGCCGGCTGTCAAAAGCGCACTCACAAGAAGCACAACCGGTCCGGCAATCTTTGTCCATCGGATTTCCGAATAAAGCGCACCTATGCACAATTTCCATTTACTTACAAATCCGCTAAATGGTGGAATTCCCACAAGGGCAAGGGACGCAAGGGTGAAGCAGACCATTGTAACCGGCATCCGCTTTCCGATTCCACGATAACCTTCTACTCTTGTAGTCCCGGTTTCATGAATCACTGCGCCGGCACAGAGGAAAAGATTGTTTTTAATGACCGAATGGTATATCACATGCAGCATCGCCCCAACAAAGCCCGCCGGCTGCAACAGCATGATTCCAAACAAAATGTAGGAAACCTGACTTACGGTTGAATACGCAAGCCGGCGCTTCATAATCTTTTCCTTGAAAGCCAGCATTGAACCCATAAATACCGTAAGCAGAGTCAGACCAATCACGATATACTGCACAAACGACTTCCAAAGGAAATCCGCTCCCGCGATATAATAAACGACACGAAGGATGGCAATAACCCCCATCTTCGTATTGACGCCCGACAAAATTGCACTCGCCGGTGCCGGAGCGACCGGATGTGCCGTAGAAAGCCAGCCATGAAGCGGAAACATGCCCGCTTTGGAACCAAACCCGATAATCATCCCTAAAACAGCGAGCTGAAGTGTCATTTCATGCCCCGCAATCGCTGCATGCGTGAAATTTCCACCCGGGGTAAAGGCAATCGACGGTGTCAACTGGTAAATGTAAAAGAACCCGATCAGTCCCAAAAAGGCACCTGCGATCGAATAAAATACATATTTGTATCCGGCGGCGATTGCTTCTTTTGTCTGCGCATGAATCACGTAACCGATCGTCGCCAGCGTCATTCCCTCGTAAAAGAGGTACATTGTCACCAGATTTCCGGCACTTGTAATTCCCATAAGCATTCCCAATGTCATCAGATGGCATCCCAGAAAACGTGCGCCTTTTTTATCCCCTTTCATATAAGAAAAGGTGTATAGCGTAATCAAAATCCACACAAATACTATAAGTGTAGAAAAAACAGTGCCCAAATCATCCAAATGTAATAAGAGCGGGATATCTTCTTTTAATTTCCAGATTGTAACCGCCGGACTTTTTCCATATAAATTGATTCCGTGAAATACTGCCGTCAAAAGAACGATTCCCATCACAGCCACGGATAATTTTTTGGTAATTCCTTCCTGCCATTTATGTCCTGCCGTTGCGAGTAAAAATAATACAAATCCACTGATCAGCGGTAAAAATATCGGTATTGCCAGCATTTCTTCCCCTCTTTCTCTCGTTGACTATAAACATTGCTCTATGAAAACATCTGCACACCTGCTGCAATCGCTTCCCAGACCAGATTGGAACCGATTCCCAAAAACAGGTTTAATCCAACAAATACAAGAATGGCTGTGACATAAGGCACACCATTCTTCGCACTGCCCTTTTTATCCGGTGCCGGGGTGTAAATTGTCATTACTGTATGCAGGAAATACACCGCATTGAGAATCGTACTGATTGCCAGCGCGATCATTGCAACCCACATTTTCTCGGAACCGGCTTCCAAGGCGCCCATCGCAAAATACACTTTGGATGTAAATCCGGCAAACAGCGGGATTCCGACCATTGACAACGCACCAACGGCAAATCCCACACCGGCTGCCACATTGCGGTAGCCCGCTCCTTTTAAATCCTCAAATAATTTGCTGTCATCGGAAACTTCGGACAATCCTCTGGCCGCGATAAACAACATGGATTTGGAAGCAGCGTGCGAAATAATATGAAAAATCGCCGCAAGCATGCCGGTTTTTGTCCCTATTCCGATTCCCATATAAATGTATCCGATCTGCGCCACTGAAGAATACGCAATCATGCGACGAATATCCACCTGCCGCATCGCACGGATGGAACCGAGGATCATTCCCAGCACACCGAGGACAAACAACAGATTTCCGACATGATGCATTTCGATCACATCAATCCCGATCACGCGGTAAAATATTTTCAAAAGTAAAAAAATATAACTTTTTGACACCAGACTTGACAATATGGCACTTGAAGATGCCGTGCCATAACTGTAGGCATCCGGCAGCCAGCTGTGAAACGGAAACAGCGCCGACTTAATCGCCAATCCTACGCACATGAGCACAATGACTACGGTAAGCGGCATCGTGTACTGACCATTTGCATTCAGTTCTGCTACTGTCTCTTTCATATTGGACATCAGAAGATGCCCGGTAATGCCGTAAAGCATCGATATTCCGATCAAAATCAGACCGGAACCGATCAGACTCATGATCATATATTTGGTCGCAGCCACCAGCGTATGTCCGGTTTCACGGATCAAAATCAGACCTCCTGCCGCGATCGTATTGATCTCGATAAACACATACGCTGTAAACATATCATTCGTGTAGATCAACGCCAAAAGCGAACTCATCATCAAATTTACGAGTACATAAAACAAATTCTGCTTTGTCTCTGCAATGTCCCTCGCGATATATTTTCCTCCGCCGGCAACCGACAAAAGCATGATCAGACAAAATACAACCGCCATCACACCTTCTAAAATGCCGACGCGGATCTCATTGCCCCAAGGTGCCGGGAAATGCCCCATCATATAGACATACGGTTCACCCGTACCAAGGACAAATGCCAGCACGCAGCCGGACATCGCAAGAAGTACAGTCAGCAGTGTAAGAGTCCACACCCGTGCCTTCTTACCCGGAAGTACCGAAGAAATCACGCCGCTTGCCAGACACATGATAATATTCATAAATGGAAAGTTCTGCACCAGATTCATGAATCTTATATCTCCTCTCTCTTTGCGCTAAGTGCGATTTCATCGATATCCAATGTTCCATAACGTTTATACAGTCTCACAGTGATAGCAAGCATCAGTGCCGTAACACTGACCGACACAACGATTCCCGTCAATACCAGTCCACTTGGAATCGGATTGACGTAGGTCTCTACCCGAAGATCGTCATTGACAACAATCGGAGCAAGCCGTCCCACGATATATCCTTTTGATGTCAAAAAAAGATAAATCGCCGTATCCATAATATTAAATCCCATAATTTTTTTGATCATATTTTTATGAAGCAGCAATGTCGTAAGTCCGATTCCAAAAAGGATCACGGCAGCCGTCTCATAATAATTGGTAAATAATGTCATCTTATCCAATTTCCCCTTTCCGAAACAACGAATAAAAGCCATACATCGTGCATGCAACGACCATACCCACACAGATATTTAACGGCAGGATCAGCCCTCCACTCACAATCGCACCCGGAATCCCTTTCGGAATCCCGCTTTCCAAATGATTGGCTCCGGTAAAAAACGAATAACTTTTCGCTGCCGAATAAAACAAAAGTGCTGCAACCGTAATAATCGAATAGGTTTTTCGCGTAAAGAAACGGTCGGTCTGCTCAAACCCGAACGCATTTGCCATAAGAATCAGTCCCGCTCCGATGATCGCGCCACCGGAAAATCCGCCTCCCGGAGACAAATGTCCATTCAGCACGATATAAATTCCATAGATCAGGATAAACGGCGTGAGTAGCTTCGCCGCCATACGCAGGATCGGATCCTCCGTCTTTTTCGGCTTTCTCCGAATTTCCTGATTTCGTTTGCTCTTCGAATCGAGGCGAAGAAGGATCATTACACAAGTCGCCGCGATAAACAGCACATGCGATTCGCCCAATGTATCAAAAGCACGGTAATCAAGGATCATGCCTGCCACAATATTCGTCGCCCCGGTTTCCTCCAGCCCTTTTGTAATATAACGGCTGACTACTTCATTCGAAGTCGGATTGTCTTTTGCCCCAAACGTCGGCAGTTGATTTACCGTCAACAAAAGCACCGTGATGAGCGCCAGACAAAACAAGACCGCCACACAGTTGTATATTCTGCGGAACCATTGAAATCCTCTTGTCTGCGGCCATTTTTCATATCGCTTATAAAGCTCTCTTCTTGACATTCTGTACGGTTTGGCAGCAATTTGTTCTACTTCTGTAGTCTCTTTATCTGCCTCATTCTTCAAAAACGACGTGTGATTTTCAAAAATATCTTCATACTCCTGTTTTTCCACGCGTTCTCCATCGACAAAACGCTGTAATTTCCGCCACCATCCATTTTCATAATTTTCCCGTTTTCTGCTCATTCGTCCTCCCCCTCTTCGTCATCCCACATCGGCTCCTCTTCTCCGCGTACCTCCGTCAAGGCATGTATTTTTTTTAATGTCATAAAGAAAAGAAGGCTTGTAACCCCGGCTCCAACCGCCGCTTCCGTGATTGCAAGATCGGGAGATTCCAAAAGGATCCAGATAATGCACATGATCACACTATATGACATAAATATCACGATCGAAGTGAGGAGATTTTTATTCAGGCAGACAGCGACCGCACATACGATCAAAAACGCCACCAAAATATAGGAAAAAATTGTCATTTCTCTTTTTCCTCCTCTTCTCTCTTTTTCTTTTTTTCTACCATCATCTGTGCGATCAGATGGCTGGAAACCGGACCGGTTGTCCACAAAAAGGCGACGACAAGTACCAGTTTAACCGTCGTAAACGAAAATCCAAAGAGTACGATAAGCCCGAGAATAATAAGTCCAAGACCTAATGTATCCCCCATCGCTGCCGCATGCATCCGAGTCAGACATTCAGAAAAACGATAGACTCCGATTGCGGCTGATATCATCACAAATACACCGCCGCTGATACAGATTGCTGCGGCAATAAAACGAATCCATTCCATCTCATTATCCTTTCTCCTGCTCTTTGGCACGGCTTTTGTAACGACGTATAAAAATACGTGTCAATACAACGACTGCCAGAAAACTGATCATGGTGTAGATCAACGCCACATCCAATAGCCAGCTTTGCTGCAATGCGTAGGAAAGAAGGCAGATGGTGGCAATCGTCAATGTTCCGATCATATTTGCTGCCACGATCCGGTCACCAAGCTCCGGTCCGCGGATGGCTGCGATCAGGCAGGCGATCATACAGATTCCAAGCAGAATAAATACTACGACAAAAAATGGCTGCTGTATCGCTGTCAACATGCCTTCACCTCCCGTTCAATCTTTCTCAATAACTGTACAAATGAGGAATCTTCCATTCCCTCTGCCATCGTTTGGTCAAGGCAGTGAATCGTGAATTTATTCTCGGTCAGTTCTACCGTTATCGTTCCCGGTGTCAGTGTGATGGAATCTGCCAGGATCACATTGAGGCAATTAATCTCGAACGGCGTTTCCATCTCAACTACACATGGTTCGACTTCTTCTCTTTCATTGTAGACAAACCGCATGACACCCACATTGGCTTTGATAATTTCCCAAAGCAGCAAAAAAACATAGCAAAGAGCAAGGCCGGAAACCTTGCAAACTGCTATGTCTTTCTTAACGGAATATTCCAAAAACTTACAGCAAAACAAAAATACAGCAAGCGCGATCACTACACCGAATGCCGCAATTTCCCCATTTATTTTGCCATTCAACACAACCCAAAATATAAAAAATACCAAAAACATGTCTTCTCCATCCTCGCTTTATGCAAAGAATGGAAACCAAGTTTTTCCTGATTTCCATTCTTTTCCATATTCATCAGCGATATATGATTTCATGTCGTCCCGGTCCATTTGATACCATCTTGATCGGCACGCCAAGTTCTTTTTCAATAAATTCAATATATTTGCGGCAATTCTCCGGAAGTTTATCATATTCTGTAATACCGCGAATCTCTTCTTTCCAGCCCGGAAGCACTTCATAAACCGGTTTGGCTTTTTTAAGTTCTCTTGTCGTCGGGAAGTCCTTTGTCACTTTTCCGTCAATCTCATATCCAACGCAAATTGGAAGCTCATCGAGATAACCAAGTACATCAAGTACAGTAAGTGCCACTTCTGTCGCACCCTGAATACGGCATCCATAACGGCTTGCTACCGCATCAAACCATCCCATACGGCGTGGGCGGCCTGTCGTAGCTCCGTATTCTCCACCATCACCACCGCGGCGGCGAAGTTCATCTGCCTCATCGCCAAAGATCTCACTGACAAATTCTCCGGCTCCAACGGCACTGGAATATGCCTTTACAACAGTTACGATACGTCCGATTTCATATGGAGGGATTCCTGCTCCAATTGCTCCATACGCAGCAAGTGTAGACGAGGAAGTAACCATCGGATAGATTCCGTGATCCGGATCTTTCAAGGATCCAAGCTGACCCTCTAACAGGATACGTTTACCCTGCTGTCTTGCTTCATAAAGATAAGCTGATACGTCGCATACATAAGGCGCTACCATATCACGGTACTCTGCCAAAGTCTTCATCAACTCGTCAACATTCAAAGCCGGTTTGTGATAGAGATGCTCTAAGATCACATTTTTCTGCACACAGATTCCCTCGATTTTTTCGCGAAGTGCTTCTTCGTCGAACAATTCAGAAACCTGTACCCCGACTTTCGCATATTTATCAGAATAGAATGGCGCAATTCCTGATTTTGTAGAGCCAAATGACTTTCCAGCCAGACGCTCTTCCTCATATTGATCAAACAGCACGTGGTAAGGCATTACAATTTGAGCACGATCCGACACCAAAATCTTCGGTTTCGGTACTCCCCGGTTTACAATGTCATTAATCTCACGGAACAGATCCGGAATATTCAATGCCACTCCATTTCCAATAATACTTGTGGTATGATTATAGAACACACCTGATGGAAGGATATGTAATGCAAATTTTCCATAATCATTTACGATCGTATGTCCGGCATTGCTGCCTCCCTGAAAACGTACAATGATATCGGACTCTTCGCCCAGCATATCGGTAATCTTACCTTTTCCTTCGTCTCCCCAATTGGCTCCTACAACTGCTGTTACCATTAGCCATTCCTCCTTAAACTCACGTTTTTTACCTTTTTTTGTATGCCAAGCCGCATACAAATTTATTATATATGATTTTGGATAGGTTTGCAAGTGGAAAGAAAATTTCTTTTTAAAAGGAAAATGCGAATAAGAGAACTGGCTGCAGGCTTGAATCCCTGCTGCTAAAAAACGTTTATCACTGCTAAGTGCATAAAGCACATTTTGTTTGCAGTCCCCTTTTCAGCGTAAAATCTTCACATTGTTAGATTGTTCCACCAACTATCTTATCCATAAATTCCTTTGGATTCATCGCGTGAACTTCGGAATTTTCAAAATCCTTTGTATTACAAGTAATTATGTAATCTGCACCAATTTCCTTAGCGCACTTGTCCTGCAAACAATCTTCGAAATCTCTAAAAAAGTCTCTATTAATAGCATCTATAATCTCATTCTTTGGCACAGATGCCACACTAAATATTTCACAAATATCTCTTAAATTTTGTCTTCTTTCTTTATCGCTCCGTTTCCGCAGTACATACCACAATGTAGAAATAGTATGAAACGCAATATATCCAACGCATATTCCTCGCGCGCACATTTCTACAATCTTAATGGATTGCTCCAGATACTCATCTTGTCTGTTTGTGAGATAATTTAGCAAAACATTTGTATCAATCAATATCACCATATTTTTCAATCATTGCTCCCCTTCTCTCTTTTTCATAATCAAGCAGCTCTGATGATTTCTTTCTGTAAGCTTCCAGTCTTTTAAATGCGTCTAATTTTCTATCATCTTCCCGTGGTGCCGGTGCAGATATAATAAAGGGAATACATCTTTCCCTCAGCACAGTTCTTGTATATGTTTCATAAAAAGTCTGTTTTGTCTGTCCCATCGCATCCAACAAATCATCAAGTTCTTCATAAATAGAATCTTCCAATCTTATACTAATTGTTTTCATAGAAGTCAACCCCCTTATTTTTATATTTGAATCAATTATATAGTATTTTGACGCAAATAGCAAGCAATAGTTTTCATTTTATTTTTTTGTTCATTAATTTGTTTTCACAATGTTGGTATGTCCAAAAACGACCTTCATCATAACGCTCCCATAACACACAACCAAAAACAAGGGAACCTTTTTTACACAGTTCCCTTGTTTTCAAGCAAAATTTTATTTCTTTATTTTGACTTTCTTAACAGCACTCCATTTCCCATACACTTTCTTTCCATCTACCAGTTTGTATGCTCTCACTCGAACAAAATACGTCTTTTTCTTTTTCAACTTCTTTAACGTAACAGAGGTTGACTTGACGGTTTTGCTCTTTGCTTTTTTGAACTTTTTGTTCGGCGCGTACTGAATCTGGTAGCCGGAAATGTTTGTAAGTTTTTTCCAGATAACTTTCACTTTGAATTTCTTTTGATTCTTTACAACAAGTCCTTTTATCTTATTTATTTTTACAAGGGCTACTGTATTATTAGCACCATTTCCCCCATCCTTTGAAATTTGATCTATTGACATCGGAGTCCGAGACGGTTGTGCCACAGTTCCTGCCGTCGTCAGTTGTGGGATCAAAGATGGCTTTGGCGTATTAGCTGGCTGATTATCTGGTTTTGGTTCCAGACTCGGCTGCGGACTAGGAGACGGAACTATCTCTGAACCGTTACTTACTCCTTTTGACACCACTGTACATGTACCTATTACATTTCCACATGAAGCAGTAATTGTTGTTGTTCCTTTTCCTACAGCAGTCACTTTTCCTGTTTGATCTACAGAAGCGATTCCCTCATCCTCCGATTTCCAAATTATCGTTCCTTCTGCATCAGAAGGGGAATAACTTGCACTCAATTGATAACTGTCTCCTATCGAATTCAATTCGATTGATGTTTTGTTTAAATAAATACTTGTCATCGGAATATTCACCGTCACTTTGCACGTAGCGGTCTTTTCACCTGCCTTAGCAGTAATAACCGCCGTGCCCGCTGCTATTGCCTGAATTTTTCCCGTTTGATCTACTTTCGCAACCTTCTCATCTGAAGATGACCAGGTGACTTCATCGGTAGAATCCATTGGACTTAAGCCAGCCGTCAGCTGATATTCTGTATTTCGTCCCAATGTCAGTTCCGTTTCCGTCAATGTAACTTCTTCCGTTGCAATCTCCTGTGCAACAAATGCAATATCATTTTCTGTTGCATACTGTTCTGCATAACTTCCAGCCACGCCTCTAATTAGCAAAATATCTAAGTACGAAAAACACAATGTGCCGATTTTCTTTGTCTTATATGGAATAAAAATTTCCCGTAAATTTGTACACTCTTTAAATGCATCTTCCTCAACTTCTTGTATTCCATTTGTCAAAATAATATTTTCCAATTTTGAACATGCTTGAAATGAACCTCTAGGAATAATCTTTATTGCTGCACTCAATAGTATTTCTTCCAAGTTATTGCATCCTTCAAAAGTATAATCTCCGAGTGTTTCGATTTGATTTCCCATATCTACTTTTGTAAGTCCGCTACACCCACTAAATGCATACTCACCAATCCCCCTTACATTACTATCTTTTAAATCTATTTTAGATAGTTGTACGCAATCCTTATATGCAAATGCACCTATCTCTATTATTTGTTCATCTGTCACAATATTTTCCAGCGAGCTGCATTCCATAAACATAGAATTAGGAATCTTCGTTAATGTTTTGGGAAGCCTAATTTTTTTTAATTTCGTACACCCTTTCAAAACACCACTTCCTAAAATACTGATTGTATCAGGAAAATTAAATTCTTCAATATTTACACAATCTGCAAAAGCATTTGCATCTATTTCTTTCACAGAATCGGGGATTTTTACTTCTTTTAGTAATATACAATTTTTAAATGCACCACTCCCCACTACAGTAACAGTTTGAGGAATTTCTATTTTTTTCAAACCATTACAGCCTGCAAAAAGTTCATTTGGGATTTTAGTTATTCCATTTTCAAATAATATAGTCTTCAGGGCCGGGCAGTTGCTAAAAACATTTGCATAGTACCCTACTTCATTTATTTTTTTATTTATTTCTACGGTTTCTAAATTTGTACAACCATTAAACGAATATGCACCTAAATACATCAATTCTTTAGGCAGCCTAATCTCTTTTAATGAAATGCATCCTTGAAAACATCCGCCAACTCCACTTACAACATTTCCATAGTTATCACCAATTTTCCTTACTCCTCTCGGTAAGTTAATTTCTTTTAAATTTTTGCACCCTGAAAAAGCACCATTTCCTATTTCTGTTATTGTATACGGTAAATCAATTTCTTTTAAACTAGCGCAGTTATGAAACAAGCCTTCAGGAAGGTATGTAATACCTTCTTCAAAAGTAATACACTCAAGAGATTCGCATTTTGCAAAAAAATTTCCATAATACCCTGTTTTCGTAATATTTTTCGAGATACAAATATTATTAAGAGACGAACATCCATAAAAAGTGTATGCACCTAAAAACTGTAGATTCTTAGGAATATTTATTTCTTGTAATAACGTACAATTTTGAAATGCTCCCCCTGGACCATATGCCACAGGACCATACTCATCTCCTAATGTCTCGATAGAATTAGGTAATTCTATACTTACTAATGAACTACAATTACCAAAAGCGCCTTCTTTAATTTCAAGAAGTTGTGATGGAATATCAATTTCTGCAAGACATCCGCATCCCCTAAACAAACTCGACTTTATCACCGTATACTTCGCATTATTCGGCAAATACGCATATCCCATACTGGTACAGCCTTCAAATGCGCTGTTTCCAATCGATTCCACACTATCCGGAACACTCACAGACAGCAAACTCGTACAGCCTTTAAACGCACTTTCTCCAATACTCTTCACACTGTCCGGAATGAGCACATACATCATTGTTTTATTATTTAAAAATGCCTCTTTCCCGATTGCCGTTACAGTATCCGGAATTTCTACAAATGGCTGCCATCCGGTATATTTTACTAAAACTCCGTTTTCTATGATAAAGTTTGCACTGTCATCATAAAAGACATCATCACCATCCCCATAGATTGACGCATAATTATCTGCACGATAGATGGTAATTCCTCCATTGGAAGAGCCATATCCGTATGTTCCTTTTGCTAATTCCGAATAAGAACGCTCCCATTCATTGATGCCGCATCCTCCCGGAGCACATCCATTTACTGCTGCATTACAATCATATACGGTGATTCCTTTTGAGGTCAATCCGGTAAAAATCATGGTATGCTGACCGGAGGAAGCTGTTATACTTGCCTGAATGACATCTCCAATTTTAGCCTGCGCAAATAATTGCTGCACTTGTGCCGCTGTAAAGTTTCCTGTCAACTGTCCTACTTTATTTACACCACTATTCTGTTGATATTGATAACATGCATTGGGATAATAGTTTGCCGGCATATTCTTTCCATAAAGGAAATAGAATACCATACGTGCAAATCCAAAACACTGGCGTGCTCCACCCCAGTCTCCTTTCCAGGTCACCCCCTGGTTAGGTGGATATTTTTGTTTTATTGCAGCCAGCCTCGCCTTGATACTCTCGGTGCTGTCATAATTTTCATCAATTGTTGTCCCATCTGAAGTTTTACGAGTGACGGTATTGCCGGAGATTTTTAACCGGCCGGCAGACACGTCAGCTGACGCTTCCGATCTACAGCGTTCCATATAGGCAGCATAAGTAAAACCGGAAAGGGAGCCTGCCCAGCTTTTTAGCGCTTGTTTTACAGATTTATCCGAACCATTTACACAGCCTGCTACTTTGTCCATCGTAGTTTTCATCGTTGTAATGTAAAAACCATACACCAATTTGTACTGTTCTATTTTGTCCTCGGATGCTTTTCCATTTTTGAACTCTTTACGAAGTTGATTTACTTTATTTCTTGCCAGATAAGTATATGCCTGACACATACCAGCCTGTATGATCTGATCTGCTGTCGGGCAAAATGACTTGTAAATTTTTCCCAATATATTTGTACATACATTTTTTACAAACAATACCGGTGACGAGCCGTATTTTGCCACGACACTTACCATCTTCTTTATTACCTCGTCCTGAAGATAATTTTTCTTTGCAAATGTCAAGAAATCCGAGGTCCGATCTGACATAATTGACCGTATTGCACCGGAAAACTCTGAATCCATTGAACTAAACGCATCATCCAATTTATTTAATACCACTAAATCCATATCCTGCATTTCAATATATGCGGTAATTATTTTTATTGCCTTTTGTGCATCTCCGGCATATCCAAGTATTTTTGAGAAAGTATCTGCCTCTGTGTACATATCCACAAGTTTGTCAACTTGATTTCCGGATAAATTTACCGATGAACTTTTCAATGACTCTTTGTAATTATATAAATCTGTTGCATTTGCCACATTATACGCATCCGAAATGGTACTATATGCGTTTCCGATCTGTGAAGCAGTATCTGTAGCAGAAGTATCACTGGAAAGGTATGCCTGAATCAATTGATAAACCACTTCTTTATTCAGCTTATCTTTGGTACTTTGTCCAATTCCTGCTAAACTAGCCAATTCCGATATAATGATATTTGCACCATTTTGTAACGAATACAGGATCGAGGCACCCAGACCTTCCGCATCATTTATCGTTGCCATCCCTTTTTCGATCCGTTCTTCACATCTTACCATATAATTGTCATAGGCTTTATTATCAAGGTACTCCGGACATCTATAATAAATGTCCTCTTCTGTTACCGAATAGGCTGCTTTCACTTTTTCTGCCGGAACAAATCCCGCTAGTTGCAGGCAGCACATAATTGCTGTCATTAATATGGCTATAACTCGTTTTTTCATAGATTCCATCCTCCATTATTTCTTTTTATTCGTTTCATTTCACAAGTGCTTTGACATTTACTGAATGTCATTTTATCACATTATATCACTTGGGTATACTATTGACAAGTACTAAATGTCAAATCATTTTTGATTTACTATATAATTTAACCATTAGTAAATGTCACTATTTACAACATCCTTTTACTTTATTTCCTCTGAAAGGAGTTACATTATGTACAAAAACCGTGCCTCTGACGGCAAAAATAACATCAGCGGTCATATGATAGCATTTTTGCGAAAACAGAAATGTCCCCGGATGTCGCAGCGCCAGCTTGCCGAACATCTTCAATTATATGGCATTGATCTCGACAAAAATGCCATCCAGCGGATTGAATCCGGAGAGCGCTTTGTAACGGATATTGAGTTAAAAGCCTTTTCGCAGGTTCTCAATGTACCGATCGATAAACTGCTTGAACTGGATTTATTAGACTAAGAAAACATGCGTATAAATAGAAAAAGACACCTCGTATACTACTTTATCAAAGTAATATATTAGGTGTCTTTTATCGTCGCAGTGACTGCGTTATTTATTCTTATACATTAATCTCCGCTTTTACACCAAGCAGTTCTTTGTTTTCGTCCAAAATTGGCTGAATCACATCGTTCATAAATTCAACCACCTGGCTCGGCGCACGTCCTACGTACTTGCTTGGATCCATTGTTTTTTGCAGTTCTTCCAATGTCATCGGGAATTCATCGTCTGCTGCGATGAGTTCAAGCAGGTTGTTTTCCAATCCACGCTCTTTGACGTTGCGTCCTGCTTCCATCGAAAGTGTACGAATCTTCTCGTGCAGTTCCTGACGGTTTCCACCGGCTTTTACGGCATCCATCATGATATTTTCGGTTGCCATAAATGGAAGTTCTGACATCAGACGTTTGGTAATTACTTTTTCGTAAACCACCAAGCCATCTACGACATTGAGGTAAAGATCGAGCACACCGTCGATTGTCAAAAATGCTTCGGCTACGCTCAGACGTTTGTTTGCGGAATCATCCAATGTTCTCTCAAACCACTGTGTGGCAGAAGTGATGGCAGGATTCAGCACATCGATCATCACATAACGGGAAAGAGAGGCGATACGCTCGCTTCGCATCGGATTTCTCTTGTATGCCATCGCGGATGAACCAATCTGGCTCTTTTCAAATGGTTCCTCTACTTCTTTCAAATGCTGAAGCAGACGAATATCATTTGAGAACTTATGAGCACTTGCTGCAATTCCGGCAAGAACATTGCACACGCGGGTATCCAGTTTACGGGAATACGTCTGTCCGGATACCGGGAAGCAGGCATCAAATCCCATTTTTTCAGCGATCATTTTATCTGCTTTTTTACAAGCCTCTTCGTCGCCCTCAAACAATTCAAGGAAACTTGCCTGTGTTCCCGTTGTTCCTTTGGAACCAAGAAGTTTCATATGGGAAAGCACATGATCCAGATCTTCCAGATCCATCACAAGTTCCTGCATCCAAAGTGTCGCACGTTTTCCGACGGTCGTCGGCTGTGCCGGCTGAAAATGCGTAAAGGCAAGCGTCGGAAGATCTTTATACTTCATCGCAAACTTCGAAAGTTCGTCGATAACATTGACCAATTTCTTCTTAACCAGTTTCAATCCTTCTGTCATAATGATAACGTCTGTGTTATCTCCGACATAACAGGAGGTCGCACCAAGGTGAATGATTCCGGCAGCTTTCGGACACTGTTGTCCATACGCATACACATGGCTCATTACATCGTGGCGCACTTCCTTTTCACGGGCTTTTGCCACATCATAATTGATATCATAGATGTGAGATTTCAATTCTTCAATCTGCTCATCTGTGATACGTGGATTTCCGTCGGCATCTTTCAATCCCAGTTCTTTTTCCGTTTCTGCCAGGGCAATCCACAATTTTCTCCATGTGGAAAATTTCATATCCTGTGAGAAAATGTACTGCATTTCCTTACTGGAATAACGTTCAGACAACGGACTTGTATATCTGTCTGTGCTCATAGTATAGTTCCTTTCTTACTTATGTTATTAGCAACTCCGGGTTGCCAACGATTCCGCTCTTTCACGCACAAGCCCGGAATCGTAACCTCTATTGTTCATATTCACCGCGAATGTCTTCCTGCGGCGGTTCGACCGGATAATTTCCGGAAAAGCAGGCGTCGCAGTATCCATGATCCCCTTCGATCAGTTCATCCAGACGTTCTCCGTCCAGATAGCCGAGAGAATCCGCGCCAATCATTTGACAGATCTGCTCTACCGTGTTATTGTGTGCGATCAGCTGGTCACAGCTTGGCACATCGGTTCCGAAATAGCACGGATACAAAAATGGCGGCGAACTGATTCGCACATGCACCTCTTTGGCTCCGGCATTCTTTAACATTTTGACAATTCGCTCACTTGTCGTACCACGCACGATGGAATCATCGACCATGACAACACGTTTGCCGCGAACCACTTCTTTTAATACATTCAATTTGATCTTTACGCTGGATTCTCTGGCGGACTGCTTTGGTTTGATAAACGTACGTCCGACATAACTGTTTTTAATAAACGCCGTTCCGTATGGGATTCCGGATTGCAATGCAAATCCCATGGCAGCGACATTTCCGGATTCCGGTACACCGACCACGATATCCGCATCTGCCGGATGCATCTGCGCCAGAATTTTTCCGGCCATTATTCTACTATTGTAGACGCTGACGCCATCGAAATAACTGTCAGGTCTTGCGAAATAAATGTATTCAAAGATACATTTTGCTGAATGCTTGTTGCAAAGCGTCTCATCCGACTGGATGCCGTCCTTATCAAGCATTACGATCTCGCCCGGTTTCACATCCCGCACAAATTCCGCATCGACTGCATCCAAGGCACATGTCTCGGACGCCAGAATATAACTGTTGTCTCGTTTTCCGATAACCAATGGGCGGAATCCATAGGGATCTCTTGCCCCGATCAGTTTACGCGGACTCGAGATGATCAGGGAATACGCTCCCTGCAATTTCATCATCGCATTTTTTACTGCCTCCTCTGCCGTCGGCGTATGAAGGCGTTCGCGCGCGATCAGATACGCGATCACTTCCGTATCGATCGTTGTGTGGAAAATAGCGCCGGTATATTCCATCTCTTCACGCAGTTTATGCGCATTGACCAGATTTCCATTGTGAGCAAGCATAAGTGTACCTTTGACATAGTTGAGCACAAGCGGCTGCACATTCTGGCTGTTGCTTGCCCCTGCTGTCGAATAGCGCACATGGCCTACTCCAATATTTCCTTTCAATTTTGACAAGTTCTCTTCGTCAAATACTTCATTGACAAGCCCCATTCCTTTTTGAACATCGACCTTGCGCTTCGGACCGTTGGTATCACTGACGGCGATACCACAGCTCTCCTGCCCGCGATGCTGTAACGAAAATAACCCATAATAGATGGAGGAGGCTACATCCCCTCCATCCAGATCATACATACCAAATACTCCACATTCTTCGTGAAGTCCATCCATTTTATATTGTTCGTACTCGGAATTCATCTGCCTGTCCTTTCCTTATTTTGTCAAACCAATTCGTTTTGCCACTTCATTGTAAGCGTCTTCTACGCCACCAAGATCACGGCGGAAACGGTCTTTATCCAATTTTTCTCTGGTTTTGATATCCCAGAAACGACAAGTATCCGGAGAAATTTCATCTGCCAGAATAATGGTTCCATCGCTTGTCTTACCAAATTCGATCTTGAAGTCGATCAATTCGATACCACAATCTTTAAAGAAGTCACAAAGGAAATCATTTACCATAAAGGCATATTTTGTAATTGTATCAATATCTTCCTGTGTTGCAATGCCGATTGCTTTTGCAAAGTAATCATTGATGAGCGGATCTCCCAATGCATCATCTTTGTAACTAAATTCCAAGGTAGGGCAGAGAAGTTTCTTTCCTTCCTCGATACCAAGGCGTTTTGAAAAACTTCCGGCTGCTGTATTACGGACAATTACCTCAAGTGGGATAATTTTAACTTTTTTAACAGCGGTTTCACGATCACTAAGTTCTTCTACAAAATGAGTAGGAACGCCTGCTTTTTCCAATTTCTGGAACAAGAAGTTTGTCATACGGTTGTTGATCACACCTTTTCCAACAATCGTTCCTTTTTTCTCGCCATTAAATGCGGTTGCATCATCTTTGTAGTCAACGATATATACGTCTTCTACATCTGTTGCATAAACTTTTTTTGCTTTTCCTTCATAGAGCATCTCTTTCTTTTCCACTTTTTTTGTCCTCCTTTGCCGCTTTCGCGTAACTGATTGGTTATTATTTATGATAAATCCCTTGCTGGATTTTATCCTGAAGAATACGAAGCACCGCCTGATCGACCTGTTTTTCATCAATATCGTCAAACATGACAGCGCGTGATACATGGAATACTGCCTCTTCCACATTTACCGGGTTATACAGCATATCTGCTCCGGCAATGACAGCTTTCAATTCTGCTTCTTCCGCCGAATACTGACTGGTAATGACTGGCACATTCAGTGCTTCGGTAAACAGCACTCCTTCAAAACCAAGTTCTTTCCGAACCACATCCGACAAAATCGTCGACGACAGGGACGCCGGAAAGTCTTTGTCAATTTTTGTCAGCCATACATGTCCTGCCATCATCATATTCGTTCCTGCGTCGATCGCAGCCGAAAATGTCGAAAAGTTTTCTCTGCGAAGTTTGGACAATCCCGTCGTAATCTGACAAGGTACCAGCTGATGATATCTTGCCACCGGTGCTGTCCCCGGAAACGTTTTGACCGCTGTCGCCATGCCCTGACTTTTCATTCCGGTAATCATCGCTCCTGCTGCCGTACTTACAACATCTTCATCGGAAGAAAAACAAGACTGGTTCGCATCATCCACCGTATACCGGTCAATGTATGCCTGCACCTTCTTTTCATAAGAAGCGTGCTCTTTTTCATACTTCCTTTTCAGTTTCTTTGCTTTCTTTTTTGACATTTTCTTTTTTATCTTAGGCTCTGCAGGAGCCGGACCGACTTCCTGCATCGCAAGATTACGAATTTGTTCCGAAGATACATTACTAATATTTTCCATTTTCCATACATCGGCGCAAGGTGCCAGATTAAAATTGAATCCTAAATCTTTAAGTTCTTTGGCAATCATAACGCCGGTATCTTCCAGCTGATCTTCTGACATATTTTTTCCCATGTCAGCCGGGCTCACATAACCGGTACCATCAATCTCTTTATTGTTGACGGCGATCGAACGGGTGCCTCCTCCTTCTTCCTCCGTTCCGATGTAAAGCGTAATCCCCTCAATCGACTGCAGATCCTGCGTCAGCTTTTTGATCTGCTCCACGCTCTTTACATTGGAATTTCCAAGCAGAACGCCACCGATATGATTTTTCTCAATTTTTTCTTTTATCTTCTTTGTCAGTTTGGTGACCGGTTTTCCATCTTCTGACAATTCATCAAGATCCACCAGGATCATCTGACCGATTTTTTCATCAAGGGTCATTTTTTTTAAGATTTTTCCGGCCTGCTTTAAAACCTCTTCTTCATCTAAAGCATTTTCTGTGCTGCCGGATGCCCCATTTTTCTTCTGAATACTGCATCCACACATCGTAATACACAGGCACAATACCAGAAATATACTTACTATCCGTTTCATTTCCTTCTCCTCAGTTTTCAATAAAACTACGTACCCGCATGTATTATATCAAATTTTTGGTAACAAGGCAAGCCCTCCTACATAAAATGATACTGTAAAACAATTTAGGAGGCACCTAACATGAGTGATTTATCAGCAACAAACTGTGGTGGCGGATGCTCCTGCAATGAAGGAAACAACAGCTGCTGCACATGGATCATCATCATTCTTCTCTTGACATCCTGCTGTGGAGGAAACGGCGGATTCGGTGGCGGCAGTGACTGCAGCTGCATTATCTGGATCCTGCTTTTGCTCTGCTGCTGCGGTGGCAATAACGGTTTCGGCGGATTCGGTGGGTTCTGCTAATTCTTTTTTTCTCAAAAAAGAGGTGTCGCATCTTTGCGGCACCTTTTCTCTTTTATTTTCTTTCCTGCTCCTCCGGCGAGCAACGGCCTTTCAGGCACTCAAGATCTACTTCATAAATAGTCGTTTCGTCCTCAACGTATTCACTCTGTTCCTTTTCCTTGCTATTTTCCTTCATGAACTTTCCCCTTTTAGGCTTTATTTTATCCTATGAAGAAAATTTCCAATGCGTGCCCGTATCATCGGCGGTAAAATTCCACAATACGGTCAAGGCGCGAAGTCATCCCAACAAACATTTTATCCAAAATAGTCATCGCCGTCATGGCTTCCACAACTACAACCGCACGCGGCACAATGATCGGATCGTGGCGTCCCTTGATCTCAACAGAAACAGGCTCCCCCTCCGTCGTTACCGTCTTTTGCTCCGAGAAAACAGACGGCGTCGGTTTAAATGCCGCACGCAGCACGATATCACTTCCGTCGCTCATTCCTCCCAATATTCCACCGGCGTGGTTCGTCTCTTTGCCAATGGCTCCATTTTCGTTTACACAAAAGGCATCGTTATTTGTCTTTCCGGTCACTGCCGCTGCCTGAAATCCATCTCCAATCTCCACACCTTTGACTGCTCCGATCGACATCACTGCCTGCGCAAGTGCCGCATCTAGCTTTCCAAACACCGGTTCTCCCACGCCCGCCGGCACTCCTTTTACGACACATTCGATAATTCCGCCTGCCGAATTTTTTTCCTGCATCTGCTTTTCCAAAAATTCTTCTGCTCGTTCGGACGCCTCCAAATCCGGCATGCGAAGCGGACTTTTTTCAATGTTTTCATAGGTCATCTTTGCCGGATCAATCTGAATATCACCAATCTGTGTGACATACGCATGCACTTCGATTCCCATCTGTTCCAGTATTTTCATCGCAATCGCACCGGCTGCCACGCGTCCGATCGTTTCTCTTCCGGACGATCTTCCACCTCCACGGTAATCACGGAATCCATATTTTTGGTCAAACGTATAATCCGCATGCCCCGGCCGGTAAATTTTCGCAATTTCCGAATAATCTTTGGATTTCTGCGAAGTATTGAAAACCATAAGTGAAATCGGGGTTCCTGTCGTTTTTCCCTCGAATACTCCGGACAGGATTTCCACCTTATCCCCTTCTTTACGCGGGGTCGAGTATCTTGTCTCGCCCGGTTTTCTTTTATCCAGATATTTCTGTATCTCTTCCTCCGAAAGTGCAAGCCCCGCAGGACATCCGTCCACTACTACACCCAGTCCTTTTCCATGCGATTCGCCCCATGTTGAAATGCGAAATATCTCGCCCCATGTCGATCCTGCCATTTATTTTCTCCTTTTATTCTTTGATAACAATTTCATTACATTCTTTTTTTAAAACTTGTCGAAAAAACTTTCTTTTTTTCAAAATCTATAGTATAATATTTTTAGAGTTTTTACAAGTGAAATCTAATTTACAAAATAAATATTTAGAAAATTTTATATCCGGAAAGGAGAAGGATTATGTTTAGTCAGTTTTTTGGAAATTATCTTTTGAACAAGCAAAAGATAACCAATGAGCAGCTCATCTCATGTATGGAATATATGCGTGCAAATCGTGTTAAATTAGGGTTGATTGCTGAATCTGAGGGTTTATTAACCCGCAAACAGGCAGATGAGTTAAATCATCTTCAGATGCAGAGCGACAAACGTTTTGGTGATCTTGCAGTAGAGAAAGGTTACTTGACCGAAGCAGACATTTCTCATTTATTGCAGCTGCAGGGAAATCCATATCTGATTTTTGTTCAGGCACTGGAAGAGAACCATGTAATGAACCGCGAAGAAATTCAGAAAAATTTGGAGGCATTCCAGAAAGAAGAGGGGCTTACCAACAGCGCAATTGACGCTATTAAATATGGTGATTTCGAACGACTTCTTCCCACTTTTGTAACCACTGATAACAAAGCTGTTCTTGATATGATGGGACTTGTTTTAAGAAACATTGTACGTTTTGTCAGTTCTTACATCCGCATCGAAGAAGCAAAAAAAGTGACAGAATATTCTGCCAAGTACATAGCTTGTCAAAAGACAACCGGAGCCTATGATGGCTTTCTTGCTTTTGCCAGCGACGACGATGCCATCCTTACAATTGCAGATGGTTATGCCGGTGAATATTTCGAAAAACCGGACGAAGATGCATTAGACTCTGTCTGTGAATTCACAAACTGTATCAATGGTTTATATGCTACTGAGTTAAGTTACAAGGAAGTTGTTATCGATATGCTTCCTCCGGAATTCCATTTTGATGATTCCATAAAAGAAAACTCTGAATTTTATGTACTTCCACTCTACATCACCGGCAAAAAAGTAGACTTGCTGGTTAAGATGTAATAAAAGAAAAAATGATACAAGAGGGAGGTTGTTTTATATGGCAACAGTTTTAATCGTGGATGATTCTCGTACATCCCGAAAAATATTACGCAACATACTCACTGAGCACGGCTACGAGATTGTCGGTGAAGCAGGAGACGGACAGACCGGTTACGAAAAATACATCGAATTAAAACCGGATTTGGTAACCTTGGACATTACAATGCCTGTATTGGACGGACTTGGTTCCCTGGAAAAAATCATGGAATTAGACAGTTCCGCTAAAGTTATCATGGTAACCGCAGCAGGCCAGAAATCTAAAATGGTAGAAGCGATCAAACTCGGAGCTTCCGAATTTATCCAAAAACCATTCGAACCGGACCAAATCTTATCCGTAATCAAAACAGTGATATAAGCGCATAAAACGAATGCAATTTTCTATAATGTCCGTGGACAGCTTGCTGGACTAAGGACATTTAGAAAATTATGTGAGTGCAACGGATATCCCAAAGTCTCTGACTTTGGGATATTTGCGTTTTATGCGCCGGTAAGAAAAAAGAAGCAAGCGGCTGTAAGCCATTTGCTTCTTTTCTTACTTTATCGAAGCGAACCGCCTGCGCAGCAGGTGGCAGAGCACGTAGTGCGGGTTCGCGAGATGAGCGCGAAGGCAACGGATTTCGCTGGTTTTTCTGTTTTTCGTTGCCTTTTCGCCTTCCCACACCTAGCAAAGGCAACTTTTTTTGGCTACTTCCTCGATTTTGGTTGCCTTTCTAGCTTCTTAGCAGCTTTAAAGGCAACGGATTTCGCTGGTTTTCCCATTTTACGTTGCCTTTTCGCCTTCTCACAACTAGGAAAGGCAACTTTTTTTGGCTACTTTCACAATTTACGTTGCCTTTTTGAGTCGCTGCCCTCTAGTCCGTAATCCCGTCCAAGCTCTGCTATCCCAGCAAAAGCCAGCCGCCCCAAAGCCCACCAGGCACCCCCACTTCTCAACAATCCCCCAACACACCAAAAAGGCACGAAAGCAACAACTTCTCTGTCGCTTTCGCGCCTTTTTAAAATACAATAATTGTAAATTCTAAATTTTTATCCGACTCAATTTCCACAAATTAGAAATCAAATTCATTATGAACAGCATTCATTGCGCGGTCTGTATCTTCGCGGTCGATCAGTACTGTTACACGGATCTCTGAAGTTGAGATCTGCTGGATGTTTACGTTTGCTGAATACAAAGCTTCAAACATACGTGCTGCTACACCAGGGTTAGACTGCATGCCGGCACCTACGATCGATACTTTAGCAACGTCTTTCTTCACTTTAACCTCCTGACATTTCAAGCTTCCGCTGCGGTGTCTTTCAACCGTCTCAACAGCTATGTCTGCCATATCGCCAGTTACTGTAAAACTGATGTCCTTTGTATTGTCACGTCCGATAGACTGAAGAATCATATCAACATTTACATTGTGATTTGCGAGGTGACGGAACAATTTAAATGCCACACCAGGCTGATCTTCCAATCCCACAACTGCGATTCTTGCTACATTTTTATCACATGCTACTCCACTTACAAGCATTTTTTCCATTTTTACTTCCTCCTTAACTACCGTTCCTTCCGATGTATTCAAACTAGAACGTACAACTAGCTGTACTCCATATTTCTTCGCCATTTCCACAGAGCGGTTGTGCAATACGCCCGCACCGAGACTTGCCAATTCAAGCATTTCATCATAAGTGATCTCATCCAGTTTCTTAGCATCTTTAACAATTCTTGGATCTGCCGTATATACGCCGTCAACGTCTGTGTAAATCTCACAGGCATCTGCACGAAGTGCAGCAGCCAAGGCAACGGCTGTTGTGTCGGAACCTCCACGGCCAAGTGTCGTATAATCATCATATTGACTAATTCCCTGGAATCCGGTTACAATAACAATCTTTCTCTGTTCCAGTTCATGCTGGATACGCTCCGTATCAATCTTTTTCAAGCGAGCATTTCCTGCTACTGATGTAGTATGCATAGCTACCTGAAAGGCATTCAGGGAAATTGCCGGCACATTCAAAGACTGCATTGCCATCGCCATCAAAGCGACTGAAGTCTGCTCACCGGTTGTAAGAAGCATATCAAGCTCTCTTTTCGACGCTTTCGGATTGATATCATTTGCCATATCAAGCAAAACATCGGTCTGTTTTCCCATTGCCGAGAGAACAACTACAACATCGTTTCCTTTCTGATAATCTTCGATACAACGCTTTGCCACGTTGAAGATACGTTCTTTGTTGGCTACGGATGTGCCACCAAATTTCTTAACGACTAACATCTCTTCTTTACCTCCGTCTTTCCATATCTGGTCTTACTACTTTATTATGCATTTACACGAATACGTGTAATCATAGACGTTAATTTTTCTGCTTTTTCTGCAAAAACTTTTTCTTTCATAACCGGTGTGATAAATCCACATTCACCGGCGATGCCTGCATCGATCATTGTCACGTCGCCGAAAAGTTCTGTAATCTTGCTGCGATCTGCTTCTGCCACACGAACAAAAAATGCATTTTCCATTTCTTCCATCGGTGCAATCGGAAGTTTTTCGCTTTCCCAAGTTACAGGTACATTTTCGTCTTTGTGGATCGTAGCATCTACAACATCGGCTACAACTGCACTTGCGGTAGGAAGTTTACCTGCGCCGGCACCATAAAACATTACTTCGCCAAGCATATTACCTGTTACAGAAATCGCATTAAACACACCATTTACGCTATACAATGGCTCAGAGGAATATACCATCTGCGGAGCCACCATAGCATATACATTATCTCCAACTTTTTTGCTTGTACCAAAAATTTTGATCGCTGCATTGATCTTCTTTGCATATTCAAAATCTTCCGCTGTGATCTTGGTAATACCTTCTGTATAAATATCCTGATAATCAACCTGCTGACCATATGCCAAAGACGTCAAAATGGCAATCTTACGGCAGGCATCGTAACCTTCCACATCTGCCGTCGGATCTTTTTCTGCATATCCGAGTTCCTGGGCCTGTTTCAGGACAACATCAAAATCCGCCCCTTCTTCTGCCATTTTCGTCAGAATAAAGTTTGTCGTTCCATTTAAAATACCATTGATGGATTCAATTTCATCTGCAGTAATGCACTGATTCAAAGGACGGATAATCGGAATACCACCGCCTACACTAGCCTCAAAATAGAAGTTGACATTTTTCTCACGTGCGATCTGAAGCAATTCTGCCCCATGTGCAGCTACCAGTTCTTTGTTGGATGAGCAAACGCTCTTTCCATTCAGAAGCGCAGTTTTCACAAAATCGTATGCTGGTTTGGTTCCGCCCATTGTCTCGACGATGATATCTACATCCTCATCCTGTGCGATGATGGAATAATCATGTACTAAAATATCCTGCACCGGATCTCCCGGGAAATCACGCAGATCGAGTACATATTTCACTTCAATCTCTTCGCCGGCACGTTTTGCGATCGTTGCTGCGTTTGTATTCACAATCTCAACAACTCCTGAACCAATTGTACCATAACCTAATACTGCAATTTTCATAATTTTCCTCCATTATTTGTATTTGAATCATCCGAAGTTTCCTCCGCATGAGACTCTTTCTCTTCAACCGCGGCATATTGCTCATCTGTCAGCAATGTGTCCGGATTTACTACTACGATCAAATCATTGCCACGTTTGGCAATGAAATTGATATAATCCGTATCACGCGTGCGCGCCACTCTCGGAAATTCCTGAATATCTTTATCCTCAGCGCGAAATACCTTTCCAACGCGATCCACTACAATCGCAACCTTCCCTGCATGAGTTCGGAGAAGAAGGATTTTCGTATCTTCTGTCACCTCTTTCGCCGGAAGACAGAATTTCTGTTTCATATCATAAACCGGATAAATGTCATCACGAATCTGTACCAGGCCATTCATTCCGTCCGGCAAATCACTGGCATGCTGAATCTCTCGGTAATTTTCCAAACTTTGCATCCCGCTGATCTCGATACCATATTCTTTATCACTTAGAAAAAATACAATTATTTCCTTCATCCTTGCCTCCTCATTTATCGCAGATCATCAACTGTTGATCCATTTCAAATAGCCATTGATAAATATATCAAGATCTCCGTCCATAACCGCAGCGACATTTCCCGTCTCTACATTGGTTCGGTGATCTTTTACCATCGTATACGGCTGCATTACATACGAGCGGATCTGGTTACCCCAGCCAATCTCTTTCTGTTCCCCTCGGATATCGGACTCCTTCTCGCGATTTTCCTGTTGTTTGAGCAAATACAGTTTAGCTTTCAACATCTGCATCGCCTTATCTTTATTCATATGCTGCGAACGCTCATTTTGGCACTGAACCACAATTCCGGTAGGAAAATGAGTGATTCGAATCGCGGAAGACGTTTTATTGATATGCTGTCCTCCGGCACCACTTGAGCGATAGGTATCAATTCGAATATCATCATCGGCAATCTCGATATCAAGATCCTGCTCAATATCCGGCATCACATCACACGAAACAAACGAGGTCTGGCGTTTTCCCGCTGCATTAAACGGAGAAATGCGGACGAGGCGGTGAACCCCATGCTCGCTCTTCAGATAGCCATATGCATTGGTTCCATTAATCTGCAATGTGACAGATTTTAATCCAGCTTCCTCTCCATCCAGGAAATCAAGCATTTCCACAGAATATCCTTTTTTCTCTGCCCAGCGCTGATACATACGGCAGAGCATGCTCGCCCAGTCGCAGCTCTCGGTACCACCTGCACCGGCATGCAATGTAAGGATGGCATTGCTGTCATCGTACTCGCCGGTAAGCATCGTCGTAATACGAAGATCATCAAACTCGGAAGTAAATGCGGCAAGTTCCTCGCCGATCTCCGCAGCGAGTTCCTCATCTTCTTCCTCATACGCCATCTCAATCAGCGTCATGATATCCTCATACTTTTGCTGCAGACCGTCTGCGCGTCCCACGATATCTTTGAGGTCTTTGACTTCCTTCATGGCCTGGCTCGCCTTTTCGGAATCATCCCAAAAATCCGGAGCCTCCATATTTTTCTCCAATTCCTCGATGCGGTATCGCTTGTCTCCAAGATTCAAAGAATCTCTGACTTCCGCAAGCGGCTGCTCATATGAACTTAATTCTACTTTGTAATTATCTAATTCTACCACGTGACGTCTCTACTTTCCACAACAATATTTATATTTCTTACCACTTCCACAAGGACATGGATCATTTCTTCCAACTTTTTCTGTTTTGCGCTGTACCGGTGCATTGGCAGAGTCGTCTTTGTTTGTTCCGGTTTCTTTTGCCACCTGCTCACGCTCTACTTTCTGCTCGATACGCACATGCATCAATGCCTTAACTGTTTCCTCACGGATGGATTCTGTCATTTCTTCAAACATATCATAACCCTGGAAACGATACTCCGTTACAGGATCTCTCTGACCATAAGCCTGAAGACCGATTCCCTGGCGGAGCTGATCCATATCGTCGATATGGTTCATCCAGTGCTGGTCTGTCACTTTCAAAAGAATCACACGCTCAATCTCACGAATCTGCTCCGGCTCCGGAAATTCTGCCTCTTTGGATTCATAAATACGAAGTGCCTCTTCTTTCAAATTCTGAAGAAGTCCTGCTTTATTCAAATTCTTGTCGCGTTCCGGATCAAATGTAATCGGCTCAAACGGAATGATCGGAAGCAGATTCATATTCAATTCCGCAAGATCCCATTCTTCCGGAATCTGGTCATCGCCGATCGTGCGTCCGACATATTTTTCAATCACTTCATCAATCATACCGTAAATGGTATCACGCATGCTCTCGCCATCCAATACTTTACGGCGTTCTGCATAAATGATCTCACGCTGCTGGTTGTTGATAATATCGTATTCCAGCAGATTTTTACGGATTCCGTAGTTATTATTTTCAATCTTCATCTGGGCACGCTCAATGGCTTTATTCAGCATGCGGTGCTGAATCTGCTCACCTTCCGGCATACCAAGAGAATTAAATACATTCATCAGATTCTGGGAACCAAACAAACGCATCAAGTCATCTTCTAGGGAAATGTAGAACTTGGATTCACCGGGATCTCCCTGACGTCCGGCACGTCCACGCAGCTGATTGTCGATACGTCTGGACTCATGACGCTCGGTACCAATGATACGAAGTCCGCCAAGTTCCTGAACGCCCTCTCCGAGTTTGATATCGGTACCACGTCCGGCCATGTTCGTCGCGATTGTCACCGCACCGGCCACACCGGCATCGGCAATGATTTCTGCCTCCAGCTCATGATACTTCGCATTCAAGACTTTGTGCTTGATTCCACGTCGTTTCAACATTTCGCTGAGTTCTTCGGATGCCTCGATCGTAATCGTACCGACGAGAACCGGCTGCTTACGCTCGTAGCAGTCTGCGATATCTTCCACGATCGCATTCAGTTTTTCACGTTTTGTCTTATAAACCGAATCGTTGTAGTCAATACGGGCAATCGGTTTATTAGTAGGTACTTCCACAACGTCCATTCCGTAAATTTCACGGAACTCTTTTTCCTCGGTAAGCGCTGTACCTGTCATACCGCATTTTTTGTTGTATTTATTAAAGAAGTTCTGGAACGTAATCGTTGCCAGCGTCCTACTTTCTCTTTTTACTTTTACATGCTCTTTTGCTTCGATCGCCTGATGCAGACCGTCGGAATAACGGCGTCCCGGCATAATACGTCCGGTAAATTCATCTACGATCAGCACTTCATCATCTTTTACCACATAATCCTTGTCGCGGAACATCAGATTGTGCGCACGAAGTGCGAGAATAATACAATGCTGGATCTCAAGGTTCTCCGGATCCGCCAGGTTCTCAATATGGAAGAAACGCTCTACCTTTTCAACACCCTGCGCGGTAAGATTTACCGTTTTTTCCTTTTCGTCCACAACAAAATCTCCGGTCTCCATGTCATCTTCTTTCATAATGAGATCCATTTTCGAAAGTTCTTTTGCTGTACCACGTTTTAACTGTTTGGCAAGATTGTCACATGCCTCATAAATCTTTGTCGATTTTCCGCTGCTTCCGGAAATGATCAACGGCGTTCTAGCCTCATCGATCAATACCGAATCGACCTCATCGACGATCGCATAATTCAGTTCACGCTGAACCAGCTGCTCTTTATAAATAACCATGTTATCACGCAGATAATCAAATCCAAGTTCATTGTTTGTCGCATACGTGATATCACAATTGTAAGCTTCTCTTCTCTCATCATTGTCCATGCTGTTCAAGATACATCCAACGGTAAGTCCCAAAAATTCATGTACCTGTCCCATCCACTCGGCGTCACGTTTTGCCAGATAATCATTGACCGTAACGATATGTACGCCCTTTCCTTCCAATGCATTCAAATACGCCGGAAGAGTAGATACCAGCGTCTTACCTTCACCGGTACGCATCTCTGTGATACGTCCCTGGTGCAATATCACACCACCGATCAGCTGCACGCGGTAATGGCGCATGCCGATTGTTCTCTTGGCCGCTTCACGCACTACCGCATAAGCCTCTGGCAAAATATCATCTAATGTCTCTCCCCCCGCGAGTCTGCTCTTAAATTCTCTGGTTTTATCCCGCAATTCTTCATCGGATAACTTTTCAAAATCCGGCTCCAAAGATTCAATTTTGTCAACAATTGGAAGCACGCGTTTTACTTCTCTTTCACTGTGTGTTCCAACAAACTTACTTAAAATTCCCATGTGTTCACTCTCCATATATTTCTCCACACTAAAAATAAGTGTAGTATTTCAAATCATAACCTTTGATTATTTTATCACTTGCAGGCCGTTCTTTCAATACATAATTTGTTTTTCAAGCGGTTTTTTACAAACCGTTCACAACTTTGTCACAAAAAAAGCCGGTATACTGACTGCTCATCAGCATACCGGTTTGTTATTATTTTCGTCGTTTACAGATATGTTTTAGAATTCCGGTTCGATTAAACCATACGTATTTCCTTTTCTCTTATACACCACATTTACTTCGTCTGTCTCAGAATTGCGGAATACAAAGAAATTATGTCCGATCAGTTCCATCTGTACACAAGCTTCTTCCGGATCCATCGGTTTCATCGCAAATTTCTTGGAACGGATGATCTGAATATCTTCATCTTCGAAATCATCAGCCTCAATAAATGACTGGCTCAGGTGTGCAGCATTCTGCTCCTTGTCGATCAATTTATTTTTGTATTTGCGAAGTTGTCTCTCGATGACTTCTTCTACCAGGTCAATGGATACGTACATATCCGAGCTAACTTCTTCCGCACGAATGATGCTTCCTTTCATCGGAATCGTAATCTCGATCTTCTGACGGTTTTTCTCCGTGCTCAACGTAACATATACTTCTGTCGTATCGGTAAAGTATCTTTCGAGTTTGCCGATCTTTTCTTCAATGGCAGAACGTAAGCCCTCCGTTATATCTAAATTTTTTCCACTAATTACTAAATTCATGATAATCAGCTCCTTTGCCCAAAATATTCGGGAATGTCAGGCATTTCATCTATTACCTGTCCCATGACTATAGTATACTACAAAATGCACAAATGAGCAACTAAATTTTTAATTTTTTTAAGCAAATTCACAAGATTTTCACAAATTGTCATACAACTCGTCGATTTGTCATCCCGGTGTTCTTTTCGCCTACAAAAGTCTACCGAAGTTGTGGATAATGTGGATAACTTTGTGTATAACTCAAAATTATCGTAATTAGGCTTGTTTTTTTGTGGATAACTTTGTGCATCCATTTACTCTACATTTGTCGTCGTACTTTTGTTCTATTTCAAGTTGTCACACATTTCAAACCGTCCGCTCGCGCCGCATGGCAAAACCAGTCCATTGCTGCTTACCGGAAGCCCGATCTCATCCGCTGTCACTTTGCCGCCAAACGGCTTCCCTACCGCCAGTTCCAGCATATAAGACAATACCGCCGGCTGCAGACCGGTTGTATAGGAATTGATCAAAAAGAACAAGGGATCTTTGGACAAAATCTTTGTGCAAAGATTCACAAGCGGAAAGATTTTCTCCTCAATCTTCCAGATTTCCCCTTTCGGTCCTCTTCCATACGATGGTGGATCCATGATAATCCCGTCATAATGATTTCCGCGGCGGATTTCGCGCTCAACAAATTTCACGCAGTCGTCCACAAGATAGCGGATCGGCGCATCTGCAAGTCCGGATGCCGCCGCATTTTCTTTTGCCCAGGTAACCATCCCCTTAGAGGCATCCACATGCGTAACGGCTGCTCCCGCTTTTGCACAGGCCACTGTAGCTCCTCCCGTATAGGCGAACAGATTCAGTACTTTGACCGGTCGTCCGGCGCGGCGGATCAGTCCCGATGCCCAGTCCCAATTGACTGCCTGTTCCGGAAAAAGTCCTGTATGTTTAAAACTAAATGGTTTCAAATGGAAGGTCAGATCCCGGTAATGGACATCCCACTGCTTCGGCAGATCAAAGAACTGCCATTCTCCGCCTCCCTTATTGCTTCTATGATAGTGCGCATTTTTCTTCTTCCACTGTGGGGCATCATGCGGTGTGTCCCAGATCACCTGCGGGTCCGGGCGAACCAGGATATAATCTCCCCATCGCTCTAACTTTTCTCCATTGGAAGTGTCAATAACTTCATATTCTTTCCATCCGTCTGCTAACCACATAGTATGCTCCTTTCTGTAATGCCGACCGCAAGCGCTCACGGTGCTTGTTAGGCTTGTGCTACAAAAAAAGCGATTGAATGAACATTCAATCGCTTTACGTGGGTTAGAGGATTCGAACCCCCGACCTTTTGGTCCGTAGCCAAACGCTCTATCCAGCTGAGCTAAACCCACATTTATCTTGCGCATCTCTCAACACGCAAGAATTATTCTACCATATGATTTTAGGATTGTCAATATTTTTTTGAAATTTTTTTCCCGCAATTTTTTCCCGCATCTGTAAGAGCAGTTTTTTCTCCAGACGACTGACTTGGACCTGGCTGATTCCCAGATGTTCCGCAATTTCCCTCTGTGTTTTTCCGTCGTAATAACGCATCTGGATGAGCTCCCTTTCTTTGGTCTGCAACTGTTCCAGAAGCTCTTCGACGATAAGACGGTTCATCAATTCTTCCTGCCAGTCTTTCCGCTCCGGTATTTTTTCTTCCAGCGACACCTCTTTTCCATCCTGGAAGCAGATTGGTTTATGAAGCGACTCCACTTCCGCTGTCGCCTCCAACGCCAGCACAATATCTTCTACCGGAAGTTCGACTGCTGCCGACAATTCATCCATCGAGGGTTCGCGCTCCAGTTTCTGCGAAAGTTCGGCCGCCATCCGTTTGACGCGCCAGCTGTTTTCTTTGATGCTGCGGCTGACCCGCACCATGCCGTCATCCCGCAAAAAACGCTTGATCTCCCCCGTGATCAAAGGTACCGCATACGTCGAAAACCGTACGTCAAACCGCAGGTCAAATTTATCCACCGCCTTAATCAATCCGATGGCGCCGATCTGACTGAGTTCTTCGCTGTCATACCCTCTGCCCGCAAATCGTTTCACGATGCTGTATACCAAGCCCATATTTTCTTCGATTACTTGTTCTCTTGCCAATTTATCCCCGGAACGTGCTCGTTTGATTAGTTCTAAGGTTTCCATTTTCACCTCCACGTCTTTTTGGCAGTTAAGAGATATGTATCGCGCTGTAAATCGTCTTTTTCATACGAATCGTCGTACCTTTTCCCAATTCCGACTGCACATCAAGCTCATCCATAAACGCTTCCATAAACGCAAAGCCCATCCCCGACCGGTCAAGTTCCGGTTTTGTCGTGTACATGGGTTCCATTGCCTTTTCCAGATTTTCAATTCCGGCTCCCGTGTCCGATATTTCGACCGACACCACATTGTCCTCAATCTTCGCCGCCATTCGCACCATCCCCGGATTCTTTTCATATCCGTGAATGATCGCGTTGGTTACCGCTTCAGACACCGCCGTTTTAATATCTGCCAATTCTTCAAGCGTCGGATCCAGTCGCGCCACAAACGCACTGATTACCGTTCTTGCCAGACTTTCATTTTCGGAATTACTTGAAAATTCCATAATAATTTCATTTTTTCCACTCATTTTCAGCTCTAAGCCTCCATCTTTACACTTTTTGAATAATCTTATACAACCCGGACATCGAAAAAATGCGGTCAATTCCTTTTCCCACACCGGTAACATAGACGTTGCCCCCAAGATATCCCATCTTCTTATAACGTCCCATCACCATACCGATTCCCGAACTATCCATAAAGGTCATTCCGTCAAAATCAAATACAATGTTCTTTACATTGCCCTTTTCAATCAACACATCGATTGTACGGCTGAGCTGCCCCGCCGTATGATGATCCAGCTCCTCACTGATATGTAGTATTAAATTTGCGCCGCTGCGCTCTAATGAAAATGTTTCCATCGAGATTTCATTCTCCTTTCATAGAAATTTGGGAAATAAAAAACTATGGACGAAGACTTTTGTCTTCCATCCATAGTTTTTTTCATGCGTTCTTTTCTGTTTTTTATCCCGTCAATCCGTTTTGACACCCAGCTGATTCAGCCGGCTCTTCGCTTCCGAAGCGCGGCCGCTGTTCTTATCGGTGTCAATGACTTTTTGATAATAGCTTTGTGCTTTTTTCGTCTTTCCCGTCTGATGGTACACGCGACCCATAAAATACAGGGCATCGAGATTTTTCTCATCAATCGAAAGAACTTGTTTCAAAAGATTTTCTGCTTCACTGTATTTACCTGAGTTAAAGGCTTTACGCCCCTCTTCAAATAGTTTCTGCGCATCTGCCGCAGTAATCTTTTTCGATACTGCCGCCAGAAGATCCTTCGCTTCCTGCGTCGTAAAATCGCTGTCTTTGTAGCCATTTACCGTCGAAGCAGCCAGAAGCCGGTCACCATCCTGATAGTATTTTACAGCCATTACAAGATTGTTGAGTTTTTCCACTTCCGCGCTCTTCTTGGTTTCTCCATCGTCGATTTCTTTCTGTAACGCATCCGCTTTGTCCTGCAGCGTCTTTTTCTCCTTCTCCAGCGTAGAAACCTGTGCTTCCTTAACCGAAAGCATCTCCTTTGCTTCTGTAATATCGCTGGAATTATTTCCCAGTGTATTTCCCTTCATCGTAGGATATACAAGCACCACACTTACAATAATTCCGATAACGACTCCAATAATAATGTTGACGACGGGCATCCATCGTTTCTTTTCTTCCCGGTATGTTCCCACCGGCGTCACATTTGCCGTGTTTGCCTGTGTCTCTTTCTCCGCCTGTTTTGCAAATGCTTTCGGAGAATTTTCCTTGCCTTTCGGCTCACTAAACGTATCGCCGATCTCCTGCATATAACGCAGTGTCGTCGTATTGTTAAAGTCAATCTTTCGTGCACGTTTCAGCACTTTTGCCGCCTTTACATAATCCTTTCTCTTCATATATAAAAGGGCAAGCAGTTGATAGGCTCTCACAAATTTAGGATTCAGACTGACTGCCTTTTTCAATTGAATGATTGCCAGATCCTCATTGTCATTTTTTGCCTCTTTCAATGCTGAATTATATTTCTTAATGGTCTGGTTTACCGTCTGCAGTGTACTTTGATTTTTCTGAACAACATCAATATAATACTTTGCCCGGTTGTCTTCCGGCTGGAGATAATCGCTTAAGACCCATTCACTGAGGGCTGCGATCGTCTCGCCCATTTCATTGTATACCAGACCAAGAAGGTTTCTTGCCTCGGTATTATGCTTATTAAAGTTTAAGCTCTTTTTCAAAACCAGGATTGCTCCCGACAAGTCGCGCACCTTCGCCTTTTCCAAGCCAATATTATAATAGGCATTTGACAATTTGCGTGCATGATGCAGTGCTCTAAGATCCTGTCCGCAAAAGCGGCAGACCGGAGCATCCTCTGTTATTATCGTATCACATCGTGGACATTTCATCGTTTTCCTCCCACTCTTACATCGTACCTTTTACTTCTGCGATCAATTCTCTCATAATATCTGTCACATCTGTCATATTATTACTGTTATTTACCACTTCACTTACCTGCTCAATATCTAAACTTGGCTCATACTTTTCCAATTCTTCTTCAAAATTAATCATGTCATGCGCCTCCCTTTCTCTTTGTATTTTCTCTATGAAATATCATACCGACTTTCCTTCTAAATTGCAAGAGAAAAACTCTCTTTTTTCAAAAAGCTGTCGGCACATCCCGACAACTTCTTTTCTTTTTTCGCATAAATCGAGCAAAATCCCGGCTCTTGGCACTCCAAGAAACCGGGATTACGTATCATTTCTTCTATACTATTATGCACGCAGTTTGTACTGATCGATCAATTCCATCGCATTTTCCATCTCACTGAGAAGTTCCTGGGAAAGTGCGGAACTTTCCTGCGCAGAAGCAGTATTTTTGTCCACTACGGCAGCAATCTCTCCCGCCGAAGTAAGCATATCCTGAAGGTAGGCGTCCTGTTCTTTCGTCGCCTGTGTGATCTCTGTGATATGGGAAGAAATTTCTTCCCATATCTTCGTAATGCCATCCATCATATGTACGGTCTCTCCGGTAAGCGATACCCCGTTATTAACAGCCGCAATACTCTTGTTAATCAAATCGGTGATATTCTGCGCCGCCTCGGCACTCGAACCTGCCAGCGTACCGATTTCGCCGGCGACAACGGCAAACCCTTTTCCATGTTCTCCGGCACGCGCTGCCTCAATCGAAGCATTGAGTGCAAGAAGATTGGTCTGCTCTGCGATACCGCCGATCACTTCGATAATATTTGCAATTTCGTTGGACTCTTCGCGAATCAGATCCATCGCTTTGACAAGATTATCCATCTTGTCTTCGCCTTCCTGTATCTGCTGCACCGCATCTCTGGAAAGTTTTTCCACTTCATCCGTTTTACTTGTGCTATCGTGTACCGAGTTAGAAACATTTCCAATATTATCCACAAGGCTGCGAATATGATCGGACTGCTGCTGTGCACCATCTGCCATTGACTGCGCGGACTGTGCCAACGTATCCGCTCCGTCACACACTTCTCCAAATGACTCCTTCATTTCTTTCAATGTCGTATTCAAACTACTTATAATCTCTATCATGGAATCTTTAATCTCAACAAAATCACCGATATAGTTCTGAACTTCTTTCAAGTCAATATCTTTCTCGCTGATCTGCTTCAAGTTCATCGAAATATCATCCACATAACGTTTCAATTCCTGCATGGCAAAATTTGTATTTCCCATCATATTGACAAATTCATCCTGCATCTGATATTCAATCTTGGTATCCAGATTCCCCTTCGCCAGTTCGTCCATCGCATGATCCATAATATCAATCGGTTCTTTCACTCTGCGAATCACCTGTTTTGCGATCTTATTTAAAAACAGATCAACTCCAACAATACTGATCACTACAATTGCCAGAATCACACCTACGATAATAGCAATTTTGTTTTCCGTTGCCAAATCAAACCTTGTATCTTCTTTTGCCAGCAAAATTCCTTCATAAATACCGATCAATGCCAACACACCCACGACGCCACTAACCGCAAACCCGATACGTAAAAACTGCATATGCATATACTTGCGTATCGTAAGCCGCTTTTTCACTTGCTGCACTTGTTTTCCCGCCTTCATAAGTGACCTCCTTGCTCTCCTGTTTTCCTTAAAAAAACGAAGAATAAATTTGTCCTTAAATTATAGCACAAAACAAGGCAAAATACAATGATTTATATTACTTGAGTTTCCGCACTAAAATGAAATTTTAAATTCCACTTTCCCACGGGTCGGTGGAATTCAGTCCTGCACAGTAGATATTTACTCTTTCATACATCAGTGTTATTGTAATAATTCCTTCTGACAGCAGTAGAAGGAGAATTATCATGAGTAAATATATCCCTGGAAACCAAAAACATTTGACACTTAATGACCGTATCTACATCGAAAACGAATTATCCAAGGGTGCAACTTTTAAAGACATTGCGGCATTCCTTTGTAAAGATCCTACAACCATCTCAAAAGAGGTTAGATCACGACGTCTTTCTGACTGGTACCACAAAGGAACTTTCTATAATGCCAAAAACTTTTGTGTACACCGCTATCACTGTAAAAAAACAAACGCCTGTGGAAAAATCATTCTCTGCGGTGTCAAATGCACATCCTGTCCAACCTGCAACCAGACCTGTAAGGATTTCGAAAAGGAACGGTGCAGCAGACTTGATAGGGCACCTTATGTATGCAATGGTTGTCCAATGAAAATCAATCATTGTACTATTGCCCATAAATATCGCTATGATGCCCGCTTTGCAGACCGTAAGTACCGTGAATTATTAAGCAGTTCCCGTGCCGGAATAAATATGACCAGGCATCAGCTGCACCAAAAAGATCAGATCATTACTCCGTTGATCGCTCAGGGACAGTCACCCTATCAGATCCTGATCAATCATCCGGAGCTTGATATGTCTGTCCGTTCCATGTATACATACATCGATAAAGGACTGTTCACAGCCAGAAATGTAGATCTGAAAAGGCAGGCAAAATTTAAACCAAGAAAGTGCCACAAAACACAGATCAAAGACCGCAAAGTGTTTACCAACAGAACCTATGCAGACTTCTGTTCTATGGAATTAGATTCTTATGTACAAATGGATACAGTAAAGTCATCAAGGGATTCCCATAAAACGCTGTTGACCATGATCTTTACAGAGGAAAAGCTGTTTCTTGCATTTCTTCTTAACCGCTGCACAAAAGGTGCTGTCCGCGCTGTATTTGACCGTTTGGAAAAACGTATGGGAACGTATGAATTTACATCTGTTT